>OJRW01002729.1_pt1 | contig 11607 bp, 12 predicted proteins | sample 1599231 | NCBI WGS metagenome assembly OJRW01 (sample SAMN04168656, study PRJEB22393) | human gut metagenome | biome: human gut microbiome; feature: stool | host: Homo sapiens | collected 2014-03-17
CCGAACTCTGATACTGTCGAGTATTCCGAATAACGTCTCCGTAGTAGTCACGAACCGTAATCTTCTCTCCCCATACACCAGGTCGAATTTCCTCTGTTACGGCATAGCCGATTGCCCCGTAGAATTTACTCATTTTGAATTTTCTCCTCTAAGACTTAGGCGGTATGATCCTCGGAAGTCGTAACAATCTCCTCGATAACGATAGCAGATTTAATTCTGGTAAGCTGACCAGACTTACGAGTCTCCAGTAAGGACTGAAGCTGGTTAAACTTAATATCGAAATCAGTGAAATGAGTTACATCGCCACCTTTGGATGCGCCATATCCATAATCGGCCATATTTACGCAAATGGCGTGAAGCTTATGCTTTTTACCAGTAGAATCAGTACGAATCTTGTCCTCAAACTGAGTAACTTCATAGATCTTATCAACGCCAAGCGCTGCCGCAAGCTCTGTGTCAGTCTCATAGATACGACGACCGTTACGATCTCTTGCAAGGATCATGGTATTATGCATATCTGTTGTGATAAACAGATCAGGTTTACCAGTACCACGGAAAGTCTTGCGAGCCTTACGCAGTGCTGTGATCATGGCCTCTGCATAAATGAAGCTCTCTCCGAAATAATCTCCAGTGTTGTTGCCCTGAAGTTCTGTAGCCATTGCATCGAAATCGATATCCTTATGAATGGTGTACAGTTCATCATCGGTCCAGACAGGACGAATGTGCTCAGGGAAAATCTTCTCCGGATCACTGTTTTCCCGGCTATCGCCGATCATAGTCGCAACAGCCAAGGTTTCCTTCAGAGAAATCTGATCGATTCCATACTGGAACTGTACATAATCAAAGTCCTCGATATCTACCACATCATCGCGATGAAGCTCGGAAGTAACGTACACAGTCTGCGGATCGGTAGTACGTCTTACCAGTTCATAGTTTCCGGTAATCTTCTTCTCGTTACCCTTCTTATATCCCTTTGCGGACAGGGAATCGATGTTCCGAATATCTACATGTGAAGTACGAACGCGACCATTCGGAATCTTCTGCGTCTTCGCCATAATAGCGTCAACCCATCCCATATCGTTTGTGATAAGTTCAGGTGTACGCCCCGGATGTGCTTCAACATATTCAGGAAACAGCGTTGTAACGTCGCCTGTGCCGGACTGTACAAAGCCGCTGATCCCGTCATGCTGTAAGCTATGTTCATCCATGTAGATTTCCATAGCAGCTTTTAAAGATCCGACTCCGCTGGACTTAGCTAAGTCCAAAATTTCTTTCTGCGCTGCGTGAGACAGAAAATTCTTATCATCGCGTCTGTCGTTGTCAAAAACATTGTGTTTCATATTGTCATCTCCTCCTTTAGATTCATCATCTTCTTTTTTAGAAACCTCTTTGCCTGCGAACTCAGTCATCATTGCAAAAACGGCGGTCTGCTGTTTTTCGGTCATGGATTTAAAGATGTCTTCAATAGTTTCAACCTTCTCATCCTTTTTCTCTTCATTATCCGGTTCATCATTGGAGCCGCCCTTTTCCTCCTGCTTTTTATCCGGTTCATCTGCCGAATGCTCCAACTGTCCCATGATCATTTCGTCATAGCCAAGGATAATACCCGTTTCTCCATCCCCGTGCATTACCACATCATCGATAAATGCTCCAGGATTGGCACCGGCTAACACCAGACTTACCTCCCTAATAATGCCATGAACAACATCGTGACCAGCCTGTTTAAGCTGATTGGCAAAGATAGAAAGAGACTGTACGTCGCCATGTTTTACAAGTTCCCGTGCAGTCTTTCCTGATTCTGTATCATTAAATTCACAGAACGCATAAACTCCTTCATCTCTATTTTCGAGATGAGCTAATCCAAGCACATTCGCCGGATCGGCATGATTATGCATCCATACTAACGGGACAGTCTTCCCGTTCTGCCCTTTGAAAGCGTCTTTTTTAATGACTCTTCCATCGGCACACTGAAGATCGTTTCTAGTGGCCCAGCCACCAAAGTCATACTTCATTTTGATTTTCCTCCTCTATTTTCTGATATAGTACGATAACGGATGCGACGTCTTCTTTGACGAACTTGAAGACTTTTTCGATGATTTTTTGACTTTCTTATACTCCGACTGAATCTTATCGAATTCGTTCTGATACGTCTGTTCATATGAGGAGTCAAGATCAGCTTTTGCTGCTTTGTAAGCTTCTCTAACAGACTTAACCGCTGCTTTGAGTTCGGAGCTAACTTTTGCTCTTTCACTTTTAGCATTGGCCTGGTTCTCAGCTTTTTCTTCTTTTGTGTCGGATGATACTTTCGCTTTCCGATTCGTCGCATCTGTTCGAACACTAGCCTTGTTCGTTTTTGCATCGCTACTAATTTTTGCTTTGTCAGATTTGGCATCGTTTCTGAGCTTGGCAATCTTTGCGGTTCTTTCGGCAACCCGCTTAGATCTCTCAGCCTTGGATAATCCTGATGGAATTTCTATTGCCATCAAACGCTCGATTTCGGCATCCTTTTTATTATCGATTCGTTCCTTCTCGCTAGATGATTCCTTTTCGATTTCTTCCAAATCAGAATCTTTGTCAGTATCGATGCTTTTCTTCCTATCGGAAGCATTTTGGGTTAAGGCCTCATTCAGTTCTTTCAAACGAGAAGATATCTGTTCCTTCGTTGCTTCTGCTTTTTCACGAAGTTCCGTAATCTTCTGATCTCGCTTCTCCTGCTCTTCTTTGACCTTTGCAGCCTTTTCAGATTTGATATTATTTTTTGTATAGGACCAAATCTTCTTTCCCTCATCATTCAGTGATGTAGTAGAACGACCTTTCAACTCCCTGGTGCGCATATAGTATTCATGCGCTTTCTCAGGATCGTAGTAGGGCGATGCATAATGTCTAAGAACCGCTACTTTAGGTTCATCCATTAAAAATCATCTCCCTCCTCACTATCGCCAGATGTATAATTGCCGATGATGTCATCAATCTGCGCAGAAATACTGTCAAGAACTTCATTAACCAGAGTATCGTAATCACTGGTATCGCTGGATTCCGTTCCATCACCACTTGTAGCATCTGTTACGGAACCACCAGGCTCACTTAAATTGCTGTTTCTCAATTCATCTGCCTTAGGATCAGCGGATGGCTTCCAACCGATTACCTGTCTGATTTCATTTGATGTAGCAATTTCATTTCTGGTAAACTTATCAGAAATTTCAGCAAGATCAGCTACCGGCACAAGCTTGAATGGATCTCTAAAGAACATAATTGACTTGTTCTGGGACCTAGCAGTCTTTGTTAAGAATTTTCTCTTCATTTCATCAACGATTGCAGAAATGATAGGTTCAATCGTCCGGTTGTAATAATTCAGCATAGTCTTCTCGTCTGCGGTACCATCCAAGATGCTCTGAGTGATTCCTAACTGGCTGTAAAGCATACTCGTTAAGTATTCAATCTGCTTCATTAGATTGTTTTCCAAAGAACGATTCAACTGCGTGATTTTCTCTGTCCCATCAGTATAGGCAATACCATACTTAGAACCGGACAACTGTCGCTCAATATCTTTACGTCGCCGCTCTGCCTGCTGACGTCTTGCCTCAGACTTAATTACGTATGGAAGCTGAATAATCAAATCTAACTTTCCAGAACTGCTCTGCTCATCAACCGCATCCAACAAATTCAATTTTCGAATAAGCCTTTGCATCGTTGAGTTTGGCTCATTGATAACCGCATACAATGGATTTTCTACGATAGCAACTGTATCCTTCGGAACTATGATTTCCTGTTTTCGTCCAGTATTTTCGTTATACACTTCAACACGTACATGACGAGGGTACCAATCTCGAATACGACCAACTCGCATTGAAAGAATCTGATATCCCTTGGTATCGTCTGGATCGTCATCCGTATCCACCGGAACGATTGCCACACAGCCTTCATCCATCATGGACATAACAACATCTTGGATAAATGCCCTACCAGTCTGATCAAGATTGGCTTCCAACGACAAACATTCGTTTAAACCGCTTTTTATAACATTTAAAAACCGCCCTTCATCATCCAACTGAACGTGCTGAATGTTGATGGCGGCTACGTCTAAAGCGATTCTATTGTATACGGACGTGACTATCGATCTTTCGTTTCCTCTGGTAAGGCGAAAACGATCAGGACGATATGAATAACCCGAACCGATATTCTGGGACATCATGGTAGGGGCTCTATTGCGAAAAGCATTCCAGGCATTTTTAAACCTGAAACTTAATGATAAATCCATTTTGAATTCTCACCTCCTAAAAATGGGAACAAAAAAAAGACCCCTTTTCTTAAGAGGTCCCCAGTACTTTTACACCGGTATTTTGTTTAGTATGGATTCACATATGATTCCATTATTATCAGGATTGTAATGCTCATCCAAACACTTCAATGTCAGAAAATTCCCAACCTTTTCTTCTATGTCTGCCCAACGATTATCGTCTTCAGATAAACTATTAAAATCACAGTCCAATCCAAGCGACCGCATAAGGTCTATTTCTTCTTCACTGAACATATGCTCATCCTTTCTTTAAATATTTACGCTTTGTTCTACTTCCTGTACACCATGTAGTTGTTATGGTTCCATTTTCAGGATTCACTGATACTGTCGCAGATTTCTCTATAAACTGCTGACTTGGTCGCCCAAGGTTATCGGTTTTTGTTTTAATGCTACCATGATTCAACGGATTTTTCAATGCATCCAAAATTCCGTCAACCGTTACTGGTCTCGAATCGGTTTGTGTTCGATCAAGGGCATGATCTGAAAAACGTGTAACCAGTATTCCGTTTGAAGCTTTTACAGGTGTTCGCAACTTGTTATTTATCCTTGCCTGGATAGAGCTTCTGTCATGAGCTAATTGTTCTTTCGTTCTCCGAACTCCCCATTTCATACCTTTTACTCCATAATGCATCAAATTATCACTTGATTCAATATGAGCTACTTTTCTGATGGTACAGGGTCGTAATACAGAAGAGTAATCAATTAACTTTGCTACTGGCATCTTTATCCCCCTACTCGAATGCTTCTCGATTTGCCTTGAATGCGATGTACGCATCCATCATTGCCGCAACGGCATCGATTTTTTGTTCATACCGCTTTTTCAGCAATTTACGGTTCCCGTTAGTATCTTCCAGGGTAATGCAGTTTCCCATAGCAAATGTCATCAGATCTTCAACAAACAGAAGCATTCTCTCTTCAGAAAGTTTCTTCAATTCTCCAAGAGGAACGGATTCAGTCTTTGCGCCCTGGATAACTTTCTCGATTCCGAATGGTCCATTTTCACTTGCCCAACGTTCAACAAATTCTTTTGCATTGTATGGATCATATCCAAAGCATCGAACATCGTAACCGCATTCTATGATATGGTTATCCAGATCCTCATACACATCGGTCATATCAAGAACTGTTCCTTCCATCACAATAAGACTACCTTCTTTCATAAACTGATCATATTTAATTCTCATCGCGGCTGGGAGTTTCATAAGAGTTGATGACGTAATATAATTTCTGGTTTTCACACCGAACGATCCATTTGCCAATGGGAATAGAAATGTAAACGCGCAGAAATCATCACCTTGGGATAGATCGGCTCCTAAAGAACATGGCATCTGCCAATAATCTCGATGGCGATGTGGAAGAGTTTCTTCATATGTAAAGTAATAGGTGTATCCCTCCATAGGAAGTCCGAAGCGCTTAGCCAAAATATCGTTTCGAGCTGCCGGAGCCTTTTCTGCTCTCTCAACGTCCAGCTGATAGGTTTCATAAGAAACAGTCTTTCCAAGGTTCGGATTTGCTTTCAACCATTTATCCGGATCGGCAACCTCATCGATAGAATCCAGCTTATACCACCAGATCGATACGTGCGGATTGATATAATCCCCTTTTAGAATATCCATCAATTCCATTTTGATTGTATCGCCTGCACCGTTACGGACAGTACCCTCTGAACTGATCGCAACGATAAGGTAGTCGTTGACCTTCGATGCACCCTGTTCGATTGCTCCGATTACATCTTCTCGAATATCACCAGAAAGCCACTCGTCAACCGTCGCCACTTTAAGCTGAAGTCCCTGAAGTTTGTCGATTCTCATTGGACGAATTTCAAGAAGCGATCCAGTAAGGAAGTTTTCAATTCCTTTCTTAGTGGATGCCAATTTCATTCTATTCGCCTTTGATCCGGTTGTGTTCTGCAACGATCCTTCTGTAAGGAACTTATAGAAAGGTCCTCTTGATCTGGTAATAGCGGTTCGAATCGGGGACAACACCTCTTCTGCCTGCTTCATCGTCGGAGCTGTGGTTATCTGATGCGTCGTTGTGACATCAACATTTAAGAAGAAATTCTGCAAGCATGAACCATACATTGACTTTGCAGCGCCTCTGGCCACTATGAGATATTGCTTATTAACTAATCTTTTTCGGATAGACTTGGTGACATAATGTCCGCCATGACCATCTTCATAAGGTTCGTATACACTTCTCTCAACAAAATAGTACCAGCCGAAAATCTGCTCAGCCCAAACTTTAAATGTGTCAAGCAGTTTCAAATCTGAACCGTCAGTTAAAGTAAGCTCATTCTCGCAATAACTGATAAACCCCTCTACTGCTTGATCGTCGTAATAAATTCCAGGATTTGCAATGAGATCATCGATTCGGTTCATCTCCATCTCGATTTCTCGGCATACCGGAATTTCGCCACGAATTACGGCATCACGAAACATGCCGTAGTATTTCGGGACGGCAGTGTTCGATAACGCCATTATTTTCTTCTCCTACTTCTTCTTATTCGGGTTTGCAGCGATGTACTGTGCGGCCTCTTTAAGATTGAATTCTTTTGTCATTGCGGTCTTGACAGCATAGGTCATTGCTCCGGCCGCAGCCATAGTCAACGCTTTCTTTCCAGATGCGGAAAGAATTTCTGAAACATACTTTCTACCAGGCGCAATGTCGTCTTCTGTAAGATTCTTAAACTCGCGTTCTAATTTAAGTCTCTCAATCCTTTTCTTCAGATCGGCATCGGACATTGTTCGCCGATTCTTAACAGCAACCTTACGTGCTGATACCTCATTCTTATCGTCTGAAGATTTGGAAGAATGTCCCCTGGCTCTGGCAAGCTGTGCCTCTGATCTTCGAACTCCCCATTTCATTCCAAGAATTCCATGGTGTGCTAAATAGGTGTTATTCATTTTGAATCTCCCTCCTTTGCGATGTAACTGGTAACACCTCCACTGGCATTAGATGTCTGGTAATACGGAACTTCATGAATCACGAGGTCTTCACTAAGCACTTTTCCAGACGTATCCAAGGTCTGAGTCTGATGCGCCTTTGGTGTAACTTCATATGATCCGGAATAATGCTCAGGCTCATCCGGATCGGTATCATCGTTTTCCGCAGCAACATTTAAACGCCATTCGTACTCGCTGATTTGTGTTTTATAACACTCCAGCACTGCCGAACTAAGCGGCGGATCGAAAAGAAGTTTGACCTTCAAATGCATATAAGATTTGACAAGCATGTATTTTGATTCATCAGAAATGAAATCTTTCCACGTTGCATTCTTATCTTCGATCATGAAACCTTTGGATGGACCGACACCAAGCTGTGTAAGAATCGAGAACACAGAATTGATGTGCATGATCAAATCCGCATCGAAATGTTCATACTCCTCTGCGATTCCGAGTAATTTCTTGATTGATGTCAGTACACTATCTGTAATATTCATGATCGCACCTCCATCTAACAGAGTTTTATAAACTCACTCATGCAATACCCGCTGATACCATCCACAGTCTTTACTTTATAAAAACCGGAAACAGACTCATCGTTGCATACCTTCACAACTGTATCCGAACCGATGATTCCTAATGATCTGGATGCCTGCGTCGGGTCTTTGCGAATGTTTAAATTCATACAATTTACCACAACACCCATAAGTGGCTTCTTGTTTCCTTCCATAATTTTCCTCCTAATGCCTCCATGGGCATGTATCATTTTTTCGTCGTTCATTTGGAACTGTTAAAAGTAGTTTCGCATCTCCATAATGTATAGCATTGTGGGTTGATAAAGTTGTTGTAATCAGATACTCTGGATTCAGAACCGAATCAGTCCGCAACAGTATGTCCTGCTGCCTTATTGGGTTCATATGATGAATAAGAATCTTTCCACGAATCTCATAACCATCCAATCCAAGATCACATCCATTATCACGAATAATAATTTTTCTCCGAATGTCCTTCCATTCTTGAGAATTGTAAAATATCTGATTAAGGTATCTATCGAATCCGAATGTCTCTTCGCCAACTACTCCATCCAAACGAAGATACTCGTATCGTTCCTTAAAGGTTGGAATCTGCAAGAGTTCTGAATAGCATCTAAGCATCATCCACCTCATCTCCATGACCGCTATAACCACGAAATGCTTTTAATGCATCTGCATACAGCTTTTCCGAATTTTCAATGGATTTCAGATTCTGAGTCTTCGCCTCTATCAGTTCCTTCTGTTTTTCCAAAATCTCTTTTTCAATTCTTTCTTTCGTCGAACCGAGCTTCAAATAGTGAGTAATCACCTGAGACGAAGCGGTTCCCTCTCGTAACTGCTTTTCAGCCAAGTCAACTGCCAATGAAACAAGCTGATTTTCTCTCGCTTCTGGCGTTAATGCTGGACGCATCATCCTAGAAGACTCGGATTGCTTTGCTTTCCTCAAAGTTGATGCCTCCTTCCATTTAGTTGTTCGTTACTTCTGTGATAGTTTTCGCATACTTTCCAGTATTTAAAAGGACCTACAAATCATGACAATGCTACTCAACGAAAGGAGAACTAACTTTGAGCCGATCCCACAGAAACCGTTGTCAAATATCATGAGTTATAGACCCTTGTAAACACTGGAACAGCTGAAAAGGCTCCCTAAAAATGCCCTCCGGGGAAATTTTAAAGACCGCCGCGATATGGGTGGGGGTATGTTTTTTAGACACCCCCCTATACCCCTTTTAATCATGTACTAGCGGTTTCGGCTTTTGATATACCGACGAAATCACTTTTAGGAAGCTTTTTCTTTATGTTCATTTATTTCCGATTTACTTGTAACCTTTCGATAGATGTTCTGGAAATCATAACGGATTATCTCATCAATAGCTCGCTCTACTTCCTTGTTATTCTCTTCATCTGATAACTGATCTGATGTTCGAGCAATTCGACCAAGGTAAGCAGTTGTGTGATAACCCTTTTCTTCATCGAACATGAACCATTGAGTGAACTGTTCAAACGGATCATAAGGATTATCAAAAGTTGTAAGTGCAAACCTCATCTTACTTAGTTCACTCCTTTCCATTCAAATACTTAGAAACTGTTGAAGAAGAAACCCCAAGAGCTTCCGCAATCTCTGAAGTGCTGTAGCCAGATGCGCTAAGCGCAGCGATACGATTCTGCTTAGCTGTACTCAGAGCAGTGCTTGCACGAGGGGTCGCTCTCTGACGAATAGTATCAGTATTCGTGTTGTTCAGAATTTGCGTAAGCTTATTCTCAGAAATTGCTCCGGCCTGAATGGCTTCCCACTCTTTATCCGTAATTTCGATGTTAGATCTCTTAGCCCCTACAGAACTTCTTGCCTGTGCCAGGGCCTGCTGACTTGCCTTCTTAACTTCGGCTTTGGTCATATCCGGATTGTCTTTTCTCTTGGCTGCAACAGTCGCATTCGCCATTGTCTGAGCCTGTCTCTCTCTAGGAGCATTCGCCAAAGCCAAATCCAACTTAGCATTTAAAGACTTTACTTCTTCAGAATAAGTTGCCTTAGCAGAAGCTGAGTAAGCAATTTTGCCTGTACTCATCATCTCCCTACGAGCCTGGTTAGCCAAAGACTTCATAGAATTTGCATAGTCGGCATAAGCTTCTTCCTGGGGGGTACCTGAAGAAAGAGTACGGGCATCTTTTGTTTCAGCCATCTTCGTACTCTTCTGAGTTCTCACCTGAATTTTTCCATTCTTATCGACATACTCTTCCTTAACAGACTTGTATGACAGAGAACCATCTTCATTGATTGTCGGGGAACCTTTTCTCTTAAGAACCTGTGTCTCAGATTTTGCTCTTGAAATGAGGGTAGATGCACCTTCATGGTAACGACCTTCTGAATCCACATTTCCCTGATACTTCTTCTTAAGAGAAGCGATACCGTTATCGATTTCACTCTGCTTATAATCCAGTTTGTGTTTCTCGGCATCAATTACAACCATACTGTGACGAACCGCTCTCGCTAATTCATCCTGTGTGGCTCCCTTCAGAGTCATATCAGTAATCAGATTCGATACTTTACCCATTTCTGTCTGAGTATTTCTCATAATCTTATACTCTTTACCATTACGATAATAATGGTCTATGCCATCAGCATCTTTCTTAACAGTTCCACCATAAGCATCCTTGGTATCGAAACCTTCCAAACCTTTTAATGGAGAAGTGGAAGTAATCTTTACCTTACTTTTTGTGGAGTTACAAGGAATTACCATTACGGTATCGCCATCAAAGTCAGCTCCCGATAAACGGTCTGCATTCTTCTTATTGATACCGATTGCATCTGCTGGTGTGTTTCCAAGGACACTCTTTCCTTCAGCCAATTTATTATTGACTTTCAGAATAGGAATCTCAAAGGTTCCGCCATGCGGGTATCGGATCAGAGCAACTGTTTCTCCATCTTTGTAGTTTGGAGCATACACCTCATTATCTTTGATTGTTGTTAATGGGAGAATTACCTGATACTTCTGTCGAGGTAACGCCGCTGCCTGTAAATGTACGGCGGCCGCATCACAATCATCAGCAAATGATTTCAACAGAGCCTTCTTAACAGTAGGATTTGTCAGTGAACAGATTTCATCATATTCCGCCTGCTTATCGGCTTTTGCCAAACCTAACTGTTTTTTGATAAGCGTCAAACTCTGTTTAGAAAGAAACTGTGACGGAAGTGTCTTACTCCATTCTCCCCAATCACCCTCTTCTGCTCTCTTATTGATCAGAGAAAGAGACTGTTTTTTTCCGGTTACAGGATCTGTATACTTACCCTTTGGATCATCGTAATAGCTCTGACCTCCATGCTCCTTAATCAGGGAACCAAACGGATTATCTGGATCATCCTTAATTTTCTTAAGAACATCTTTTGTAGGAGTGCCAGACTTTTTATTAGTGTTGAAAATCACATCAACGCCATCCGGCATATTATCAGAGTAAACAGCCATACCTTTAAGGTAGTGAGTTCCGTCAACCATAATACGGACCTGTGCATAATGAGAATCACCTAAAGACAGGTCTTTCACGCCTCTACGGAGTTCAATTACACCATCCTTATCAACACCACCTTGATCGGCATAGCGGATCTGCAAGCGCTTTGAATCCATGCTGGCCGGATACTCAAAAGATTTTCTGAAAGACTCCCCATTGTCATAGGAGATGTAGTCTCTTACAGAATGGACATTCTCGAAGTCATAAATATCTTTGTGCTCGGTTCCCGGTGGACAAATGACCTTGATATTGGTCTGCTTTCCAGGATTGGTAACCTGTGGAACGCCGCCGCCATAAATCGGATAACCTTCCAATTCCAGCATATAAAGAG
>OJRW01002733.1_pt1 | contig 11596 bp, 7 predicted proteins | sample 1599231 | NCBI WGS metagenome assembly OJRW01 (sample SAMN04168656, study PRJEB22393) | human gut metagenome | biome: human gut microbiome; feature: stool | host: Homo sapiens | collected 2014-03-17
GGCGGGAGCATTGCGCGAATCAGGAGCACCGCCCTGTATCATAAATTCAGGGAGTACGCGTGTGAACAGCGTTCCGTTGTATTCGCCCCGTTTGGCACGTTCAATAAAGGTGCGGACGTGGTTAGGGACATCGTCATATAGTTTTGCTTTTAGGGTTCCGACGCTCGTGTTGATGGTGACTATTTTCGCAGGAACCTGTTCAGATGCAGATATTACGGTGTCCGCATCGCCCTGTCCGAAGACAGGAGAGAGGCAGGCCAACAAGCCTAATAAGATACAATAGCTCTTTTTCATCTTTTAAAATATTTGGTGGGTAAAGATAGTATTTATGTTGTTAAACACAAAGTAAATGGCTACCTTTGCAGCCTTTAAGGCAAATTTAAGATTATAACTACACGTATTATTATGAATTGGATTAATGATTTGTTATGGGGCGAGGGCATTGGCCACTCCATACTTCTGCTTTCCTTTGTGATCGCTGCAGGCATACAATTAGGCAAGATCAAAGTCTTCGGCGTATCTTTGGGAATTACTCTTGTGTTGTTTGTGGGGATCATTTTAGGACATTTCGGTTTTACGATCAACCACAACGTGATTCACTTTTTTAAAGAGTTCGGATTGATACTTTTTGTCTATTCTGTAGGTATGCAGGTCGGACCGGGTTTCTTTTCTTCTTTCAAACAAGGAGGGATTACGCTGAATATGCTGGCGTGCGGTATTGTGTTCTTAGGTGTCTTGACGGCTGTCATTCTGCATTATGCGACCGGTATTCCGATGCCGACAATGGTCGGAATCTTGTCGGGTGCGGTAACGAATACACCGGGATTGGGGGCTGCCCAGCAAGCATTTTCCGATATGCACGGAGTGTCTGACAATACGATTGCTTTGGGATATGCTGTCGCTTACCCTTTAGGGGTGATCGGTATTATCTTGTCTATTATCTTGATTAAGTATATTTTCCGTGTAAGTTTCGATAAGGAGAACGAGCAGTTGAACAGCGAAGATTCTTCTCATACCAATGAGGCCAAGCCGATCTCGTTGATCGTGAAGAATCCCGCTATCTTCAATAAGACGGTTGCCGAATTATCGAACCTGCTGGAACATCGTGATTTTGTTATTTCCCGTGTCTGGCGTGATAGTAACAAGCAGATCGAAATAGCTTCGGCCAATACCGTATTGCAGGAAAACGACAAGGTTTTTGTTATCACGACTGAGACGGATGCCGAGACGATCAAGACCTTTATCGGAGAAGAGATCGATATGGAACGTAAACAGTGGATCCGTATGGAAAGCCAATTTATCAACCGCCGTATCCTGATCACGAAACCGGAGTTGAACGGTAAGCGTCTGGGACAATTGAAATTGCGGAAATTATATGGTATCAATATCACCCGTATATATCGGGCTGGGGTACAGTTGTTGGCAACTCCCGGGCTGGTACTGCAATTGGGAGATAAATTGACCGTTGTGGGCGAAGCTGCTGCTATCAGCAATGTGGAGAAAGTGTTGGGAAACCGTATTATTAGTCTTAAAGAACCGAATCTGATCGCCGTATTTGTGGGGATTGTGTTGGGTTTGGCTGTCGGGGCTATTCCCTTTTCTATCCCCGGAGTCAGTTTCCCTGTCCGTTTGGGAATAGCAGGCGGACCGATTATCGTCGGAATTCTGATGGGGGCGTTCGGACCGCGTTTACATATGATTACTTATACGACCCGGAGCGCCAATCTGATGCTCCGGGGATTGGGACTTTCCATTTACCTGGCTTGTCTGGGGTTAGATGCCGGGGTACATTTCTTTGAGACGGTGTTTCGCCCCGAAGGGCTGCTGTGGGTAGCTTTGGGATTTGCGATCACTTTTGTGCCCGTTGTCCTGGTGGCCGTTATCGCTTTGAAATTGATGAAAATAGATTTCGGTTCCCTGGCAGGGATGTTGTGTGGAAGTATGGCCAATCCGATGGCGTTGAATTATGTCAATGCGACCGTCGAGGGAGATAATCCGGCCGTATCTTATGCGACGGTATATCCGCTCTCCATGTTTATCCGTGTGATTTTTGCTCAATTGATCTTAATGTTGTTTTTGTAGATTGGTTCCGGGGTCGATTTTTTGATAATGCTGCCCCATCGCAAAGTGAAGTGCTCCCAAAAAGTTTTATGTCCGACTTTTTGGGGAGCACTTCATTTTTGGGGACTACTTCTTTTTCGGGACTTTGTTTCCGATAGGGAAACAGGTATTTTATTTCAGGTATTCCGTAACGAATGCACGCAATTTTTCAGCTCTGATGTTCTTGGCTAAAATGCGGTTGTTTTCGTCCAGTACGATAATCGACGGCACGGCATCGATGTTGTATTGTTTCACTACTTCGCACTTCCATCCTTTCAGCGAAGAGACATGCGTCCACGGCATACCGTCTTTCTTGATAGCCTGTACCCAGGGTACCTTACGTTCGTCCAGCGACACGCTGACAATAGCAAGACCTTTGTCCTTGAAGTCATTGTAGAGTTTCACCATGTTGGGATTTTCCATGCGGCACGGTCCGCACCAGGAAGCCCAGAAATCGATAATTTTCAGTTTCCCCTTCACGCTGTAGAGCGACACTTGTTTTCCTTCTGGAGTGGTCAGGGTAAAGTCGGGAGCGGTAGCGGCGATACCCACTTTCTCCAAGTCAGCGATACGTGCCTCCAATAGTTTCCCCGGAGCTGTTTCCTTTGCTTTCTCAGAAAGCAGGCTGTAAATCTGTTTCAGCGGTTCCAGTTCCATGATACGTTCCGAACCGGCGGTCTGCAGATAGGCTGCCAGCACATTGTCTGCATTCTTGCGGACGATGTTGTTCATCTTGTCAAAGGCAGCCTGCTGCACTTTGTTTGCTTTGGCCTTCAGCTCGTGGGATGTCTTGAAATGCTTTTGGGCAGCTGCTTCCGATGCTTTTTTATTCAAAGCCCGGCTTTCAGCATTGGCATCGGCTACAATTTTCTGATAATCATTGTAAATATCCTGGAGTTTTCCTCCACGGATATCGCCGGCTCCGTTACGGGTCAGTTTCGCGGTATATTCCATGCCCGGTTCGAGTATCATGACAAAACCGCCCTCATAACCGGCAATCTTCAACAAGGCGACTACCGGCTCCTGCAAATTGCCGGTCAGGGCAAACCGGTTGTTTTCAAACTTTGTCTGTGCCAAAGTATCCATGCCTTCCACTTGTTGGGTCAGCACAAGCAATTCCCCTTTGTCAAGCTCTATATTTCCTTGGATATGGAATGTCTGGGCTGCAAGAAAGGAAGTTGCCGCTAACAGGAAAATACATGTCAATAAATACTTCATGATTCAAATTGAATTAAATGGTTTGTTTTTAATAGGGATTATCTTTTAAATAATCCCAAATCGATGCTTAATGCCACCTGCCATGTATTCTTTAAAAGACTGTCCTTCTCCGGAATCAAATAGGCAAAGTCTGCTTTGATGTGGTGACAACCGACACCGCATCCCAACGTGCCGTAGCGTTGCAGTTTGTTGTCCTGTTCGCCGTAGTGATAACCGCCACGAATCGCTACAATCTGCAAAAGAGTGTATTCCACTCCGACACTTCCGCCCCAATTGGTATTGGGTAACACCTGGCAAGCCACATCCAAGGTTCCTTGCAGACGGTGTTTGTCTGTAAATACGTGGTCGATCATACCGCCGGCGGCAACCTTGGAAGCCTGGTCATATTTACCGTAGCCGTAATCGATCTTGGTGCCGAAATTGGATGCCTGCAAACCGACAGCCCACTGCGACTGTTCCCAATTTTCAAAATTGCGTCTATAATAAAGCCCCAGATCAAATGCAACGGCATTGGCAACATCGTCCTTATCAAGACCACTCATATCCGAACGGATAAAACGGGCTGTTGCTCCTACAGACAAATCATCTGTCAGTTTACGGGCATAACCTACGTCCACACTCCAATCTTTGGGAGTAAAAGTTCCGGCATCATTGCCTTCCTTGTCCCATATATTGGTCTCCGAATGGTTGAACCAACGGAATCCGGCGGTAATTCCCTGTTTCTCGTCCAGATTCCAATAACCGGCCACCCCATGTAAATTGCTCCCCTTGGACAATTCGCGCAACCAGGGAGTAAAGCTATAACCGATCTCGGCTTTTTGGGTGGAAAAAATACTCTTGGCTGCATTACGGTATATTGAGAAAGCATTGGCAGTTGCCGCCACTCCCGAGTTTCCCATACCTACTCCGCGAACATCGGGCGTAAGTTCAGGAAATTGTGCCGCCCCTGTGCTTTTTTGTCCAAAAACAGCGAGACTTCCAAATGCAAATATCGCTATCAGGCTATATTTTAATCTGTTCATATCCTTACAATTTTATAATGTTTTTGGTGATTGTTTTATTGTTGCAGTAGAGTTTCAAAGTATAGCTTCCTCCGTCCACCTTGCTTAAATCCAACTCTCCGGCTTTATGTAAAGAGGCTGTCACCTTGCGTTCCAGAACCAAATTACCGGAAGCATCGTACAGACAGGCTCTCATTTCACCGCTAAAGGTCATGCTGGCACGGATAGTCAGAATATCCACCACAGGATTCGGGTACAATTCAACCTCTTGAAGCAGTTCCGGCTGCAATTTAATGGAAAGCTCGGTTGTGCTTGAAAGCCCTCCCCGGTCTGTCACCGTCAATTTTACAATGTGGTCTCCGGCAATGCAATTCCTGTTGTTCACTGTCAACATGATGGTTCCGTCTTGTTTGGTGGCAGTGACACTCTTGCTGGGGTCTTCCAAAACATAGTCCAAATCGGTTCCGTCTTCCGTATCGCTAACTGTATAGACATATTGGGCTGTCGAACCATACGGTATGATTTGCACTCCTTCTATTGGCTTTTGTGCTGTAATTACCGGGAGGAAGTTTATAGGCTCATCGCTCAATGCCAGCAACGCATTCACACATCCTACACCTAACTTGCCCTTATATTCCGGATTATAGTCATCAATAGGCTTCACACCGCGCTTCAGGCGATATTCCACTTCGTATGGAGTCAACCCTTCGCGGGCAAACTTCGATACAATCAAGGCTGCCACTCCCGCAGCCACAGGTGTTGCCTGCGAAGTTCCCACCAATTCCAGGTAGTTATTGTTTCTGGCACAGCTCCACATCTGCCAGCCATATCCGTTTCCGCCTCCGGGTGCTGCAATATCGACCCACTCTGCATAATTGGAATAATCGCTTTTCTTAAAGGCAGGGTCGAGGGCTGCGACTGCGATAACATTATCCAGCGAAGCAGGATAGTGGCTCTCCGGCTCGACTCCGTCATTACCGGCAGAACCGAATACAATACCGCCCCGCATCGGTCCTGTCTGATTTCCGTTTTCGTCGATACCGGCATTCTTTACAAAATAATTGACAGCATCCTGCATGACTTCGGCAACCGAGCCTCCGGCGATAAACCAACTGTTCGTACAGATTACGGCTCCGTGGTCGGCTCCGTATTTGATGCTGGCAGCAGGATTGCCGTTATTGAACGGACAGCACATAAAACGTACTCCGTTGTCAGGGGTGTCACCGCCGGCAACGCCACAAATACCCACGCCGTTATTGTTCTTGGCTGCCAATATACCGGCAACATGGGTACCGTGATCATCCTCCGCAACTCCGGTAACAGGATTCGCTCCGATTCCATGCCAGTCACCTTGATAACCGTTCCCGTCGTTGTCTCCCCAAGGATTCTGGTTAAATTCTCCGGGATTCTTCCAAAGATTGTCCCGCAAATCTTCATGGTTAAGGTCAACCTTGGAGTCCACCACATTTACAATCACTTCCGGCTTTCCTTTTTCAATCTCCCAGGCATCCAGAATGCTGATGTCTGCACCTGCCAGCATCCCGTTGCTGCCGTCATTATAGAGATGCCATTGTCGGGGCAGATACGGGTCATTATAAGGTAACGATACCGACTCTGTCTTCCCTTTGTAAATAGGTTCTACAATGGAAACATTAGGCAGTTCTGACAGTGCCTTCATTGCCTCTGCCGTAGGGATATTCTCGTCGAAAGACACCTGATACCACAGATGAAGGCCTGCCTTCCGGGTACGTGCTTCGAACTTCCCGGCATGGGGGAATACCCGCTCCAGGCGGGTACCTCCCAATTGCCGGATAACGAAGTTCAACTGTCCGTTGTCCGTATCCACTCCGCTGCGGGTGGTCACAATCTGCAAATCCTCCGGCAGCTCTTTGAATTTGATGTTCACTTGCCCCTTTACCTGTCCGGCGGTATTCGCTACAACCGACCAGTCGTCTTTGGGAACTTCTGTGATTACGCCCTCTTGCTGGCATCCTGCCAACCCCAATAAAAGCAAGTATACTATCTTTTTCATTTTTGAATGCGATTAATAAAGGTGAAACACATATCCTTGATGGGACCGAATCCCTCGAAAATACGGGAGGTCTCGATATCTCCTGCCGTTGTCAAAGTCAGCTCGTGCAGTTCTCCTTTGTCTCCCTTGTCTACAGCAAGTGCCAGACAGCGTTGCATATAATTCCATTCTTCGGTAAGTTGGTGATCTTCCGTGATGCGGAATTGCATTTTTGTAATGGGACTTCCTGCATCATACAGTTCGTATGTTTCCAGACTTGCCACATTGAACAGATACACCTTGGAGTCTACGGTATAGAAAAACTGGTCAGGGAATGCGCTTGTCGTGGCAAACTGCGAATCCTTGTTAATCGGCAATTCCCCGATAGAGTCGCCTGTAATGGTCTGTTCAGTGCTAAGACGGTAAGTCCAATAGCTTTGGTCCTTGGTATCCTTGACAATAGCCATTGCAATTCCATCCTTATGCTCTTTGTCCTTGTTGTCCGTTCCCATCCATATCACTTCTTTGCCGGTCCAGTCGTTATATTCTTCGGGGAAAAGCGTAATTTCACCTCCTCCGCCCAAATTGAAATAAAGAAACTTGTCTCTTTCATCATCCCAGAAACACAGGTAGCTACTCTTTTGAGATTTTGCAATCAAATCAACTTGGTAGGTTTCATTCAGTTCTTGTGCTATTTCGGGAACCTGAAATTTACCTCTTCCGCTATTAAAAGTTGAGTAATAAAAACGTTTGTTTTCATCTACCAATATCACGGCACCGCCACTGCTGGGAGACCCATCCAATCCGTATGCCACTTTGGTATTATTCTCAGTGATAACTTCCGGCAAAATATCATTCTGCTTCTTTTCCACCTTCATTTCAAAAGGAAACAATGCCCAGACACTGTCAGGAGAAGCAATATAAAGCCACTCCGGAGCATTTCCGTTTCCGGTGATTACCGGTGCATATACCAACTCGGTAATATCTTTAAAACGTTTTTTATACCCCAATGCCGTATAAGCGTCCTCCGTGAAGAAATAATTCAACGAATCAGGGTCTTCCACGGCAGAAATGCGGGAGTCTTCTTTATCCCCGTTCAATACCAACCAACTGTTGATATACGGATAAACGATCTTAATATGCAACTCTTTGTACGAACTGACATTCGTCTGCTTGTCCGTCAGGGAGAACACGATATCGAAAGCAGAGGATTTCTTAGGTGGGAATGTCAGCCTTAAATCCCTGGTCGTGATGGTATCGGTCACTGTTTTTTTGTCTTTGCTGTAGCTGACCAGCCACAAGAACTCCAGGTTTTCTTCGTTGGTTGCCTGGCTCTGTGACAAATCAACGGTGTAATCTACATACATCGTATCCACAGGTGGCTGCTTGAACCGGTAATAGCCGTCCTCACTTTCAGGCAATATCTTATAAGTGACCTCGTTAATGTCCCTATATTTATAATTGCCTTTGTCCTCATAGCATCCGGTCAACCCTCCGATTAAGAGGGCTGCCAGCATGAATATTGATATTGTCTTTTTCATAATCCTATTATATTAAATTTACCAAGAAGCCGGAAAATCAAACGGTGTCGGATTTGCACCGGCATATTTCTTCATAAAGTCTTCGTATGTATTGGCGTATGCCTCGGTCAAGGTTGCATGTCTTGCAGGCCAGTCGCTTGGATTTCCCTCTTCAGAAGGAGCTCCCAAGAACCAACCGTTAACATTACCATAATTCATAGGCATCAAAGTAATCCATATAAACACCCGTTTCGCTTCCGAGTATTCTCCCAAATAAGGCAACTCATCCCAATAGGATGGTTTGGTATCAACCTCCGGGAAAGTGAATCCATAAGGAGCGTCCGGATGAGCACTGTTGTAGGCTGCCAGTTCATAGCGGAAAATGGGGTTCCAATCTGTCCAGTTTGCCCATGGCCAATATGTTGCACCATACATCGGCATTATCTGCTGCATGAATGCCTCTTTTTCCGGAGAATAGTCGCCTAAATAATAGCTCTTTTCAGCCCACCATCCCGGAGCGGAAACCGGCAATTCAAGCTGGCTGTCCGGATGTTCTTCGTTGTATGCGTTAATAGCATCGCGGATGGCACCCATGACATTATCCATGCTCATATTCTGGTTCACCAAAGGATTGATGTTGCATTCGCCGTAATACATCTGCTCTGTCAATACGGCAACAACCGCAATGTCCCGTTTGATATCCGAATATTCTCCCAGATAAGATTCTCGGAAATCCCACCATTCCGGACGTCCTTCTATCGGAAAATCAAAGGCAAGCGGAGCTTCCGGATGTTCTGCATTGTATTGTTCCAACAACACCCGCAGCACCGGATTGGCATAATCCCAGGTGCCGTCTTTGATTTGATAATCACTGCGCGGGAAAAGTTCGCGGACAATGAATCCCTGTTTCTCGGGCGAGAAAGCTCCCAACAGGGACTCACGCCACCAGGACGACTGCACGGTAACAACCGGGAAAGAGAATTCGGAGATACCCTGTTCCGCAACTGCATCCCTGAACACCAGATTCCAGTATTCCAATTTACTGTTGTTTGCCAAGGTCTCACCCTCTTCACTCAGCAGATTCTTGATAAACTCATGCTTTTCTTCCGAAAATTCACCCAGGAATTTCAGCTGTTTGTCCCACCATACCAATTTTGTCGTTACCGGAAATTTGAATTTCTTCCGGTCTTCCGGTGCTGCATTGGCATTGAATTCATCCAGAGCTTCGCGCAACTCCAGATTGTATTTGTCCGTCTCGTTCCACATGTGGTTGTTTTCCTTGCTGAATGCCTGTTTGGAAACCGTTACCATAAAAGCATACTTTTCTTCGTCAAATTCTCCGAGCCACTCCTGACGTTCGTCCCAACCTTCCGGTTGTTCATACACATCCTTGATATCCAGGCGCAATATGGATTTTTCCACAACACCCTTGTCAAAGAACGCCCCCTTCCCTTCCGTATCGACCGTAATTCCGACCGTATAGGTCCCTCTTGTCTTGGGACGCAACACGGTTATCTTGATGGTATCTTTCAATTGATTGGGAGCCAGGCTATAATACGGCTCAAACACAACCTCGGCAACCTTGCTGGAATCCTGGTCTTCCACCAAAACGGTTTTCAATTTATACTCTCTTTCATCGGGAGTCGGGAACCCCTGCAAATCCAGCACAACCCGTTCAAAGGTATATGCTGCCAGCGAATCCCCGTAATAGAATGTTTTCGGCTCGCCGTTTATTTCCTCTTCATAGGTGGCAGTGGCAAAATTGAACACTTTGGTCATATCTTCACTGCTGTTGGCAGAAAACTGCAAACCGTCTTTTTCCTGCGTATATTGGACCACGCCTTCTTCCTGACAGGAAAACAGACCCAGCAGAAAAATCGAATAAATATATTTTCTCATAGTACTTGCATTTTAATGGTTAACCGTTATTTCCCGTTTCCATAGGCAATTTCATCATCCGGAGCCGGCAGTACGTAATAGTCCATCTTCTCAACCGGACAACGCCAGAAGGTTTTATAGTTGTGCCGTTTCAGGAAATAGAAATACTGTCCTTCTGCAAAAAAATCCTTTTGGTACTCTTTGTTCAGAGCCTCCTTGCGTGCAGCCTCATCATATGAATCGTTTGCTTCGATGTTATTGTTGCGGGAGATTCCCCTTGCATTCCTCACCTTATTGATATAGGTGACGCTCTCTTTCAGAGAAACGGATTCCGCCAGGATGTAATACATTTCAGAGAGGCGGATCAACGGTATTTTCTCGCTGTAGTTCTTGTCTTTGCTCAGATATTTGCGGCACATCAACCCGTTGTTGCCGTGGATAAACCCGTAGCTGTTCCGGTAGCGTATATCGTTCAAGCCGATGGTGGTGCGCTCAAATACAGTGTTTGCATTATCGTACGAGATATACAGTTCATTACTGTAAGTGTTGATGCTTTTCCAGTCATCTTTCAATTTGTTCGCCATATCATCCATGCCCAGGCAGAAAATAGTCTCATCATACAGGGAGGCATCCTGGATATTGCTTATCACGAGCTCCAGTCCACACTGCTCTATCACCTCCTTGGCTTTCAGCGCAGCGTTTTCCTTGTCGCCAATCCAGAGATACACTCTTGCCATCAACGCCTTGACTGCCATTTTGTTCATTCTGTGCTTGCGCAATCCCAGGAACGGGTTATTCAAATCATTTTTATAATTCAACGGGTCGTCTTTCAACAACTCCTCGGCTTGCGTCAGGTCTTCCAGAATGTGCTGTGCAATGACACCGGCAGACTCCAGGGATTTCTGGTCGGCATTGAATTCCGTACGCCAGGGCAGGCATTTCATCTCCGGGTCTTCACTATATACAGGACCGTACAGGCGAAGCAGGTCAAAATAATGGAATGCACGCAAACCCAATGCTTCACCTTTCATCAGATTCCAATAGCCGTCCGTAAGCACAACATCTTTTCCTTCGTGCTCCAGGCGGTAAAGCAGATTATTGAGGTTGGCAATGGTTCCAAACTGGTTTACCCAAACGGAGTTGACATCCTCTTTGGCATTCGCATTATTCTTGTAATCATAGATTTCCGCACGCGTTTTGTCAGACGGAGCAACCGATATGTCGTAGTTGTCGTAACGCTGGGCAAGTCGTTCTATATAATCATACGACAGTCTCTTCCCGTAATTGTCGAGCAAGGTCATGCGGGAATATACACCTATCAGGGCAACCTTGAAACCGTTTTCCGATTTGAACAGCTTGTCGGCTTCTATTTCATCTTTCGGGCTGACATTCACCCAATCTGCACAGGCGGAAAAGAGCATTGTCATTATAACCCAAGCACTTAAAATTCGTATTCTAAACATGACATTTCTTTTTAATTGAATAATACAGATAAAGACAGGTTAAAGCTCCGCGCAAAAGGATAATCCAGACCTCTTTCCTGTTTTACGGAAGAGATTCGCCCGATATCCTGCATGGAAGCATTCAGCGACAAACTTGCAATCTTGCATGCTTCCAGGAATTTGAACTGCTTGGGCTCAAAACGGTAGCCGATGGATACGGAATTGAATACAAATTCATTTAATTTCTGCAAGAAACGGGTACTTACCGGTGTCTGCTGATTAAAGAAAGAGATTCCTTTGTATTTTGCATAGCGGTTTGTCGGACTCCAGCGGTCGGAACCCGCAGCACGGCGGTCTACGTTTTGCGAGATGTCTATGTTCTCGATTTTATCTACCAGGGTCTGGTTGTAGCGGTCTGCCCCGAAC
>OJRW01002752.1_pt1 | contig 11530 bp, 9 predicted proteins | sample 1599231 | NCBI WGS metagenome assembly OJRW01 (sample SAMN04168656, study PRJEB22393) | human gut metagenome | biome: human gut microbiome; feature: stool | host: Homo sapiens | collected 2014-03-17
GAAAAGGCGACCCGCGACACCGCCGGTGTCAGCGTTGTGGCGCTGAAAAAGAATGCCAAAATCGCCCGCGTCACGCTGGCAGAGGGCCTTGAGCTGAACGACGCCCCGCGCTACTGCGTGCGCACCCTGCCTGCCGCCGGTGCGATTTTGAAGGACGACGACAGGGCGGAGCAGCTGACGCTGTAAATAAAATCGTCTGTAGGGGCCGGGCATGCCCGGCCCGCGGCCTTCCCATGATTGCAAGCTGGAGGGAAACTGCCGGGCCGGACATGTCCGGCCCCTACTATATCACGCAAAATTTTCAAAATCTCTTGACATCGAGCGCACTTTGTGCTAAAATATTTCAGCAATCGTTCAGATGGCTGCTCCGCCCGGACAGGATGCCGGGTGCTGGTAGCCGCAATTCGGAGATTGTGATGAGCACATATATTGAGTATGGCTCCTTTTATCATGATCGAGAAAGAGGTGAAATAACTATGAAGCAGGGCATCCATCCGAACTATGTGGACTGCACCATCACTTGTGCCTGCGGCAACGTGATCCACACCCGTGACACCAAGCCGGAGATCCACGTCGAAGTCTGCAGCAAGTGCCATCCCTTCTACACCGGCAAGCAGAAGCTGGTCGATACCGGTGGCCGCGTCGAGCGCTTCAAGCGCCGCTTCGCCAAGTCTGGCAAGTAATTCCGTTTTTTGTACCCCGGATGGTTTTCATCCGGGGTATTTTTTGCTATACATCGAGGTTTCCCACCATGGCCGACTACAAAACCATCCGCGGCACAGCCACCTTTGAATATGAGGAAAAGCGCAGCCGCTTTATCGCAACGGCCTCCTTTGCCGACACGGAGGAAAAGGCTCTGGCCGTGCTGAACGCTGTGCGCGCTGCCAACCGCACGGCGCGGCACAACGTCTACGCCTATGTGCTGCAAAATGGCCGCACGCGGTATTCCGACGATGGCGAACCCGCCAAGACCGCCGGTACGCCCGTGCTGGAGACCATCGGCCACGCGGGTGTGGCAGACGTGATCGTCGTGGTAACGCGATATTTCGGCGGCATTCTGCTGGGTACCGGCGGGCTGGTGCGCGCCTACACGGCGGCAGCCTCGGGCGCTCTGCAAAGCGCCGAGCTCGTCAGCATGCGGCTGGTCGTCGACTGCAAGGTCCGTGTGAGCTACGCCCAGTTCGAGCAGGCCCAGCGCATCATTGCGGCGGCGGAAACGCGGCTTGACGAGCCGATTTTTGACGATGCCGTGACGCTCTGCTGGCGTATGCCGGCAGGGCGGGAGGAAACGCTCCGCACGGCTCTCAACGAGCTGACCCGCGGCGGGGCAGAGGTGGAAATTTCTGCCCCGCAGTATGCGGCGTTTTAAATTTCTGTAAAAAATCAAAATTTTTCCAACAAAAAAAGAGTGTTTCCCGCACTTTTGTCGTATTTATAAGCAGAGAGCAGAAAAGGGGGCACACTATGACGATCCGTGAAGAGACCGAGGCTATCGAACGGCAGACCCTGAGCCGCTACGCGACTTTAAGCGAAAACAGCCTGGGCCGCCGTGTGCCGCTGGAGCCGGACCCTATCCGGCCCTGCTTCCAGCGGGACCGGGACCGCATTCTGCACTGCAAAGCGTTCCGCCGCTTAAAGCAGAAAACGCAGGTCTTTCTGTCCCCGGAGGGCGACCACTACCGCACCCGCCTGACCCATACGCTGGAGGTCTCTCAGATCGCACGCACAATTTCCCGCGCACTGCGCCTGAATGAGGACCTGACCGAGGCCATCGCGCTCGGCCACGATCTGGGCCATACGCCGTTCGGCCACGCGGGGGAGAGAGCGCTCAACCGGCTCTGCCCGGGCGGGTTCTCCCACTACCGCCAGAGCCTGCGCGTGGTGGATTACTTAGAGCGCGACGGCCAGGGCCTTGACCTGACTTGGGAGGTGCGCAACGGCATTGTGACCCACACGTCCGGCGCGTGGGCCCGCACGCCCGAGGGCTGCGTTGTGCGCCGTGCCGACCACATTGCGTTTCTGAACCACGACATTGAGGATGCCATCACCGCCGGTGTGCTCGACGCGCGCCAGCTGCCGCCCGAGGCCGTCGCCGTGCTGGGACATACCAAATCCGAGCGTATCACGACGATGATCACCGACCTGGTCGCACACAGCGGCAACGGAAAAATCAATTTTTCCCCCGAGGTCGAGGCCGCCTACGCCGTGCTGAAGGACTTCATGTACGCGACGGTCTACGTCGACAAGGAGGCCAAGCGCGAGGAAAAGAAGGTGGACAAGCTCATCAGCGAGCTGTACGCCCGCCTGTGCGACGAACCGGCCCTGATGCCGAACTTTTACATGCAGATCGCCTACAATGAGGGTGTGGACCGTGCCGTGACCGACTACATCAGCGGTATGAGCGACGAGTTCGCCACGCGCCTGTTTGAGGAACTGTTCGTTCCGCAGAAGTGGAAGGTTTTGTAAACAAATAATAAATAAGAAATAGTAAATAAGAAAGATTGTGGATCGCGTCGCTGCACGCCACTCAAAAAATCACGTAGGGGCGCATCCTATATGCGCCCGCGGAGGTCTGCGCCGCCGCAAACGGGCACGGGCGGATATGGAATCCGCCCCTACGATTTTGTTTTCGACCAAAGGAAGAAAACGCCACCGTATTTATTGTCTATTATTTTAAGAAACGGAGGTGCAGCCTATCCCATGATACCCCAGGAATATATACAGGAAGTCGTGCGGCGCAACGACATTGAAGAAGTCATCGGCCAGTATGTCCAGCTGCGCCGCCGCGGACGCACGGCCACGGGTCTGTGTCCGTTCCACAATGAAAAAACGCCGTCCTTCGTCGTTTACCCGGATACCCAGAGCTTTTACTGCTTCGGCTGCGGTGCGGCGGGCGATGTCATCAACTTTGTGCGCAAGTACAACAATCTCGGCTATGTCGAGGCTGTCAAGCAGCTGGCGGGCCGCGCCGGTATGCCGCTGCCCGAGGAGGATGACCGCGAGTCCCGTGCGCGCCAACGCCTGTTGGAGATCAACCGCTGCGCCGCGCGCTACTTCTACGAGAACCTCAACGCCAAAACGCCGGAGGCCGCCATGGCCCGCCGCTACTGGAAGGAAAAGCGCGGCCTGTCCGACGCCGCCATCCGCCGGTTCGGTCTTGGCTACGCGCCGGAGGACTTCGGCGGCCTGCTGCACTACCTCAAGCGCCGCGGCTTCAGTGAGGAGGAGCTGGAAACCTCCGGCCTCGTCAAGCGCAGCGCCAAGGGCAACCTCTATGACATCTTCCGCCACCGCGTCATGGTGCCCATCATTGATGTGCGCGGGGCCATCATTGCCTTCGGCGGGCGCGTGCTGGACGACTCTAAGCCCAAGTACATCAACAGCCCCGAGACGATGGTCTATCACAAATCCCGCACACTTTTTGCGCTGAATATCGCCAAAAAGTCAAAAAACCGGCGCTACATTCTCTGTGAGGGCTACATGGACGTCATCTCGATGCATGAGGCCGGGTTTGACACGGCGGTCTGTGCCTGCGGCACGGCCCTGACACCCGAGCAGGCTAAGCTGCTGAGCGAGTACGCCGACGAGGTCGTTTTGAGTTACGACTCCGACGAGGCGGGCCAGAAGGCCACCGAGCGCAGCCTTGGCATTCTGGGCAGCACGACGCTGAAAGTCAGCGTGCTGAGCTACCAGGGCGCGAAGGACCCGGACGAGTTCATCAAAAAATATGGCCGCGAGCGGTTCGAGATGCTCTTGAACGGCACGGCCAACCCGACAGAATTCCAGCTAAAAAAGAGCAAGGCCAAGTATGACCTGCGCAGCGATGACGGGCGGCTGAGCTATATCCGGGAGGCCATCGAGATTCTGACCGAGCGCGGCGTCAGCCCGACGGCGCGGGACGTCTACGCCGGGCGGCTGGCCGACGAGACCGGCGTCTCAAAACAGGCCATCCTTTCCCAGCTCAACGGGGCGCTTCAGGCCGCTGCGCGCCGCAGCTACCGCAAGGAGCAGCGCGACCTTTCCAAGGAGGGCATCGCGTCGGACATCCGCGTGCCCTACACCAGCAGCGGGGAATCCGCCCTCGGCGCGGCCAACGCGGCGCGCCAGCTGGCCGTGGCCATGCTGCAAGACCCCGAGCAGGTGCCCTACGTCCGTGCACGGCTGGATATGTCCACCGTGCTGGTGCCCGAGATGCAGCGCGCACTGGAGGCAATTTTCCGCTGTGTGGACGAGCACCTGCCGCTGAACCAAACGTCATTACAGCAAATGCTGGATGAGGCCGCGTTCCGGCAGCTGGCCCACGGGCAGGCGTACAACCACGACATCCGTCTGCAAAGGCAGGATATTGATATGTATCTGGACCGCTTGCGGACCGCCAAGCCGATCAGTGAGCAGGTCAAGGATATGAGCGACGGCCAGCTGGAAAGCTACTTTGCAAACCTCGGCAAAAAGAAGGGCGCCCGCCCCGCCGAGACAGACGAATAACGACATTCCGACATACTTTGTCAAACAATAGAAAACCAAAAGGAGAACGTACTTATGGCAGAAAAGAAAGACCCGATCCGCAGCCTGATCGACACGGGCCGCCACGTCGGCAAGCTGACCAGCAGTGAGATCAGCGACGCAATGGAGGAAAATGGCAACGTTCTTGACGTAGAAGCGATGGAAAAGCTCTACGAGGAGCTGGAAAGCAACGGCATCGAGATCGTCGACGACACGCCCGTTGACGTCAGTAACGCCCTGCCTAGCTCCGAGGAGGGCGCGGACGACTACGAGGACGGCCTGACTGCCGACGGCATCACGATTGACGACCCCGTCAAGGTCTACCTGAAGGAAATTGGCCGCGTGCCGCTGCTGACCCCCGAGGAGGAAACCGAGCTGGCACTGAAAATTCAGGCCGGCGGTCCCGATGGAGAGAAGGCCAAGCAGCGCCTGAGCGAGGCCAACCTGCGTCTGGTCGTCTCCATCGCCAAGCGCTATGTGGGCCGCGGCATGCAGTTCCTGGATCTGATCCAGGAAGGCAACCTGGGCCTGATCAAGGCTGTCGAAAAGTTTGACCACACCAAGGGCTTCAAGTTCTCCACCTACGCAACGTGGTGGATCCGCCAGGCCATCACCCGCGCCATCGCTGACCAGGCCCGCACCATCCGCATCCCCGTGCATATGGTCGAGACGATCAACAAGGTCAAGAAGGTGTCCAGCCAGCTGCTGCATGAGTACGGCCACGACCCCAGCGCCGAGGAGATCGCCGAGCGCCTTGACATGCCCGTGGATAAGGTCCGCGAGATCATGCGCGTCGCACAGGAACCCGTCAGTCTGGAGACGCCCATCGGTGAGGAGGAGGACAGCCATCTGGGCGACTTCATCCCCGACGATGACGCACCCGTGCCCGCCGAGGCCGCCAGCCAGACCCTGCTGAAGGAGCAGCTGGCCGACGTGCTCAAGACCCTGACCCCGCGTGAGGAAAAGGTCCTGCGCCTGCGCTTCGGCCTGGAGGATGGCCGCCCCCGCACGCTGGAGGAGGTCGGCAAGGAGTTCAACGTCACCCGTGAACGCATCCGCCAGATCGAAGCCAAGGCCCTGCGCAAGCTCCGCCACCCCAGCCGCAGCAAGAAACTGCGGGATTTCCTGGATTGATTTGATATGTGAATAAAAGTACCCCCGCCCCGCTTGTGAAAATAAGCAGGGCGGGGTTTTGGTTTGTGTGGGTGTTATGGCCGCTCTGTAGGGGCGGCTGCAATGTTCCACGGGTGAGCAATGCTCACCCCTACAAGGCGTCAAACAAAATTTATGCCTTATTCCTTGCAATACGCCGCAATCGCCTTTGCGGCGAACTCCGCAGTGCCGGGGCCGCCTACGGCGTTGATGTTGGCGGTGAACTCTCCGCCAGCGCCGTACATTTGGCCGAGCTGGGCGAAAATCTCCTTTGTGCAGGTGTAGTAGTGCTCGGTGATGAAAGCTTGCAGCTTGGCGGCCTGCGCCTGCACGGCGGGGTTGTCGATGGGCAGGTTTTGCAGTGCGCCGAACCCGGCGGTCAACGCCATCAGCTGATTGTTTATATCGCTGCTCTCCTGCACCGTGCGCCCGGCAGCGTTCTGCTCAAACTCGCGGTAGGCGGGGGTGTCGCCCCAAGATTCCTTGGCGCGGCGGGTGTACTCGTCAATGCGAGATGTATCAAATTCTTTGAATTGCATAGTGTGTCCTCCTGCGACTTGCAAAGTCCGCGCCAGCCGTATCAAATCTTCCAAGTGCTGCTTTTTCAGCGTGAGAAGCTCAATTTGCTGGCGCAGAGCCTTGCGACGGTCAAAATTCGGGTTGTCCAAAATGGTGCGGATGTCCCGCAAGGGAAACTCCAGCTCCCGAAACAGCAAAATCTGCTGCAAACGTTCCAGCGCTGCATCGTCATACAGCCTGTAGCCGCTCTCGGTGCGCATGGCGGGCAGCAGACCCAGCTTATCATAGTATTGCAGCGTGCGTATGCTTATGCCTGTCAGTCGGCTGGCTTCTTTTACGGTCATCATGATAAAACCCTCGTTTCCTTTGCGGTACTGCTATCATACACCCTGACGTTGCGTCAGAGTCAAGCGTTTCTTGAAAAAAAGTGTAATTGAAAACTTTCCGCGTCTGTGCTACACTTGTCCTTGCGCGAATGACTACTGTGCGGAGAGGATTTGAAATCATGGAACAAAAGCAAAACAGAAGCTCGTTTTCCGGCAAGCTCGGCTTTGTGCTGTCGGCTGCCGGGGCGTCGGTGGGACTGGGCAATATCTGGCGGTTCCCGTATCTGGCGGCCAAGTACGGCGGCGGTATTTTTCTGCTGATCTATATTGTGCTGGCGCTGACGTTCGGCTACACGATGATCATGGCCGAGACTGCGCTGGGCCGCATGACCCACAAAAGCCCGGTCAGCGCCTACGGTGCGTTTGCAAAGCCGGGACGCAAAAACGGATTCCTCGGCTTTGGCGGCTGGATCAACGCCGTTATCCCGGTGCTGATCGTGCCGTACTACTCGGTCATCGGCGGCTGGGTCATCAAATATCTGTTTGAATATCTGCGCGGCAACGCCCAGGGCCTTGCGGAGAACGGCTATTTCAGCGCGTTCATTGCAGACGGCGCGTCCGCCGAGGTCTGCTTCCTGCTGTTTGCGTTCTTTACGCTGGGCATCATCTTTGCGGGCGTGCGCAACGGCGTGGAGCGCGTCTCCAGGCTCATGATGCCGGTGCTGGTCGTGCTGTCGGTCGTCATTGCGGTCTACTCGGTCACGCGGCCCGGCGCACTGGCGGGTGTTGCCTATTTCCTGGTGCCCAACCCGGCCAACTTCTCGTGGATGACCGTCGTCACGGCCATGGGGCAGATGTTCTACTCGCTGTCCATCGCCATGGGCATTCTTGTCACGTTCGGCTCCTACATGAAGAAGGATGTCTCGATTGAGGAATCCACCGAGCACGTCGAGATTTTCGACACGCTCATCGCCGTCATGGCGGGTCTGATGATTATTCCGGCGGTGTTTGCGTTCTCCGGCGGCGACCCCGACACGCTGCAGGCCGGTCCCGCGCTGATGTTCATTACGATCCCGAAAGTCTTTGCCAGCATGGGGCTGGGCACGGTGGTGGGTGTGCTGTTCTTTGTGCTTGTGCTGTTTGCGGCGGTCACCAGCTCGATTGCCCTGACCGAGAGCGCCGTCTCAACGTTTGAGGATGAGTTGGGCTGGGACCGCAAAAAGGCCACGGTGCTCGTCGGCGTCATCATGGTGGCGCTGGGCACGCTGTCCAGCCTGGGCTACGGCCCGCTGGCGGGGGTCACGGTCATCGGGATGCAGTTCCTCGACTTCTTCGACTTCCTGACGAACTCGGTCATGATGCCGATTGCGGCCATTGCGACCTGTCTGCTCGTCTCCCGCGTCATCGGCGTGGACAAGATCGAGCAGGAGGTTGAGCTGGACGGCCAGCCCTTCCGCCGCAAGAGGATTTTCCGCTTCATGATCCGCTGGCTCTGCCCGGTCTTTGCCGCCGTCATTCTGGCAAGCTCGGTGGCCAATGCGTTTGGAATCATTAAAATGTGACAGAAAAGGACCGTTTCCGGGTGTGGAGACGGTCCTTTTTTGTTTTATTAGAGATGCAGGGCAAGGCTCCGCGGGCGCATATAGAATCCGCCCCTACGGCCTCCGAGGTCGCAGGCACCCGCAGCCTGTCGAAAAAGTGCATCGTAGGGGCGAGCACTGCTCGCCCGCAGAAGCGTTGCGGCAGCCGGAGCGCTGCCGGGCCGTCGGGGGCACGCCGCCCTACGATGCTTCTATTTCTTCTCCGGCTTGTACCGCAGCACCTTCTCCGAAAAATGCCTTGTAAAGAACTGCACGAACGGTCCTAACCCGAAGGCGCAGATCAGGGTGCCCAGCCCGATCAGTCCGCCCAACAGGAAGGCAAGCACCGCACACAGCGCATCGGTGAACACGCGGCAGCCGAAGTAGGGGACAGGCAGCCGGTCTGCCATCATCAGCGAGAGCGCGTCATACGGCGCGACGCCTAAATCCGCCGTCTGGTACAGCGAGCACCCCAGCGCGATGACCAGCACCGCCACAGCGACCCAAAGCAGCTGCACCGGCAGCGTGTCGGCAGAGCCAAAGACGGCGGTCATCGCGTCGCCGGTAAACGTGACGATGAACCCGATGCAGAAGCTGTTGATGATGGTGCCAAGCCCGATGTACCGCCGCCCCCAAAGCAGCTGCGGTACGAAAAGGCAGAGGTTCATCAGCACATTCTCGATGCTGAACGGCAGGCCGACCAGCTCCGCCAACCGCAGGTTCAGCGCACTGATGGAGTCGTTGCCCAGACGCGAGAACTTGAACACCGCAATGCCGATGCCGATGATGACGACGCCCGCAATCATGCCAAGGATGCGCCGCAGGGTGATTTTCTGGCCGAGAAGATTCATGTGCAAAACGCCTTTCAAATTTTAGTAAGGATTCTGTATAGTACTATCCCGTAAAACCACCCCGCCTGTCAAGAGACAACCTGTTTAAAATATCACACCCAACCTTGTGAAAACTGCCAAAAACCGCGCCCTGTAACCGCTGTACCGAATTTGTCAAGCGGAGGGAAACGGTGCAAAATCAGCAAATTGCCGAAAATTTGTTACACTCGCCCGGGCGTTCGATGAAGCGGAAAAACTTCATAAAAAAGCCGAAAAACCCTTGACAGCAAGCCATTTACCCTGTATACTAAAACAGTATCACAAAAATGGAATAGAGCGCCCTAAAGGAATTTTGCAAAATCTGTAAAATCAAAAAGTTTGTGAAAAGCGACGAATATGCCGCAGTTTCACAGCCGCCTTTCGGGTTGCTTTCGCCAACTTTGTCAATCTATGGAATAGGAGTGGTCGCGTTTTATGGTAAAGGTCAAGCCCGTACAAAACGGCAGAACGACCCGCATGAGCTTTTCCCACATCAACGAAGTGATTGGTATGCCCAATCTGATCGAGATCCAGAAAAACTCTTACAACTGGTTCCTGGAGGAGGGCCTGCATGAGGTCTTCCACGACATTGCCGCGATCGAGGACTACACCGGCAACCTCGTGCTGGAGTTCGTCGATTACCGGCTGGACAAGAACCCCAAGTATTCTATTAAAGAATGCAAAGAGCGGGATGCCACGTATGCGGCACCCCTGTACGTCACGGCCCGTCTGTTCAACAAGCAGACCGGCGAGGTGAAAGAGCAGGAGATCTTCATGGGCGACTTCCCGCTCATGACCGACGCCGGTACCTTCATCTCCAACGGTGCCGAGCGTGCCATCGTCTCCCAGTTGGTCCGTTCTCCCGGCGTTTTCTACGGCTCCAGCAAGGACCGTACCGGCAAGGACCTGTTCACCGCTACCATGAACCCCAACCGCGGCGCCTGGCTGGAGTATGAGACGGACTCCTCTGACGTTTACTACGTCCGTATCGATAAGAACCGCAAGCTGCCCGTTACCACGCTGCTGCGTGCCCTGGGCCTGTCCACCGATGAGCAGATCAAGCAGTTCTTCGGCGATTCCGAGCCGAAGATCAACGCCTCTCTCGAGAAGGATATCACCCACAACACCGAGGAGGGCCTGCTCGAGGTCTACCGCAAGCTGCGCCCCGGTGAGCCCCCGACGGTGGAAAACTCCCGCGCGCACCTGAACAACCTGTTCTTTGACCCGCGCCGTTACGACCTGGCTCGTTTTGGCCGCTATAAGATGAACAACAAGCTCAGCCTGACCCGCCGCATTGCCGGTTATAAGGCTGCCGAGGACATCATCGCCCCGCTGACCGGCGAGCTGCTGGCCGCCAAGGGCGAGAAGATCAACATGGCCAAGGCCGAGGAGATCGATAACGCCGGTGTTACCCGCGTTACCATCCTCGTTGAGAAGAAGGGCGAGGAGCCCCGCCCGTTCATTGTCATCTCCAACGGCTGCGTCAACGCCCAGAACTTCTTCAGCTTCGACGTCGAGGCCGAGGCCGGTGTCAATGAGCGTGCCAACTTTGCCGAGATCCGCAAGATCCTCGACACCACCTCCGATGTGGAGGAGCAGAAGGAGCTGCTGCGCCAGAACCATGATGTTCTAATCAGCCGCACCGTCACCGTCGATGACATCTTTGCCTCCGTCAACTACCTGCTGGGCCTTGACCATGGCATCGGCGGCCTCAATGGCGCCAACCAGGCCCTTCGTCTCTACCATTCCGAGGGCTTCCTGTTGCATATTACTACCTCCTTATTGTGGTCCGCGGCGCGCCTGAAACAGCATTCGCACGCTTTCTGGCGAAATTATACCGGAAACACTCCCCTGTTTTCTTGGCTGCCATATATACTTTTTTGTCGGAAGTCCTCCACCTGTTCAAAGCCTGTTTGTTTGCTTTTCCTATAAACAACGCAAAAAAGCACCCCTTCGGGTGCTTTTTTGTAAATAGAGTGGTGCCGCTTCTCGCTCCGGGATTATCCCCCCATAACCTTATTCAAAAGAGCCTCCACATGCTCCGCCGCAGCCGGTCTGGGATTGGTGGCGGTGGTGGCATCCGCCAGGGCAGCGGAAACAATCTCCCCGCGCAGCTCCTTCACCTTGGAGGGCTCCGCTCCCCACTCCTTCAGGGAGGCCGGGATCTTCAGGGTGCGGTTCAGGCGCTCCACCTCCCGCAGAAGGTTGGTCACGCCCAGCCGCACACTGGGGGCCGGCAGGTCCAAAACCTTTGCCATGCGCTGATACTTTTTTGCTGCGAGGGCGTACTCGCCGTTCCGAATCCGTCCCAAGTCGGCGTTGAACGTAATGATATGCGGCAGCAGCATGGCATTGATACGGCCATGGGCGATGTGGAGCTTGGCGCCGATGGCGTGGGCCATGCCGTGGTTGAGGCCCAGGCCGGAGTTGGAGAAGGCCATGCCAGCCAGGCACTGTGCAATGTGCATCTTGCCCCGTGCGTCTTTGTCGCCGTTATAGGAATCGACAAGGCTATCATAGATATCAGAAATCGCTTTCAATGCCAGAGGATCGGAGAAATCCGAACGGGCAGTTGCTACAT
>OJRW01002758.1_pt1 | contig 11509 bp, 6 predicted proteins | sample 1599231 | NCBI WGS metagenome assembly OJRW01 (sample SAMN04168656, study PRJEB22393) | human gut metagenome | biome: human gut microbiome; feature: stool | host: Homo sapiens | collected 2014-03-17
GGAAAAGAAACTCTCAGTGTTTGTCAGGCAGGCACATTGTTCGACAAAATGAAAACGGAAACAAAATCGGGACACATTATGACTTTGCGCGAACTTATTGAGTCCGTTGGAACAGTTATTTCATTGTTATCCTAGTCCGTTGGATGAGGAAGCGGAAGAAAGGAAGTGGATGACTTCCATGCAGATATTGAACTATTTGCAGACAAAGACACGTGACAGGTTGGCTATCAATAAGGTGGCACAATTCGGACGCATGCTTCAAAAGCTGAGTATTCCTTCCCGAAAGTCTTATCGGGGGACACTTTATCATTTGGTAAGGATAGAGTGAGTGTCCTATTTGTTCAATTCGGTTTTCTGCACATTTTAGGGGGCGGTATCAAAGAGGAATTGTTTTTTATTTTGAGTCAGGTATTTTATAGGGATTAATAGTATTTTTCAATCCCGCCGAATCCTGTTATTCTTTTATTTTCTCTCGTTTTATTGATAAAGTTGTTTAATCGTTTTTCAAATTCTTCAGGCCGTTTCCTTGCTGCTTCAATGTAGGCAATTCGGATGCGTTTATATGTGTCGGAAAAAAGTTGATAATTGTTCCATACAGTTTTATCTTCTTTCAATCTGGCAATTATATCCTTTTTCGCCACTCTTTTCTATCTTTAAAATATTTTATTTCTATTGACATGGTAGCAGGTCATTCTTAGAGTTATTATCCGTCCCTCTGTTTTGGAAATAGGCAATAGATCTTTTTGAGTATTGAGGTAACTTCCGGAGTGAAATGATAGCCACATAGTCCTTATCAGCTTTGTGTTCCATAATTATACCTGTATTTGTTGTTCAATAGCGCAAATATAGGCAATTGCGTATGATTCCCATTGCACGGTTCCGACATTTATTTTTTATTAAGAAGGAAATTATATCTTTGTATCCACCCGTTCATACTTGTTATGTTTCCAAGGAATTTCCTACTTATTTCATACGATTCTCCTCTCTAAATTGTTTGGGAGTCATTCCTTTCATTTGTTTGAATGTTGAACTAAAATATCGGGGATAAGTAAACCCCACTTCACTGCTTATTTCATTTATGTTTAAATTTGTATTGGTAAGCAGTGAGATCGCTTTTTCGATACGTAATCTGTTTATATAGTCATTGACTCCCAAACCTGTTATAATTTTTATCTTGTTGTATAAAGAAGAACGGCTAATTGTCATGAGATCTGCCAATTGCTGGACGGAGAATTCTTCGTCAGATAGGTTTTCATGTATAATTATATTTATTTTTGTCATGAAATCCTCATCTGCTTTACTGTTTGTTAAAGTCTGGAGAGAAGTCGACTGGTTAATAGATATGTATTGATTGTGTATTTTCTCTCTATTTTTTAAAATATTTCCGATGACGATCTTTAGAGAGTCTAGATCAAATGGTTTGGGGATGTAAGCATCAGCTCCGGATTTATATCCGGTTGTTATCCCTGTCTGGTCATAACGTGCTGTTAACAGTATTACAGGGATATGGCTTATCTGGATGTTGTTTTTTATTTGACGGCATAATTCAAAACCATCCATTTGCGGCATCATCACGTCACTAATAATAATAGAAGGCTGTTTCTTCTGACAGATTTCTAAGGCAGAGACTGCATTGTCTGCCGCATAAACTTTCTTAAAGAACTCAGTTAAAGAACTTATGAGATATTCCCTTAACTCCTTTTCGTCCTCTACAATAAGCACAGTCTTTCCGGTACAATCGAAATGTGTATCTTGGATGCTAGAAGGGAGAGGAGAGCCTTTTTGCTGTAAATGGGCGGATTCTTCTTTTTTATTTGTATTGAGCAATGGCAGCTCCAAATAGAATGTAGCTCCTTTGTTTGTATTATTATAGGCCCTTATAAGCCCCCCGTGCATTTCCATTATTGTTTTGGCATAATATAATCCGAATCCACTTCCTCGCTCTTTGTGATTACCTTTGTGGAATTTAGTGAAGAGATTTGCCATATCCGAATCTTCTATACCGCTTCCTTCGTCTATAACAGATATTCTGACTGTGTTTTCAAGACGTTGCGTGCTTACTGTTATATTGCTGTTTGCCTTACTGAATTTTAGTGCATTCATCAGTAAGTTTGATAGTACTGTTTGACACTTTTGTTTGTCAAACCATACCTCCTCTATGTTGGGATCTATTTGTAATTGTATGCATATCTCTTTTTCTTTTGCCTCATTCATATAGTCTTTGATAACCTCGGTTACCCATTCGTTCAATTGAGTTTTTTGTATTTTCAATTTATTATAGTCTGCCTCCAAACTGCTCCAGTCCAACACCATATCTACTATTTCCCTCATGTGTTGTGCTTGGTTGAATAGTAGTTGTAATTGTGGTATCAGATGCTGAGGTAATCCTTGCATCTCACTTTTGTCCATGAGACGTTTTAGTGGGGCATAAATCAATGTTAAGGGAGTACGTAATTCGTGATTTATGTGAATGAGGAAATCTATCCTCTTTTCATTCAGATATTGTCTGTATTCTTTTAGTCTCTTTTGTATTTTTGCTTCCTTTTTTATATTAAAAATGAATATTCCTGCAATACCCCCTCCTATAAGGCTAATACAACATAATATTATAAACCAGTCTGTTTTATACCATGGTGGGGTAATATGGATATTTGTGAGAAGGATAGGAGTGGTATAATTTCCGTCTTTTGTCATACATGCTACTTCGATGCGGTATTTACCGGTAGATAGGTTGGAAAGATCCAATATCGGATTATATGATTCGATTATCTTATCAACATTTCCTTTTATGATATATCGGAATGGAACTCGCTGGAAAATATCTTTATTTTTAATATATACCCGTAGGGCGAGTGCATTATGTTCCCATGGAACTTTTATATTTTGGGTGTCTATACCGGATGTATACGGTTGCCCGTTAAGTTCTATGCTGTAAAGTGCTATTTCCGGATCTGGTTCATTAGGCTCTGGGATGTCTGTGTTTATTCGGACCAGTCCTTCTATGCCACCAAAGTAAAGATATTGGCTGTTTTTTTCAGCCCGTTGTTGATAAGTAAATATTATTTCATTGGGATAAAATCCGTCGCTTCTGTTCCATTGAATAAATCTGTTTTCTTTTATGCAGTAAGAAAATAGTTGGTTTTGTGCACAGATCCATATCCTTTCTGAAGAAGGCTCATAACGGAGGGCGGTAATATCATTGAATAACTGTGACCTGATTTTAAAATATCTTTTCTCTTTTATATCATAATATCCCATTCCTGTTGTTGTTCCCACCCATATCTTATTTATTCCGTCGTAATCAATCGCACTGATAACTTCTTTCTCGTCCAATTGAAAAAGAAGATCAATGCTGTCATTCTTGTTAATGATTCGGAATACTTTGTTTCCATTCATTGCCAAGGATATCTTTTTGTCACAGTAGGCTATGACCGAGGCTTGTAATTGATAATTGTTCTCATTTTTGATTGGAGAGAATTTTTTATTATTTATATTATATACCCATAGCTCCTTACTAAGTATATATATTTTGTTTTCTGTCACTCGGTGAGCGCGTGGAAGATATCCGTAAAAGCACTGCCTGAAGTTAATACTGTCGTTTATTATCACAAATGGTCGATAAATGCCTGTGTTTTTTTCAAACAGGAAAAGTCCCTTTGTGTAAACAGATACCATTAGTTCTTTTTCTGATACTGGGGCTATGGAAATCACTTTATCCCCATAGGTAGACGAGAAGTGCTTGAAGTTTCCCGTTTGAGGATCATACAAGTTTATTCCGCCTCCGTCCGTACCAATCCATAACTTTCCATTAGCTTCCTCGTAAAAACTCGTCACAGATTTTTCGCTCAATCCATTATTATATCCTAAAGGACAGTCTTTATAAGTACGTATGTAACTTTCTTTGATATTGAAAACTCCTCCTCTAACACTTCCCGCCCATAAACATTCGTTGTTATCCTTATATAATACAGTAATAGAATTGACAGGGAGTGAATTTTCATCTCCGGCAATATGATAGAGGTTAGAGAATTTTTCATTGCGTAGTTCCAGGCGATTTATTCCTCCGCCATCAGTTGCTAACCATAGATATCCTTTCTTTTCTATTATATCCAATACATAATTGTTTGTCAATCCGGAGTTGTTGCTCGTATATTGTTTTATAAGTTTTCCTGTTTTCTCATAACAAAACAGGCCTTGTCCCCAAAAAGATAAATATATGTATCCGTTTGAAGCCAGACATGCTCCTTGCAAAATATTGTTTGGACAAGAGAAAAAACGCTTTAATTGCATATTGGGGTAATTCAATATATATATTCCATCCCTTCTGGTGACGATTAGCACCTCCTTTGGGGAAACTGCTATAATTCTTTGTACCCTATATTTGGTAATGTCACTGTCCGTAGCACCTTTGGGGTTAATGCATACTGCTTTAAAAGAGCGTTTTTGGTAATCATATTTGTATATTCGATTCTCACTTCCGAAAAGTACTCCTCCATTTATGCATAAGGAAGAATAGATGATATCATGATTGAAGGGAATAAAATTCCCGTGTGTCTCATCATATCTAACCATACCTTGTCTGGTAGATATCCATATGTCGTTAAGGGAATCTTGGGTTAAATGTATAATGTGATTACTTGGTAAGGAATATCTGTCGTTGGGGTGGCTTTTGAATATTTTCAGATTTTGTCCCGTATAAGAATTCAGACCATTTTTTGTTCCTATCCATAATTTCCCTTTCTTATCTAAAAGTATGGATTGAGCGGTAGATTGAGACAATCCTTCCGCTACGGAAATAGACGTAAACTGGTAATTTATGTCATGACCTGATGTAGATGATATGCAAAGTAGTGTTAATATTGCGAATATACCAAATAACCTGTACATTTTTATCTTTTCGTGTTGTTTAAAGCTGATTTTTTCTATTTAACAACGTATATACATAAAATGTTTATTAATTATTCTGTTTTTGATAAAAAAATGCAGTATTGGATGATATATGACTTTTTTTAAATGCTTTCTGACTATGTTTAGTTTTATGAGTTCTTTCTTTGCGCTTGTAAATAATAACCCCTAATTTATTAAATATGATTTTCTTTATTCCTTTGTTTATACCTCCGTAATTTGTGATGTTTTTGGAGTGGATATATGGTATTTGAACGCCTCTTGTTGATAGGTGTTTTAAACATGAAAAACATAAAAGAGTATGAAAAAGAGTTTTATTTTATTTGTTTTTCTTCTGTGTTCGATTGTAGTTGTGGCACAGAAGAAAAGTATTACGGGCATAATAACGGATACTGCGGGTGAGGCGGTCATTGGTGCCAGTATTGTGGAAGTTGGAACAACAAATGGCACTGTTTCTGACGTTGATGGTAATTTTACACTCTCGGTTTCTGATAATGCCAGTATACAGGTTTCATTCATAGGTTTTTCTTCCCAGACTTTGAGTGTGCAAGGAAAAATGAATTTTAAGATAATCTTAAAAGAAGACAGTGAACTTTTGCAGGAAGTTGTTGTGACCGGTTATGGCGGAAAAGTTTCACGGGCAAAACTGACGAATTCTATATCGACTGTCAGTCCCCAGATATTAGAGAAGGGTATATATACAAATCCCTCTCAGGCACTGTCGGGTTCTGTTCCCGGTTTAAAGGTTTCTCTCACTTCGGGAAATCCTACTTCATCTCCTAAAGTTATATTACGTGGTGGAACGGAATTTGATGGTTCGGGAGGACCCCTGGTGATAGTGGACGGACAGCTTCGTGATAATTTTGATGATATCAATCCTCAGGATATTGCATCTATGGATGTTCTGAAGGATGCTGGGGCTACGGCCATATACGGTGCCCGTGCAAGTAATGGTGTAATTTTAATTACAACAAAATCTGGCCGGGCAGGACATCGGGAAATTAATTTCAGAGCAAATATAGGTCTCGGTTATGTTAATAATCCCTACGACTTTTTGGGCGCGGAAGACTATATTACAGTCCTTCGTACAGCCTATAAAAATACCCCGTGGGCAGCTACGGCAAATCTTACAGGTTCTACGCCTTTTGGTACGGGTAATAAGCTCGGTGCGAATATGGTGTGGAATATTATGGGGAAAACGGATGAAAATGCCTATCTTTTGGATATGGGCTGGCGAGAAATGCTGGATCCTTTGGACCCTTCTAAAACAATCATTTATAAAGGGACAAAACCAGAGGAATATAATCTTCGTAATCCGGTAGTGACACAGGATTATACGGTTAGTATGTCGGGGGGGAATGATAAAGGAACTTATTATGCAAGTTTGGGTTATAACGACTCCCCCGGAGCCCCTATCACTACCGAATATAAACGTTATAATTTCACATTCAACGGTTCGTACAAAATTGCAGATTGGTTGAAGACGACTTCCAATGCGACTTTCAGCCGGGCTAATTATGTATGGTTAAACAACGCCTGGGGGACGGAAAGTGATTATTTTGGTCGGGTGATGAGTACTCCTCCTACTGTCCGTTTTGAAGACGAGGACGGTAATCCGACATTGGGTCCTAGTCCCGGGGACGGTAATCAGACTTATGTTGCAAAAAGTTACGATCAGGATAATGAACGGACAAAGTTTACCCTTATGCAGTCATTAGAAGCTAATTTATTCAAGGGATTGGTCTTGAGGGCTTCTGCTAGTTGGTATTATTTTCATACTGTACAAGAAAGTATGCGCAAGGACTATGAGACGGTTCCGGGGCAATGGAATCGAACTCGTTCAACTAGTGCAAGCTATTCTCGTCAGTTCTCTCAGACCTATAATGCTGTTCTAGATTATACGACTGTATTTTCTGCTGTTCATAATTTGAATATTATGTTTGGTAGTGAATTTTATGATCAGTATAATAACGGTTTCTCTGCATCCGGTTCTGGTGCTGCTACCGATGATTTTAAAGATTTAGGTCTGACCGATGCAGGTGAGGGTAAACGTCAGATAGATTCGAATCATAGTCGTTACCGTATTCTTTCTTATTTTGGACGCTTGAACTACGACTATGAGGGTAAATATTTGTTCTCCGGGGTATTTCGTTATGACGGTTATTCTTCTTTGCTGGGTAAGAATCGGTGGGGATTTTTTCCGGGAGTTTCCGGTGGCTGGGTTTTTACGAAAGAGGATTTTGTTAAGGAATCACTTCCTTTCCTCTATTATGGAAAGCTGAGGGCTAGTTACGGTTTGAACGGTAATGCCAGCGGAATCGGTCCATATACTCTTCAAGGTTCATATAATTCTAATAAATACCATGGCAACAATGGTTTTCTGATAGGTACTTTGCCTAATCCTTCTTTGCGTTGGGAAAAGACGGCCAGTTTTGATATAGGCTTGAATGTAGGACTCTTGGGAGGACGCTTGAATTTGGATATCGATTACTACAATCGTCTGACATCTGATAAGTATGCAGACTTCACCCTGCCTTCGACCACGGGATTCTCTTCTGTTAAGAACAATAATGGAAAATTACGTAATAGCGGAATCGAATTACAACTCTCTGGTAAGGTGTTGGATGTCAATGATTTTACTTGGGATGCTTCTTTTAATATAACTTATAATAAGAATAAGATTATAGCCCTTCCTGATAACGGGCAGGTACGAAACAGACAGAATGGACAGCAAGTGTATACCGGTCGGAAGGTTGTAAATCCGGGTACAGGTAAGTTGGAAGATGAGAAGGTGTATGTCGGAGGTTTTCAGGAGGGAATGGAGTATGGGATACTTGTCGGTTACCAGGCCGAGGGTATTTACAGAAGTGTTGATGATATTCCGGGAAATTTGGTTGTGACCTCGGGGAATATTCAAGGTAAATATCAATATGGCCCTGAAGCTTGGAATAAACTTTCTGATAATGAGCGGGCAAAAGGCATAGAGTTAAAACCTGGAGATGTGAAATGGAAGGATGTAAATGGAGATGGGGTGATTGACCAGTATGATCAGGTTGTAATAGGAAATACTACTCCTCGTTGGTATGGTGGTTTTAATACCACAATGTCTTGGAAGGGACTTAGTTTGTATGCCCGTTTTGACTTTGCGCTTGATTATTGGGTTTATGATGATAAGACTCCTTGGTTTTTAGGATGTATGCAGGGGACTTACAATACGACAAAGGATGTTTTTAATACATGGAGCGAAAGTAATCCAAACGCAAAATATCCCCGTTACGTATTTGCTGATCATGTGGGAGCTGCCAATTACTATCGTACCTCAACTTTATTTGCCTCTAAGGGTAACTATTTAGGGATTAGAGAATTGTCTTTGTCATATACTCTTCCTCAGGAATTGTCTAAAAGACTATATATGCAGAAACTGCAATTCTCAATAACGGGACAGAATTTGGGCTATTTAACTTCTGCCAGGACGGTAAGCCCGGAGATTTCGTCAGGATATCCCTTGCCACGTACCGTTATATTTGGCGTTAATGTTACATTTTAATAATTCGAAGTGAGATGAGAAATTTAAAATTTATACATATTATGGTGTTGAATATAGCTGCTATAGTGGCTACATCATGTGGGGATATGCTGGATCTCGCCCCGATAGATAATTATGGAAGTACCAGCTATTGGAAAACAGAATCCCAAGTCAGTGCATATATTGACGGTCTTCATAAACAATTGCGAGATATGGCGGAACAGCATATTATCACTTTTGGCGAATTAAGGGGCGGACATTATAAGGATGGCACAAGTGCAGATGGTCTGGCTATCTCTAGTGGGGAAATCCGTTTACAAAATCTGTCTAAGGAGACTCCCGGAGTTACCAAGTTTGGAAATATTTATGGCTGTATAACCAATATCAATCTTTTTATAGCTCGTGTAACTGATGCTAATTTCATTCCGGAAGCTAAAAAGAATTATTATCTTGGACAGGCGTATGGTCTTCGTGCCTTTTACTATTTTGATCTTTATAGAGTCTATGGTGGGGTACCAATTCGTCTTGGCGTGGAAGTTATCGATGGAGTGCTTGATCCGAATAAACTTTATTTGGGGAGAGCTAAACCAAGTGAAGTTATATCACAGATTAAAAAGGATTTGGAAACCTCCCTACAATATTTTGGAGAGAATTCTGATTTTAATTCATATGGACATGGTACCAAGGTGTATTGGTCAAAGGCGGCCACAGAATGTTTGGCTGGAGAGGTATATTTATGGAATTCCAAAGTAACTATTGGTGATAACAAAGCTACCGAATCGGATTTGTCAAAGGCCAAGAAGTACTTGAAAGATGTAGAGGGTAACTATGGACTTCAATTGCAACAAGATTTTAAACGTATATTCAGTGCTGATAACAAAGGTAATAGTGAGGTGATAATGGCTGTGTCTTATATGGAGGGTGAAGCAGAAAACTCCCTTTCTCGTGGATATACCTATTCTCTTGTTTCCGGGACGACTAATAAAGATAGTTTTAGAGAAAATGGAACGCCATGGGATGATGCGCTTGATATACAGAATAATGGTCAACAGAAATATGAGTATAAACTTTCGCTTTATAATAGTTTTGAAAAAGGTGATACTCGTTGTGACGCCACATTTATGCCTTCATATCGGAAAAAGGAAAGTGGAGAATTGTATGTATATGGTACTCATGTATGTAAAAATTTGGGCTCTCTCAATGCTCAGGGAAATAGAGTCTATGATGGTGATCTTATTCTTTACCGTTTATCCTGGGTATATCTAGCATTAGCCGAGATTGCTAATATGGAGAGTGATAATGCAAATGTTGAGAAATATATAAATTTAGTCAGAAATAGGGCGTATAAGTCTGAGGCAGGTTCACATATATATAAGGCATCTGATTTTCTAACTAATGAATTAGCTATTTTACATGAAAAGGATAAGGAGTTTGTACAGGAAGGACAACGTTGGTGGGATTTGTGCCGCATGAAGAATGCAAAGGACGGTATTCCATTAGTGTTCTGTATAGAAGGTGATATTGATAATAAAGTTGCTATTCTTGATCAGAAGACTGAGGCATATAAAGTTTTATGGCCGTTGGATCAGAATATACTTGATAATGATTCGGCATTGGAGCAGACTCCTGGTTATGAATAGAAGAAGATATGACGAGAATATGTCCGGTTGGAAGGGAGGAGTTTCGTATTCCGGCTAGATATACTTTTATATCTGTTTATGGTAGTATAAAGATAATATAAAATAATAAATAACAATAATAAACAATAGATGATAAACAAAAAACAGAAACGGAGAGTTACATATGCTGTCAAAGTATGCTTCAGAAATTATAAAGATTTTAGTTCATCAAGATGACAAATTTATTACCAATGCACAGATTGCAAAAATGCTAAACGTTTCAGAAAGAAGCGTAAGTTCATATATGAATGAAGTAGCTCAGTATTGTGAAGAAAGAAATTATCATCTGATCCGAAAACGAGGAAAAGGAATCTGTTTGAGGTTAGGAGTGCATAAAGAAGAACTTGAACAGAAATTTCCAGAGAAAAATCTATGTATTGAGACGAGAGAATACAGGATCAGTTATATTATCCGAACATTGATCGAAAGTAAAGAACCATATACATCAGCATTATTCGCAGATGAACTTTTCGTTTCAAAAGCAACGATCCGGACAGATATTGAAAAGGCAAACCAGAGTCTGGAAGCAGATCATATCAAAATTTATCAGACTCTGTAAAAGATGCTATTACTTCAAATGGAGATTCTACTGAAGAATTAAATGATCTATTAAAAACCTATTCTGAATGGATGACAAAATTAAAAGCCATGAGTGATAAAAATGTCAGCCATCTTGCTGAAATGTGCATTCAGGGATATACGATGGGAATGGTGAAGGCAATCCAAAAAAGTCATCTCTACTGTAACGCTTCAAAAGAAGCAAAACACTTTGGTGAGAAGCTTATTTCCCTTCATGAAAAAAGTATCAATGATTTAAAAAAATATTTGTAATCGTCAAATCATTGTGCTATGATTAATTTTGTTATTGATAGATTTTAATGTTCACGACCGATACGGATACATTCATTTATTTCTATGAATGCATAAAGCAAGTAATGGTTCGTGGACTTTTTCTTTTTTATAAAGAATTTTTATTAAAATGACTGTCATTAACAGTTACATGTATTTTTTATTAATAAGAAAGTAGAGGTACCCAGATGAGTAATGGTACAGTAAAATGGTTTAATGCAGAAAAAGGTTATGGATTTATTTCACAGGAATCTGGAGATGATGTGTTTGTACATTTTTCTGCAATCCAGGGTGAAGGATTTAAGACTTTAGAAGAAGGACAGCAGGTAAGCTTTGATATTGAAGAAGGACCACGCGGAAAACAGGCATGTAATGTTGTGAAATTTTAATTTGCTGGTTTGATGACGAAAGTTATTGGTGGAATATTATAAAAAGGGTTATCTGTCTGCGACGCGCTCTCGCTCGACTCACACGCAGCTGTACTAAGCTCCTGAATGGTCTAACGACCATCCACTCGCTAAGTGCAGGCGTGTTCCTACGGTCGCCGACA
>OJRW01002797.1_pt1 | contig 11396 bp, 11 predicted proteins | sample 1599231 | NCBI WGS metagenome assembly OJRW01 (sample SAMN04168656, study PRJEB22393) | human gut metagenome | biome: human gut microbiome; feature: stool | host: Homo sapiens | collected 2014-03-17
GGCGCTGGGCTGGGCCACCTACAACGGCGACCACATGAGCATGTACGGCGTCAACGCCGGTGTCCCCAAGACGCTGGTGCGCCACCTCGTCCAGTATGAGGCCGACATTGCCGCCTCCGCCGAGCTGCGCCGGGTGCTGCTGGACATCCTCGACACCCCCGTCTCCCCGGAGCTGCTGCCTGCCAAGGACGGCGAGATTTCTCAGAAGACAGAAGACCTCGTGGGTCCCTATGAGCTGCACGACTTCTACCTCTATTATGTTCTCCGCTTCGGCTTCGGTCCGTCGAAGATATTCCGGCTGGCGAAAGCGGCCTTCGCAGGCCGGGCCGAGTACCCGGACGAAGTGCTCTACAAGTGGCTGCGCAACTTCTACTGGCGGTTCTTCGCCCAGCAGTTCAAGCGCAGCTGCCTGCCCGACGGCCCCAAGGTGGGCAGCGTCACCCTCTCGCCCCGGGGCGACTGGCGGATGCCCAGCGACGCAGCCGCCGCGCTCTGGCTGGCCGAGCTGGAGCAGATCCCGCTCAAAGGATAATTTTTTATGAAGCAACACAAAAAACTGCTGATAGATCTGGTCTTTGCTGCCGTCATTCTGGCCGCAGCCGCCGTGCTGCTGCTGGTGCGGAAAGCAAACCAGACCGGTGCGCCTCTCTGCGCAGAGCTCATCTATGGCGACAGCAACACCAGGCTCACCTTCCCCCTCGAAAAAGATGCCGATTACGATGTGGACACCGGCTACCTCACCGTCCACATCAGGATCCAGGACGGCGCGGCCCGCTTTGTGGATTCGCCCTGCCCTGACCACATCTGCGAGTCCTTCGGCTGGCTCAGCGAGGAAGACCAGACGGCCACCTGCCTGCCCGCCCGGGCTGTGCTGAGCATCATCCCCACCACATGATGGCATACACATCCAAAGGAGTGAACGCCTATGTTTGACGAAAACGAGCATACCCATCCCCAGAATAACGACGAAGGCCCCCGGCATATCCACCGGGGCATCAAGCGCAGCGAACCCGACGAAGTGGAGGTAGACAGCGCCGATTTCTTCTCGCCGGAGCCTCCCCGCCCCAAAGCACCGACGAGACCGGCACCGACGCCTCCGTCCGAGCCGCCGAAATCTCCGGTGCCGCCCCGCAGACAGTGGGAGCCGCTGCACCCCAGCGAGCCCGCCCCCGCTGACGACAAACTTCCGAAAGGAGGAATGGTCTTGCTGGTACTGCAGGCCATCCTGAGCCTTGCCGCGCTGGTGCAGCTCTGGCGCACCCAGATGCTGCCGGTGCTCTACCTCGTTATCATCACCGCGCTTCTGGTGCTGCTCTGGCTGCTGGTGCGCAAGTGCCTCGCCTCCCGCAGCGGTGCCGTCGTGGCCCGGGTGCTGTCCGTCCTGCTCTGCGCCGCGCTGGCCGTGGGCTGTGTCTGGGCGCAGCAGGGTCTGACCGCACTGGACAGCATGACTTCCGGCCTGCTCACCGGTGCAGAAGCGAATAAGATCACGAAAGAGCCCTTCGTTGTCTATCTCAGCGGCGTGGACAACCGCGGTGACCTGACCGAAAAGGCCCGCAGCGACGTGAACATCCTTGCCGTGGTCAACCCCACCACCAAGCAGGCGGCCCTCATCAACACCCCGCGCGACTACTATGTTGACCTCGCAGGCACCGACAGCAAGGACAAGCTGACCCACGCCGGCCTCTACGGCGTCGAGACCAGCATGGCCACGCTGGGCAACCTCTACGGCGTGGATGTGGAGCACTACCTCCGCATCAACTTTGCGGGCTTCATCAACATCATCGACGCCATCGGCGGCGTGGACGTCTACTCCGACCAGGCCTTCACCTCGGTGGGCAGCCCCGGCTACTACGACCCCACCACCTTCGCCGAGGGCTGGAACCATCTGGACGGCAAGTCTGCTCTGGCTTTTGCCCGTGAGCGCCACGCCTTCAAGACCGGCGACATCCAGCGCGGCATCAACCAGATGAAAGTCATCGACGCGGTGGCCAACAAGCTCAAATCCCCCGCCCTGCTCATGGGCTTCTCCAAGCTGATGGACGCCGCCGCCGACTGCTTCGTCACCAGCCTCTCGCAGGAACAGATCTCTGCGCTGGTCCGGATGCAGCTGGGCGACCTTGCCAACTGGGACATCCAGAGCTACACCGTCACCGGCTCGGGCGCGAAGAGCACCAAGTGCTACTCCGCCAAGGGCCAGAGCCTCTACGTCATGAAGCCGGATGAGAACTCGGTCAACGAGGCCAAGGCCCTCATCGCCGCAGTTCTGGGCGGCGAGGACAAGCTCACCAGCACCAGCCAGACCCCCGAGAAGACCGAGGTCTTCTCGCCGACCGCCGACCCCAACGCCGGTGCATCCATCCCGGAGGAATCTCCCGACAGCGTGATCGCAGAAGAGCCCGCCGAGAGCGAAGTCCCGGCGGAAGAGGCCCCCGCTGACAGCCAGCCCGCCGAGGGTGACGCCTCCGGTGAGCCCAGCGCTTCCACCGAGGTCCCCGCCGACAGCAGCGAAGAAGCCCCGGCAGGCTCCACTGAGTCTCCGTCCTTCAGTATGCCGACCCAGGAGCAGGTGGAGCAGGCGGCTTCCTCCCTGCATCAGGCCGCTTCCACCGTGCTGGACGCCCTGTTCGGCTCCGGCAGCGGCGACGCTTCCAGCGCTGAAAATGATGCAGCGTAAATAGAATTGCAAAAGAAAAAGGACTGCTCACGCAGTCCTTTTTCTTTTGCCTGTTTAAGCTAAAATGTCGCTCAGCACGCTCTGGCCGTCCAGCGTGGAGGCATCCACACCCAGATAGTCGCAGATGGTGTGTGCGATGGTGCCGAAGCAGAGTTTGGTGCCGAGGTCAACGCCCGGCTTGACGCCCTTGCCGCAGATGAGATACGGCACATACTCGCGGGTATGGTCGGTGGTCTTGGTGTAGGAGGGGTCACAGCCGTGGTCGGCCGTGACCATCAGGATGTCACCCTCCCGCATCCCGGGGATGAAGTCGGCAAGGAACTTGTCGAACTCGGTGGCAGCAGCAGCATAGCCCGCCACGTCGCGGCGGTGGCCGTAGAGCATATCGAAATCGACGAGGTTCACGAAGGCCAGACCCTCGAAGTCGCGGGTCTGCAAAGCCTTGGTGAAGGCGATGCCGTTGGTGTTGCCGGTGGTCTTGATTTTTTCCGTCACGCCCTCGCCGTCGAAGATGTCGAAAATTTTGCCCACGGCGATGACGTCCCTGCCTGCGTCCTTCAGCAGATCAAGCATGGTCTTGCGGGGCGGCTTGAGGCTCAGGTCGTGGCGGTTGGTGGTGCGGTAGAAGGTGTCGGCGGTGTGGCCGAGGAAGGGGCGGGCAATGACGCGGCCCACGCCGTACTCGCCCTTCAGCATCTCGCGGGCGATCTCGCAGTAACGGTACAGCTCATGCACCGGCACAAGCTCCTCGTTGGCGGCCACCTGAAACACGCTGTCGGCGCTGGTGTAGACGATGAGGGCGTCCTCCTTCATGGCCTGCTCGCCGTAGTCCTTCAGCACCTGCGTGCCGGAGTAAGGCTTGTTGCAGAGGACTTTGTGGCCGGTCTTTTCCTCAAACTCGTGGATGAGGCTGTCCGGAAAGCCGTCCGGGAAGGTGGGCAGCGGCTTGGGGCTGACGACACCGGCGATCTCCCAGTGGCCGATGGTGGTATCCTTGCCCATGCTCTGCTCCTGCAGGCGGGCGAAGGAGCCGATGGGGGCGGCATCCTTCTCGCCGACGGTCACACCGTCGATGTTGAACAGTCCGAGTTTTTTCAGGTTGGGGCAGTTGAAATTGGGGTGGTTGGCGATGGCGCCGAGGGTGTTGGTCCCCTCATCGCCAAAGGCGGCGGCATCCGGCTCTGCGCCGATGCCGAAGCTGTCCAGAACGATCAGAAAAACGCGCTTTTCCATTACGCTTTCACTCCGTTTCTATTATTTTGCGCTCACCTTCGTCCCTTCGGGGCAGAAGTGAGACTTTTGCTTAGCCCTATTATAGGCGATGGACGCACTTTTCGCAAGCGTTTTATCGCTCCGGCATCTATCACGAAAATTTAAGGTTTTCTTTGCCGAATTTTTTCTTGCTCTCTTGTACACAAGCGGTTATAATATAGAATGGTAAGGTTTTCAAACACCCCTGACCGGGCCGATGTCCGGCCAGCGGCCGCAGGGCATATCTGGCACCTGCGCGCCTATCATAGAGGAAAAAAAGAGACTGTTAGAGGTATATTTATGAGAAAAACGAAGATCATCTGCACCCTTGGCCCTTCTACCGATAAGGACGGCGTCCTGCGCGAGCTGGTCGCCAACGGCATGAACGTGGCCCGCTTCAACTTTTCCCACGGCTCCTACGAGGAGCACAAGGGCCGTCTGGACATGCTGAAGGCTGTCCGCGCTGAGCTGAACAAGCCCGTTGCTGCCCTGCTGGACACCAAAGGCCCCGAGATCCGCCTGAAGGAGTTCAAGAACGGCGTTGAGATGCTGGAAGCCGGCCAGACCTTCACCCTGACCACCCGCGAGGTGGAGGGCACCAAGGAGATCTGCTCCATCACCTACAAGGACCTGCCCCAGGACGTCCACGAGGGCGGCACCATCATGCTGGACGACGGCCTCATCAAGCTGGCCATCAAGAGCGTCACGGACACCGACATCGTCTGCGAAGTGCTCAACAGCGGCAAGATCAAGACCAAGAAGGGCGTCAATGTCCCCGGCGTCCACCTGTCCATGCCCTACCTGAGCCAGCGCGACCGGGATGACATCATCTTCGGTGTCCAGCAGGGCTTCGACTTCATCGCTGCTTCCTTCGTGCGCACCGCACAGGACGTCTACGACATCCGCAACCTGCTGAACGAGTACGACTCCAAGATCCGCATCATCGCCAAGATCGAGAACCGCGAGGGCGTCAATAACATCGACAGCATCCTGTCCGCTGCCGACGCCGTCATGGTCGCCCGCGGCGACCTGGGCGTCGAGATCGACTTCACCGAGCTGCCCGGCATCCAGAAGAGCGTCATCGACCGCTCCTTCTCCTTCGGCAAGCCCATCGTCACTGCTACCCAGATGCTGGACAGCATGATCGTCAACCCCCGCCCCACCCGCGCCGAGATCTCCGACGTGGCAAACGCCATCTACGACGGCACTTCCGCTATCATGCTCTCCGGCGAGACCGCTGCGGGCGCATACCCTGTTGAGGCCCTCAAGACCATGTCCGCCATTGCAGAGCGCACCGAGAACGAGGTCCACTACCGCGACAACCGCCTGACTGATGCCGCCGGCCAGATCAGCGTCAGCGACGCTACCGCACACGCTGCCTGCCTGACCGCAAAGGACGTCAACGCTTCCGCCATCGTCACCGTGTCCGAGTCCGGCAACACTGCCCGCCTGCTGAGCAAGTACCGCCCCTCTCAGCCCATCATCGCCTGCGTCATGGACGAGCAGGTCCAGCGCCAGCTGTCCGTCTCCTGGGGCATCACCCCGCTCATGATGGACCTCGCCGCCAGCACCGATGAGCTCATCGAGAAGTCCACCGCTCTGGCAAAAGAGCACGGCTATCTGCACGACGGTGAGCTGGCTGTCGTGACCGCCGGCGTCCCCGTGGGCGTCTCCGGCACCACCAACATGATCAAGATCCACATGATCGGCAACTGTCTGGCTACCGGCGTCGGCGTCGGCCCCGAGGGCGCTGCTCTGGCCAACGCCACCGGCAAGGCCTGCGTCTGCCGCACCATCGAGGAGATCCGTGCAAAGTTCAAGCCCGGCATGGTCCTGGTCGTCCCCTCCACCTCCAACGAGATGCTGAGCTACGTCCGTGACGCCGCCGCTCTGGTGGTCGAGGAAGCCGGTCTGAACAGCCACGCCGCCATCGCCGGCAAGGCCCTGCTCAAGCCCACCATCGTGGGTGCCGTCGGCGCTACCGCCCACATCCGCGACGGTCTGATGGTCGCTGTGGACTGCGCACACGGCAGCGTCCAGCGCCTGCAGGCCTGATCTCGGGAGGCGTGACATGGAACGCATTGCAAGTTTCTGTGTAGACCACACCAGGCTCGACCGCGGCATGTACCTGAGCCGTCAGGACGGCGATGTTCTGACCTGGGACATCCGGATGAAGAAGCCGAACCACGGCGATTATCTCTCCACCGGCGCAGCCCACACGCTGGAGCACCTCTTCGCCACCTACGCCCGCAACAGCGAGTATAAGGACGGCGTCATTTACGTCGGCCCCATGGGCTGCCGCACCGGCTTTTACCTGCTGACCCGGGGCCTGACCCCCGCCGAGGCGCTGAGCCTGACGGTGGAGTCCTTCCGCTTCATGGCTGCGTTCGAGGGTGATGTCCCCGGCGCAAGCGAGGTGGAGTGCGGCAACTACCGCGACATGGATCTGCCCGCAGCAAAGGCTGAGGCTGCCGCCATGCTGCCCGTGCTCGAGGCACTGACCGCCGACGAGCTGCATTATTGATCTCCTGATAAAGTAAGGGCCGGTACTGTTAGTACCGGCCCTTTTCATTTATACTTCCCCGATGACCGGGAGCAGGTCTTCGAGCTTATTGAAATAATTGACGATGGTGACCACATTGTTGACGATGGAGCTGCCTGCCGAGAAGATACGGGCCACATAGTTCAGCACCCGGCCAATGTCCTGAAAGGTCTGCCATGCTGTGGTCTCGCCGCCGCAGAGCAGCACCATTTCGTCGTCCCCGATGGATGTATACTGAGCGGGCATCTGCATCTGATAATTACTCATAGTATCCTTTCCTTTCCGCTGGTGAGAAGTTTTTTGTTCCTCGTTCAGAGTCAGCGCCCTCGGGGCCTGTCCTCTATTCCATCCTACCAGATACGAAAGGCAAAGGATGTCAGAGTGTGGGAAGACAGCAAAAAACACAAGGGCCCGGGGTGTTTCCACTCCGGGCCCTTGTGCCATTTTTATTTCGAGGAATAGATAATATCGTTTTATTGCTGGGCTTGTATCAGCTCAGGTGCGATCAAGCAGCAGCCTTGACCTGAGCCTTGCAGGTGACAACGATCATGATGTAATCGACGTTAGTGTCCTTACCGTCCTTAGTCTCCTTGACAGTGTACTCCTTCATGCTCAGCTTGAAGTTGTCAGTGGGCTCGATCTCATCGTCAGTCTTGCCGTTGACAGTGACACCAGTGTTTGCAATCTTGGTGAGATCCAGCTCCAGCTGGTTAGTGCCCTGCTTGGTCATTGCACTGAAAATCTTAGCAGCCTTGTCAGCCTTCTTTGCATCCTTAGCTGCGATGGTGGTGTACCAGACGTACTTGCCCTTGTTCTTCTCAACGTCCAGATTAGCCTTGACCTTAGCATCAAAGCCAGTAATAGCCTTGCCATCGGAATCCTTAGTGTCCTTGAGAGCGTCCTTTGCCAGAGTATCATCATCAGCGGTCACAGAAGCCTTGCTCATGCCCTTAACGCTGTGAAGCATGCCCTCCAGCTCGTCAGCAGCCTGACGAGAAGCGATGCTTGCGCAGCCGGTCAGCATGGACAGTGCCATAACACCAGTGAGGACGACGGCCAGAAGTTTCTTTGCCATTTTCATGATTTTTGCCTCCATAAATAAAAATGAATTATACAGGCAGGCCATCCATTTCCGGCTGTCGGCCTGTGTTATCATTATACCCCACCCATCATTTTTGTCAATATCTTCTTGGCATTTTTATCACATTTACAAATTCTTCTCTTTTCACTCGTGCATTTTCCACAAATTCACGGAGGCCTCTCAGGCAAAGGCTCTCCCTCTGGGAGAGAAGCTCAACCTCTCCGTCACGCCTGCGGCGTGCCACCTCCCCTACCGAGGGGAGGCCTTGGCATAGCGGAAAACTTCTCCTCTTCGCCAGAGGCTCCCCTACCAGGGGAGCTGTCGAGCGAAGCGAGACTGAGAGGTTGTACGAAGGAGAGCCTGACCTTTTCCACGCAAAAAAGACCGCTGCATTTCTGCAGCGGCCTTTTCTCTGAGAATCAGGCGGGGTGACGATTCCCGCATCTCCTAACAATGGGCGACGGCTGCCTGTTCCGTCCTCTAATCCTCTTATCAAGCTTATTATACCAGAACTTAAAAATTTGTCAAATCCCCGTTTTGAATCAGTATTTCTTCAATGTTCCCTTTTCAATAAAGTTTTTAGCTCGATTCGTGTTCAAGCGATAGACTGACCTTGCAAATAACTGCCCTCTCGCTGAGACTCTAACTGCCACTTTAACATATATATCGTCCATCTGCACTTCTTTGACGTACTCTATCGATTCATCCTTTGTATTCAGCGCTACATAATCCGGCATTGATAAAATGAGGGGGATGTACTCTCCATAAAGTGCATAGTCTTCCGGATGGCGGCTGACCATGTGCGCAATATTGGACTCACCCAGCAAAATGCTTCGTCCTTCTGATAAAGTCAATCCCAGCAATTCAATAACACGTTGTGATAGTTTTCCCACCTGTTTGGCTCGCTCCGGCATTTTCAGCATCCTCTCCGCCTTTTTATTTATGATACTTCATCCCCGCGTTGATGGTGCAGGCGCGGTAGATCTGTTCGGTGAGGACAAGGCGGGCCAGCTGGTGGGGCATCGTGATGCGGCCCATGCTGAACCGGAGCGCCGCCGCGCGCTTGACCTCGTCCGAGAGGCCGTGGGACGAGCCGATGACGAAAGCCACGTCTCCCGCGCCGCTGTTTGCGCGGTCGGCGAGGAACTGCGCCAGCTCCTCGGAGGAGATCTGTTTTCCCTCGATGCACAGGGCGATGACTGCCCCGCCCTTGGGGAGCCTTTCCCGGATGGCCACCGCCTCCGCCGCCAGCGCCCGCTGTACCTCCGCCGGGGAGGGAGACTCCGGCAGACGGCTCTCCGGCAGCTCCACCAACTCCAGCTTGCAGAAGCGCTGGAGCCGCTTGACGTACTCTGCCGCCGCCTCCAGATAGAATTTCTCCTTCAGCTTGCCTACGCACAGCACCGTCACTCGCTGCATACCGGCACCTCCATCCCATAGGGGAGACTGACCTCGCTGCGGGGGGCCACCTCCAGCAGTACCTCCGCCTCCACCGTATTCAGGCGTCGCTGCACCGTATCCCAAGCCCGCTGGGGGGTGTTGTTCTCCCGGCTCAGGTGGGCCAGAATGATGCACCGTGTGCCGCACTGGGCCATTCGGGCGGCGAACTCCGCCGCCGCATCGTTGGACAGATGCCCCTCGTCCCCCAGGATGCGGGCCTTCAGGGAATAGGGATACGGCCCGCTGCGGAGCCACTCCACGTCGTGGTTGCTCTCCAGCACCAGCGTATCCACCCCCGCCAGAGCGGCTTCCGCCTCCGGGGTCACAAAGCCCGTATCCGTGAGAAAGCCCACGGCGGCGCTGCCGTCCACCCGGTAGTCCACGCTCTGGGCGGCGCCATGGGAGGTGCGGAACACCGTCACCCGGCAGTCTCCCACGGAAAATACCGTCCCCGGCTCCACCGGACGCAGCAGGGGCTCGATGCCGGCAATGCGGTAGGCCAGCTGCCGGGCGGTGCCGGGACTTGTGTAAATGGGGATGCGGTGGTGCTTCACCATGGTTTGCAGGCCGCTGACGTGATCCGAATGCTCATGGGTGATGAGTACGCCGTCCACGTCCGCCATGGTCAGCCCCAGCTGCAAAAGCCTCGCCTTGATGCGGCGTGTGGAAATTCCGGCGTCCAGCAGCAGATGCACGCCCCCGTCCGACAGCAGCAGGCAGTTCCCCTCGGAGCCGCTGGCCAGTGTATGTATAGTCATCAATGTGTCTTTCCTCGCAATAAACCGACTTTCCGCCGCAGACTGCCAACAGCCTGCGGCGGAAAGCTTATGTCCTATCAGCAGATGTGAGCCTCGGTCTCCTCCGGCTCCGGAATCTCCTCCACCCGGATATCGGCGCCCAACTGGCGGAGCTTGCCCACCAGATCCTCGTAGCCACGCTCGATATACTGTACCTGCGTCAGCTCCGTTTCGCCCTGAGCGGCCAGACCGGCGATGACCAGAGCCGCACCGGCCCGTAGATCACAGGCCTGCACCGGCGCACCGGTGAGTTGTGTGACGCCCTCCACCACAGCCACCCGGCCGTCCACTTGGATCTGAGCGCCCATGCGCCGCAGTTCCTCCACATACTTGAAGCGGTTGTTCCATACGCCCTCCGTCACCAGACTGGTGCCTTGGGCCAGACACAGCGCCACCGTGATCTGGGGCTGCATATCCGTGGGGAAGCCGGGGTAGGGGAGGGTCTTGACGTTGGCCCGCTGCAGCGGCCCGCTGCGGCGGATGAGCATGGTGTCGTCCTGCTCCTCCACCGTGACGCCCATTTCCATGAGCTTGGCGGAGATGCAGTCCATGTGCTTGGGAATGATGTTGCGGATCAGCAGCTGTCCGCCTGTGGCGGCCACAGCGGCCATATAGGTACCCGCCTCGATCTGGTCGGGGATGATGCAGTAGGTGCCGCCGCTGAGGCGCTCCACGCCCTTGATGCGGATGGAGTCCGTACCGGCGCCCTTGATGTCAGCCCCCATGGAGTTGAGGAAGTTGGCCAGATCCACGATGTGTGGCTCCTTGGCGGCGTTTTCGATCGTGGTGGTACCCTCGGCCAGTGCCGCGGCCATCATAATATTCATGGTGGCCCCCACGCTCACCACGTCCAGATATACCGGCGCACCCACCAGACGGCCGTTTTTGGCGGCGGTGTGGATGAAGCCGCCCTCCACGGACACCTCAGCGCCCATGGTGGTGAAGCCCTTGATATGCTGGTCGATGGGCCGGACGCCGAAGTTGCAGCCGCCGGGCATGGCCACGGTGGCCTGGCCGAAGCGGCCCAGCAGCGCACCCAGCAGGTAATAGCTGGCGCGGATGCGGCGGGCAAGATCGTAGGACGGGCGGGTGGAGTGGATGGCGTGGCAGTCGATCTCAATGGCGTGCTGGTTCAGCACGCGCACCTTTGCGCCCAGCTCCTCCAGAATAGAGAAGAACAGGGTCACATCGCTGATCTGGGGGATGTTCTCGATACGGCATACGCCATCCACCAGCAGGGCGGCAGGGATGATAGCTACAGCGGCGTTTTTCGCGCCGCTGACGGTCACTTCACCAAAAAGCTCTCGTCCGCCGCGGATCATGTATTTATTCAAGGCAATTTCCCTCTTTTCAAGTCATCGGTGCTTGTATGCGGCGGCGCTGTGCCGGCGTCAAAAGCGCCAAACATAGTGTGTCCAGACAGCGCTCGGTCCATACGGCGCAATACAAGTGCTATCAGTATACCATATTTTTCGATAAAAGCAAGAAAACCGCAGGAAATTTTTAAGAGAACCGAAAAGCTGCACAGAAAAAAGCTCCCGGGGGACGGATATCCGTCTCCCGGGAGCCTTTGCCCCCTGCGAAGCGCGCTCGTGCACTGTACATTCT
>OJRW01002801.1_pt1 | contig 11380 bp, 10 predicted proteins | sample 1599231 | NCBI WGS metagenome assembly OJRW01 (sample SAMN04168656, study PRJEB22393) | human gut metagenome | biome: human gut microbiome; feature: stool | host: Homo sapiens | collected 2014-03-17
CCTGTGGTGCAGTATTTATTGTAGAAAGAATAATGGCCTTTGCGGTGTAAGCATTACAAAATGCCTACAGTCCGCAAGGGCCTTTTTATTGAGTCATTCTCCAAGAAATCCCAGATCAATTTCCCCATCAAATACAGTAGTCGCCGGACCAGTCATATAAACCTGATCGTCATTTTCGTCCCAGAAAATATTAAGATCGCCACCAAGAAGCTTCACGGTAACCGGCTGATCACGGTCAACCAGCCCGTTCAAAATAGAAGCAACTGCAACTGCGCAGGCACCTGTTCCACAAGCCAGAGTCTCACCGGAACCGCGCTCCCAGACTCTCATCTGGACAGTGTGTCGGTCGATGACTTTTACGAATTCGGTATTGACGCGGTCAGGGAAATTTATATGGTTTTCAAAAGATGGACCGATCTTTTCGATTTCCAGCCCGTCTACGTCATTCATGTATACGATGGCGTGAGGATTTCCCATGGAAACAGCTGTAAAGTGATAAATCTGTCCGTCTACTTCAATAGGGGCATTTACGACCTGCTCAGACTCAGATACAACTGGAATCAGAGAAGCCTGAAGAATAGGGGCGCCCATATTGACCTTTACCATACTGACTTTTCCGTCACGGATAGAAAGATCCAGATATTTCACGCCGCTTTTGGTCGCTACGCTGATACTGGTCTTGTTTACAATGCCGTAATCGTAAGCATACTTGGCTACACAGCGGATGCCATTGCCGCACATGACCCGCTCCGCGCACAGGATGCCATGTATCTTCATCTGGTCTACAACAGAAAAAGGATTCACCTTGCCATGAAATGATCCGGAATTATGATATAAAAAAGTACTTCCATCTCCGGGAAGTACCTTTTTTATAATCATTTTAAGAACACCATCACGAAAGTACCGCATCCACCAGTCTTCGCGTATATTCTTCCTTTGGTTCATTAATGATATCATCGGGAATTCCGCTTTCCACTACTTTTCCCTCATACAGTACCAGGACCCTGTCGCAGAACATCTGGACAAGAGCCAGATTATGGCAGATAAAGATAAAAGACAGCCCCTTCTTCTCTTTCAGGTCTTTCAGAAGCTCCATGATCTGTTTCTGTATGGTTACATCCAGGGCACTGGTTGCCTCATCACAGATCAGAACTTTTGGTTCCACTGCCAGGGCTCTTGCGATCGCAGCCCGCTGACACTGTCCGCCACTTACCTCATGAGGATATCTTTTTGCATATTCCTTCTCAAGACCGCACTGCTCAAGCAATTCTGCTACTCTTTTCTCTACATCAGCCTTTTTCATTCCACGGTTGCGAAGGCTCTCACCGATCCCGTCACCCAGTGTCCTTCTGGGATCAAAAGAACCCACCGGATTCTGAAAAACCATCTGTATATCTCCATATACCTCTTTCAGCTGACTTTGTTTCAGTCTTGTAATATCTTTTCCTTCAAATTTCAATGTACCCTCTGTGATATCAGTCAGCCTGGTGAGCAGCTTTGCTATTGTACTTTTCCCACTGCCGGATTCTCCTACGATTCCCAGCGTTTCTCCTTTTTTTAGTGTAAAGCTTACATCATTTACTGCTTTAAAAGGATTTTTTCCTCTCTGGGTAAATATTTTTGTTAAATGTTCTGCCTCTAAAAGTATGCTCATACTCTGACCTTCCTTTGCAGCTTTGGTACAGCCTCCAGCAATTTCCTGGTATAAGGATCCCGGGGATGATCCAGTACACGGTCTGCTGTGCCATATTCTACTGTTTTGCCCTTTTTCAAAACCAACACAGTATCTGCCATTGCCCGGACTACTCCGATATCATGTGTCACGATCACGATTGCAGTTCCAAACAACTCTCTTAACTTAAGCATTTCCTTTACAACCTGACGCTGTACAGACACATCCAGAGCACTGGTCGGCTCATCTGCAAATAAGATAGGCGGATTCATAAGCATGGCGATTGCAATACCTGCTCTCTGATTCATTCCGCCAGACAGTTCAAATGGATAACTGTCCCACACGCGCTGGCTATCCTTAAAATTCAGTTTGTCAAACAGATCCATTGCCCTGATTTTGGCCTCACTTCTTGTTATCTTTGTATGCGCACACATACTTTCGTAAATCTGCTCTCCAATGGTGCGGATCGGACACAGAGAGGCACCTGCGTCCTGAAAGATCATTCCGATTTTTGCACCTCTGATCTTTCTTTTTTCTTTCTCCGGTATATCCAGGATATTCTGATCCATATATCGGATATCTCCTCTTGTCACAAGACCATCCGATCCCAGAAGTCCCATTGCAGCTTTGATCAGAGTGCTTTTTCCACTGCCTGATTCCCCCACAAGACCAAGTATTTCTCCATGTTCAAGGGAGAAGCTCACATCATGAACCACCGCTTTCCCGCCAAATGATATCTCTACGGAATCGTAGGTCAGTATTTTTCTATCCATCTGTAAACCATCCTTGTTAATCCTTACCAAATCAGGGGCAAAATAGTTTTTGCCCCTGAAATATCATCGTTCAAATGTTCTTCATTTATTGTTACAGTTTAGTTGATATCCAGATCTGCAGTCAGTTCATAATAGTCACATGGATGTGCAGTCAGTCCTGTTACATTAGACTGCATGATCATACTCATTCTCAGGTGAGAACAGAATACATAGGCATTATCATCCAGGATTGTCTGCTGCATCTGGATTGCCAGATCTGAACGCTTATCTGCATCAAATTCTTGCTTCATCTGTTTTTCCAGATCTTCCAGTTTATCACTGTGATAATGTCCGTTATTGCTTGCAGATTCATCCAGTGTACAGGAAGTGAAGAAATACTCCGGATCTCCTGTAGGTGCAGTTACCATGGCACTTGCATATACATCCCATAATGTAGGGTCTTTACGGATAGTATTATTATCAGAGGTACAATTTATCTGAACATCCATGCCGATTTCTTTCAAAGTTGCCTGTGCAGACTCTGCAAGAAGCGGAAGCTCCTGACGGCTGGGATAAGTAAGCCAGCGGATCTCCAGTTTCTGTCCGTCTTTTTCACGGATACCGTCACCATCAGAATCCACCCATCCTGCTTCCTCCAGAACCTTCTTTGCCCCATCAGGATCATAGCTATCTGTTGTCAGATTCTGTCCGCCAAAAGAAAAGCTATCCGGGAAAACACCCACTGCAGGATATCCGTATCCTTTCAGGAGCACAGATACAAAGCTTTCCTTATCAATACCCATGGCAATTGCTTTACGCACTGCCGGGTCAGATGTTACAGGACTTTCAAAGTTCATCCACCCATAGAATGCACGGCTTGTAGCTGTACTGGTAAATGTAAAGTCATCATTTTCAAATAAGGGATAGCTTGCATATGCCATACCATAGGCAGCATTGATCTCGCCTGCCTGAAGAGCCATTGCCAGTGTATCACCGTCAGAGATTGTGCGGACAGTGATCTCATCCACATTTACATCTCCGTTCCAGTAGTTTTCATTCTTTACAAGATTAACATGATCATCTGTCACCAGTTCAGTTGCCACATAAGGACCTGTACCGATCACAATCCCATCATCACTGACACCTGCCTGCATATCAATAATGCATCCATAAGGATCACTGAGATAATTGATCAGTGCAGGCTTCGGTTCTGTAGTCTTTATGGTAACAGTATTTCCGTCAGCCTCGATAGTATCAATGCAGAGATCTCCTGCTGCACGCTCATGATTGGCAACCAGAGCCTCCAGGCTTTCCTTTACTGCCTCTCCGTCACAGGCACGTCCATTGGAGAACACAACTCCATCATTCAGTGTGATCTTCCAGGTCAGCTCGTCAATATTTTCATACTCTTTTGCGATCCATGGCTCTATCTCCATGGTATCGGAATAACGGAAAAGAGTTTCCCCTACTCCATAACGGATACACGCCCATCCTGCATATGTATTTTGTGGATTAATATCTGCCTCTTCATTTTCCGCATTAAAGGTGGTATCACCAAATACCAATGTCTTTTTTTCTGCTGCCAGTGTTGGCATAGCTGTCGCTCCTACCGCCAGCCCCAGGGCAATTGCCATTGCCAGAAATTTCTTTGTTCTCATTTTCTTTCCTCCTCGTTTGTTTTCATATTACTTATCATGAACGGCTGTTCTTAGGATCCAGATAGTCACGAACTGTATCACCTAACAGATTGAAAATTGCCACAGATATAAAAATTGCAATTCCAGGTGATAATACTACCCATGGATATGTCTGGATCATACTTCGTCCACTGCTCATCATACTTCCCCACTCAGCCATAGGAATCTGTGCTCCCAGTCCAAGAAATGACAGACCCGCAAGCTCCATCATCATAGTACCGATATCAAGCATGGCTGTTACCAGAACAGGCCCCAGCATATTGGGAAGAATATGCCTGAGCATAATCTGACCTGAGCTGTCACCTGCCAGTATGGCAGCATGAATATAAGGTTCCTCTTTTAATGCCAGAGTCTGCCCTCTGGCAATACGTGAATATTTCGGCCAGCTTACTACTGCCAGTGCTATAACAGCATTCTGAATGCCTCCCCCAAGAATAGCCGCAATCGCCATGGCAAATACAAGCCCAGGGAAAGCAAGACATACATCTGAAATCCTCATCATAACAGCATCTGCAGCTCCGCCAAAATATCCGCAGCATACACCCACAGCTGTTCCCAGCACAAAAATCACAGCAACCAGAATAAAGGTAGAGAAAATACTGGCTCTTGCACCACTTATCACTCTGGACAGCATATCTCTCCCATATGTATCTGTTCCCATAGGATGCTGAAGACTGGGAGGCTGAAGTGCACTTGCCAGATTCTGTGCATAAGGGTCATATGGACAGAGATGCTCTGAAAAAATTGCAAGTATTACAAGCCCTATTGCAAGAATAAGAAAAAAGATCAGCTTTTGTTTTATATGGTTTTTCTTAATCTTCTGTACGCGCACTGTCACATTTTTATTCTGCTTTTCACTCATTGTTTCACACCTCCCAGACGGATTCTCGGATCCAGGAACCGGTATGACAGATCTGTAAGCAGATTTACTACAACATAGATGATCGCCATCCACATAACATAGGCCTGAATAATAGGATAATCACGCATGGAGATGGCATCTACTGCCATCTTTCCAACTCCATCCCACATAAAGATGGATTCTACGATTGCAGTTCCTCCCAGCAGATTTCCCACTGACAGCATCAGCAAGGTAATGATGGTTACCAGCGAAGCCTTCATAATACTTTTCCAAAGAGTGACAGAAAACTTTACTCCTCTTGCTTTCGCTCCTGCCACATAGTCTTTGCTTAATTCATCCAGCACAGTTGCACGGACCTGGCGGAGATACTTGGCTGACATGGCAATTGCCAGAGTGATCGCCGGCATTGCCACACTCTTTAAGCTTACATCTTTGGATATAACCGGAAAAATCCTCAACCTGATTGCAAGAAAATACATCAACAGCAATGATACAAAAAAATTAGGAAGACTGTTTCCTATAAAGCTGCATAAACGGATCAGATAATCCGTAATCGTATTCTGTTTCACTGCTGACAGAATCCCCAGAGGGATTGATATAATGATGGTCAGCAAAATAGAGGTCACTGTAAGAAGCAGGGTTGCCGGAAGCTTCGATATGAACGTGTCAAAAACCGGAATACCGGATACATAGCTGTTTCCCATATCTCCATGAATCAGTTTCCCAAGCCACACAAAATACTGGGTCAGAAATGGTTTGTCCAGTCCCAGTTGTTCTCTGGCTGCATTTAACTTATCTTCTGACAGGATCTGTCCTGTATTTTCCATTTTTTGTGTTACTACATCACTTCCCGCAATCCGCATCATGCCATAGGAGAGAAAAGTAATCGCAAACAAAATGGGAATCAACTGGAGCAGTCGTCTGAATGCATATTTTCTCATTTGATTATCTCCATTTTATAATTTTTGAAAATTGTACTCCTAATTTGCCATCATTCAGTTTAACAAAAGCAAAAATAGCCCACAACCCACCCTGGGGGTTATAAGCTATTCTTAATTTGAATATCTATCGTCATTTTTGGAATAGGTTTTTTTAATATCAGCAATAATTTAAAACAACCATCCCATTTTGTTCTAAACTATGTTATACTACAAGAGCTGTCGAACCTCCAGCAGGAAGGAGGTGAGTTTCATGGAAGAAATTTTTACTTCATTTCTTGTCTCTGTCATAGCAGGCGTAGTTAGCTACTACATATGCAAATGGCTGGACAGCGGACATTAGACAGCAACAGTCTAAACGGAACAGCTCCCCGTAACGAGCAAGAAAGCCCTCAGAGCGGCAACTCTGAGGGCTTTCGTTTCGCTTCATGGAAATTTCACTTCATTTCTTAGCTACTATTAGTATATGCAAAATAGGTTAAAAAGTCAACTGCAATTTTTATTAATGCTTCGGCAGTCTGCTCTTTAAAAACTCCACAAGCTCTGCCACACTCTCATCCATTTCTTCTCCTTTGTGGAGTATAAAACCAAAGATCACTTTACTGTCTCCAAGATCCAGAGGGATTCCCGGTGTAGTTCCTTCTTTGTTTTCTGACAGGTAACTTCCGCTTATATTTGCCACCTTACTGTTCTTCAGCATTTTTTCCATAATATAATCACTGTTGGTCAGCACGGAAATGTCAATATCCTTCCATTGGAATGCATCTTCTTTTACAGCACCGATGTCAAAAAATTCATCCTGATAATTCTGTATAAAACGGATTCCTTCCAGGTCTTCCAGTTCTGCCCTCTCTTTGCCGGAATTGTAAAGTTCTGTCAGCCGTCCCGGATACAGCATTACATCTGTTTCATAGATGGGTTCAAAATACATTTTGTTTTTTGACAGTTCATACAGGAAATTTTCCTTCTGCTGACTGAGGATATATACAAAACCAATGTCATCCATATAATCCCGTACTCTTTCCATTACGCTTTGTACGCCTGCTGTTGTTACCTGGAAATGGTACTTTTTTTCATAGGTTTCATTATAAAAGTCTACAAACTGATTGGCAAACCAGGAACTGGGATTTAAAGATATCCGGATCCATTTTGTCATTCCGCTGGAAGCCATATTTTCCAGAACATTTACTTCATTTATAATTTTCGACGCATATTCATAAATCTTGTGCCCCTGTACTGTCAGTCTGATTCCTCTTGGAAGCCGTTCAAAAAGCTGCATTCCCAGCGTATCTTCCAGTCCCTTGATCACCTTGCTGACACTGGGCTGTGTAGAATACAGATTTTTCGCAGCATCACTGAATGAACCAGTCTGCGCACATACTACGAAATACTGTAATTGTTTTAAATCCATAAAGATTTTATCCCTCTTTCTGTTTTTATTATCTGAAATTCAGCCTGCAAGATTCAGCATTTTTAATAAGAACAGCCAGCTCAGGCCATAATAGGTAATTACTGCAACAAGGTCATTCACTGTTGTGATCAGCGGACCTGATGCTACTGCCGGGTCAATATTGATCTTCTTAAAGAACAATGGAATACAGGTGCCTACTGCACTGGAGATCAACATAGCCAGCAACAGTGCCACACCGATACATCCGGATACTGCATAGGAAAACAAAAGTGTTTTTCCTTTAAACAGATAAATATACAATCCAATCAGCGCAAAAGACAGAATTCCAAGAAGTCCGCCATTACACAGACCAATTCTCATTTCCTTCCACACAAGTTCCAGTTTCTGCTTACCTGTCAGAGATTCATCCATCAGCACACGAATCGTCACAGCCAGAGACTGGGTACCCACATTACCTGCCATATCAAGGATCAAAGACTGGAAGCACATAATGATTGGAAGTGCAGTCACCACCTTCTCAAAAATTCCTACCACTGAGGAAACTACCATGCCAAGTCCCAGAAGAATGATCAGCCAGGGCAGACGTTTCTTCATACTTTCTTTCAGTGGCTCCTTTAAATCCTCTTCTGCAGTCAGACCGGCCAGCTTCGCATAGTCATCACCCATCTCATCATCAACCAGGTCAATGATACTGGCAGATGTGATAACACCCAAAAGCTGATTATCGTTGTCAAGAACCGGAATAGAATCCTCAGAATAATCTTTCAGTTCTTCGATACATTCATCAATATTCTCTTCCGCATATACATATGGATAGGAAGTCACCACCAGATTCTCAAGCAGATCATCCCGTCTGGCAATGATCAGTTCTTTCAGATTAATGGCCCCATAAAATTTCTGCTGCTCTGTCACTACAAAAATAGTGGAGATATTGTCATTTTTTGCAGCCTGTTCGATCAGACTGCTCATTGCCTGCTTAACTGTCAGTTTATCTGTGATCACAATATAATTTGTTGTCATACGGCTTCCGATCTCATCCTCATCAAAGGATGCGATCATCTCCACATCACGTCGAACCTCAGGTTCAAGCAGATCGATCAGTATTTTTTTCTTTGTTTTTTCAACTTTATTTAATACATCTGCAAGAGCATCTGTCTCCATTCTGGATAAAATGGCTGCTGCTTTTTTTACATCCATTTCATTCAGATACTCTGCTGCATTCTCCTCATCTGTATATTCAAAAATATCAGAGAGCATATCTGTATCCAGGATACGGTACAGCTTGCACCGCTCCTGTACAGTCAGTTTCGGCATTACATCTGCCAGATCATTCTCATGATAATCCTGCAGCCTTTCTCCCATAACGGCCGGAGAGGTGTTGCTGCGGATGATCTTCAGAATTTCTTTGGAATAATCCTGTACTCTTTTCTCCATTCTTTCATCCTCCGTTTTTTTGCATAAAAGCACACCAAAAGAAAGCAGTCTGTTATTTATTACATTTTACTGCTATTTCTTCCATGCTTTTTCCAGCACAATAAACTGCAGGGTATTATGCCATAACCTGCTATTCATCCGCTGTCCGTAACTGTCCGGCATCTTCGCCGGATCATTACTGCTCAATATGTAATTGCATGATTCGGGGGAATTTCATAAATACAGGATAAGAAATGAAAAAGACATCCGATCTTCCACATACAGAAACTGTCAGATCACAGACAGTAAAAAACTTCTATTTTATATGCATACATGTAAAATCCTGAAAATATATGACTACAGCAGAACAAAAACGGCTGCTATACTCATATACTCTTTTTATTTCAGATCCTGTGCTACTACTTCGCCCATGAGAATCGCAATTATCCATTCTGTTCCACCTGCCTTTTCTTTAAAATTTACGATTTCGGATATCAGACCCTGTTTTCGGGAATCTGATTTCTAACAGCAAATTTTATGCTGTTCCCTATTTTGAAACAGCATTTTTAAAATTATTTTCAATTTGCACAGTTATTGTAACCGCCCAGTAGAGAAAAAGCAACCCTGTTTTCTCATTTTTTACATTAATTTTTGTTAATGTTAACGATAAGTTTGCTTCTTTTATTCCTAAATGATAGAATATAATCAGAAATTTGCAAATAATAAGATTATTGCCATAAACATGCAAGACTATAATTGATATTCACAGGAGAAAAAATATGTCATTTATCAGTGTATTTGATGTTATGGGGCCGAACATGATCGGTCCTTCAAGTTCACATACCGCAGGTGCGGCGCGTATTTCCTATCTTGCCCAGAAAATGATCGAAGGCCCATTAAAGAGAGCCGACTTCATCCTGTACGGCTCTTTTGCAAAAACTTACCATGGTCACGGTACTGACCGAGCTCTGCTGGGTGGTATTATGGGATTCTCTACTGATGATATGCGCATCCGAAATTCTTTTGATATTGCTCATGAAAAAGGTCTGAAATTCTCTTTCACTCCAAATGAGCAGGAAACAGATATTCATCCGAACACCGTAGATATCTGCATGGAAAATGAAAAAGGTCAGAAAATGACCGTACGCGGCGAATCCCTTGGAGGAGGCAAGGTCCGTATTGTAGATATCAATCACGTACAGGTAGACTTTACAGGCGAGTACAGTGCAGTGATCGTGATTCATCAGGACACTCCCGGCGTTGTAGCCTATATTACCAAATGCCTGAGTGACCGCAATATCAATATTGCATTTATGCGTCTGTTCCGTGAAAGCAAGGGAGAGATTGCTTATACAATCGTAGAATCTGACGGCAAACTTCCTGAGAATATCGTTCCTGCGATTCGCGAGAACCCGCATATTCATGAAGTTATGATCGTACAGATGTAAAGAAAGGAGGATTTTTATCATGGATTTTAAAAATGCAAATGAACTCTTAGCACTCTGTGAAGAAAAAAATCTTCCTATCTCAGAGATTATGCGCATCCGTGAGATTGAGCTTGGCGAAACAGCCTCTGAGATTGTAAATAAAAAAATGACACGAGTACTGGGAATTATGAAAGATGCTGCTTTCTCACCAATCAGACAGCCGGTAAAATCTATGGGTGGTCTGATCGGCGGCGAAGCCAGAAAGCTGAGTCTCCACGCTCAGGAGAAAAAAGGTCTCTGCGGAAATCTGCTTCAGAAGGCAATTACTTATGCTATGGCTACACTGGAAACGAATGCCTCCATGGGGCTGATCGTGGCCTCTCCTACTGCCGGTTCTGCCGGAATCGTACCGGGGCTGATGCTGGCAATGCAGGAACATTATCAATTCTCTGATGAAGAGATTATACGGGCATTATTTAACGCAAGTGCCATTGGTTATCTGGCAATGCGAAATGCAACTGTTGCAGGTGCGGTAGGCGGATGCCAGGCCGAGGTAGGGGTTGCATCTGCAATGGCTGCATCTGCTGCTGTAGAGCTGATGGGAGGTTCACCGAAAGAATGTACTTTTGCTGCATCTACTGTTCTTATGAACATGCTTGGTCTGGTATGCGATCCGGTCGGCGGTCTGGTAGAATATCCATGTCAGAACAGAAATGCTGCAGGTGTGGCAAACGCTATAATTGCCGCAGAAATGGCTCTCGCAGGAATCCCGCAGTTGATTCCTCTGGATGAAATGATCCAGACGATGTTTACCGTGGGTAAAAAGCTTCCTGCAGAACTGCGTGAAACTGCTATGGGAGGATGCGCTACTACGCCATCCGCATGTAAAGCATGCCATATATGCAGTTAACAGGCTGACAAATAAAAAAACTGTCTCTGCAATGCACCTATTTTCTACGTATAATGTGCATATACAGGACAGTTTTTTATTATTTTTCCAGCTTTGCCAGCACTTTTGATGTAAAATGTGTATCGAAAAACTGAACAAAAGGTCCGAATCCAAATGCACTGACCAGTGTTCCCAGTCCGACGATTCCCCCTGCAAGCCAACACACCAGTGCACTGATCGCATCATTAGATACTCTGCACCAGAAATACGGAATTTTCGGCCATTTCTCTGTCATGATCAGAGAAATACTGTCATATGG
>OJRW01002814.1_pt1 | contig 11348 bp, 8 predicted proteins | sample 1599231 | NCBI WGS metagenome assembly OJRW01 (sample SAMN04168656, study PRJEB22393) | human gut metagenome | biome: human gut microbiome; feature: stool | host: Homo sapiens | collected 2014-03-17
TAGAAGTATAGGATGATATTTTGGCCGCGCAATGCGGAGAGCGTGACGCTACCGCCGTTGTCGCTGGGAAGTGTAAAGTCCGGGGCCGTTAGTCCTGCTTCGAGTCGTGCGGATGCAGGAGGGTTCTGTGCTGCCGAGGCTACTGACGGATTGATGTCGGACATGATTATCTCCTTACTGTTCTTCGGATTTCAAGTGCCGATACCAAGTGAGAATAAACGTCATCATACCCGCCTTTGCGTGTGCACAGTTCGTTGACTCGTTGCGCGCCGCCGCGAACTGCCCAAGCAGTAGGTGTCAGACCTGTCAAGGGAACAAATCGGAAAAAGATCCTGCGCGAAGTATGGTTTGAAACGTGTCATCGTGCGCATTTTCTGGATCTGTCGGCCTTGTGCTGAGCAAAGCAGGCTGTATCTCGCCTATGTATGGCAGATTTCGGGATGTGACATGAGGCATCTCGCTTATATATGGCAGTCGGTTTCGCGAAAATGAGGTTTTTCATACCCCCTACCTACTGCTTTGACGGACTGACCTGCCATATATAAGCAAGATATCTCCGGACAAGTTCGCAAATCTGCCATACATAAGCGAGATATGGGCAAAACAGTGTTCAACAACAAAGGAACGTCAAATGATCGCGCTCGCAGAATCGGGCATGAGTACTCTTTAGATACTCTTTAGATACTCTTCGGAATTCAGAAGCCAAGTGGAAAACGAACTGTCATACAATTTATCTCCTATGATGTTTTCCAGAACGGGGAAATTTTGGGGAAGCATGGCGCGTTGAAGAGAGGGACATCCACGTCGCACCGTACGACAACGGAGAACAAAGACGCGGCAGCGAACGTCACCGCGAAATCCATATGGTTCAAACGACAGCTCGACATGGCGGTTGCGGCGGTGGGCAGCGTCGCATTGTGCGCCACCATGGCCTTCGTCGCGGCACTCACCGGCTACGTTTCCTCAAGCGACCTAGACTCCGCAGCATACAAGATGGCGGCCTCCCAAGCTGAAATCACCGAGAGTCTCATTACCGACAGCGACGGCGTGCGGAAGGTCTATAATTCCGCTGCCATAGCGTTCCCTGACGGGCACGCCGACTCCTACCAGAAGATGCATCGCGCCGGATCCGAGGAAACCGCATGGTCGTTGCCTGGCAGCACGCCGGTCATGTTCGAGATGCCCGAGTGGACCGGCTCGGACGGCAAGCCACTCAAGGTCGGTATCGACATTTGTCGAGACGGTCACTTCTATCCGGAACTCGGTCGTTATTATGCCGCGTCTGGAGCCGAACTGTTCCTGCATCCGACGGCCACGACCGGCAACGCATGGTATCGCGAATCCCGCATGGGCAGCTATACCGACCGTGACGGTCTTGCAGTGATCACCGACAACGTGTGGGGTCCCGACGGGTATCCGCTCGACGTCGACGGTAACCCGATCTACTTCGTCGATGAGAACGGCGACACCGTTTCCTCCGGCAAGGACATTGCGGGCTACAACTACGCAGGAGTCGGATTTGACCCGTTCCGCACGTCGAGCCTCATCATCAACGCATGGAGCGGCAAGGACGGCACCCCGTTCGACTACTCCACGGGCAGCGCGCTCGACGCCAGCGGAACAGGCAAGGGCGCGTCCGACAGCGAATCGTCCGACATGACGTTCGCCGAAGGCGCCTACGATCCAGACAATCTGGAAATCCGACAGATGAACTTGTCCCGCGCAGGGTTCAGTGTCATGAACTTCAACGTTCGCCTCTACTCCAAGATGTACGATCAGCTCGCCAAACTGACCATCCCAGGATATCAGGCCATGTATGATGATCCGACCGAACTCGACAACACCACGTTCAGCAGCGAACAGAACGGTCTTGTCTCCAATGCCGCCACGCTCCTTAACACGGCATTGGACGGTCTGAAGCTTCGGGAAACGAAGCCTGATGACCAGCCGGGCGGTGGCGAGGCCAAGCCGAATGACAAGCAGCCCTCGAAAGACAAGAATGCCAGCAAGGCCGATGGAAAACCGACTGCGGACTCGCCTCGCACGGGCTCCGACATCGTTCCCATTATCGCGGTCATGCTCCTCCTTGCAGGAGCCGGAACCACTGCCGGTACGTTGATACGCCGCAAGCATGTGTAGCGGTATGTTCTAGAAACCACCACCAGATAAATGGCCGGTCGAAGCACATTAGCTGCGACCGGCCATTTATCAAATGGGGGACGGTGATTAGAAGACGCTGTAGCCGCCGTCTACGCGAATGTCAGTGCCAGTAACGTACGAGGACGCGTCGCTGGCGAGGAAGAGCACCGTGCTGGCAATCTCGTCATTCGTGCCGAAACGGTGCATTGGCACGACTTCGAGCATAGCGTCGTGGCCAGGCATGTCGATACGGCCATTGAAAATTCCAGACCACACGTATCCGGGGGAGATGGTGTTGGAACGGATGCCGTCCTTGGCGAGCGCTGCGGCAAGGTAACGTGAGTGTTCCATGATGGCCGCTTTGGTGGCGCCATACGCGTTCACCGGCGTCGGACTTCCCATCATGTAGTTCGCGTTGTGTCCGGACAGGGAGGCTGTGAAGATCAGTGAGCCGCCATGACCGTGTTCGCGCATGATTTCATGCGCGATGCGGCCGGTACGGTAGGTGCCGTTGAGGTTGATGTTGATGGTGCGCGTCCATACTTCTTCGGTGGCGTCTTGATCGTCGCCCGGTACGTTGACTCCGGCGTTGAGGAACGCGAAGTCGACGGTGCCCAGCTGTTCCACCAATTGTGTTTTGAGTTCGGCTACTTGTTCGACGTTGGTGACGTCGCAGGTGAGCGCGATGACGTTGGTGCCGAAACGTTCGCTCATGTCTTTCGCCAGTTCGGTGAGCTTGTCTTCTTGGCTGGGCAGGTCGACTAGTGCGACGTCTGCTCCGGCTTGGGCGAGCGCGGCCGCCGCGTTGCGTCCTAGACCGCCTGCGGCTCCGGTGACGAAGCCTTTGCGGCCGCGCATTGAGAATTTGTCGAGTATCGAGTAGTTTGAATCCTCCCATTTGTCGAGGGGATAACGTTCGTCGAAGATTTGTTCGACGGTTTTCTCTGGAATCTTCGATGATTCGTCTGCCATGTTTCGCTCCTTTGTGTGATGGTGACCGCTTTTTTGGATGCGTCCGCGCATCATGTTTTGCGCATCTATGGACCATGTTTGCGGTTGCCTATGCTCGTGCCTGCGGTCGTTCGGCGTCCGTGCCGAACTAATCCGAGTGTAGCAAATAAAACGATGGCGGTGCTGTCAGTATTTGTCAGGTAAAACGTAGTGAGGAAACCGTAAGGTCAATATAAGAAGATAGTTGATGATTGAAAGGGGAGTGATGACGGAGTTGAAAATGTTTTCCAAGCCTGTGGTGTTCACGGATTTCGATGGGGTGCTCAACGCCTTTCCGGATGACAAGCTTTTGCGCAGGAGTGGCGTGAACAAAGTTATGACCTGGGCGAAGCCCGACAGTCCCTACGCGAAAATGTACAATCCTGAAAAAGCGTTCCACTTGGACGGCAACGAAAAAGCCCACACGCCCGTAGGCTCATGGCGCATCCACTGGTCCAGCGAACTGTCCGACGCCATGTACGCGTTGGCAGTTGACGGCATTGTGGAATTGTGGTGGCTGTCCACCTGGCAGCCATACTGCAGTCAGATTCTCGACCCGATGCTCGGCTGGGATCCCATGCTGGTCGATGTCATCACTTGGTACGATCCTGTCACCAAATGGGGACGTGAGACAGGCAAATGGCAGACCATCCAACGACGCGTACGCATCGAATGCGAAGAGAATGAACCCGCGCCGATCGTATGGATCGACGATGATGAATGCTTCGAACAGCGCGCGCAGCTCTTGGAGGAACTCCAGCCGAAAGCGCCGGTGCTTATGGTCCGTCCGGACTATCGTATCGGCATCAGCCGTCGCCAATGGAAACTGATCGATACGTTCGTGCACCATCCCGAACAGTTCGACACGGTCACGTTCGACATGGAACCAACCTGCAGGATATACGACATCCACCACGGTTTCTAGCCTAAATGAATTACCATGGGAGGATAGTCGAGCGGAATGAAGGAAGGATGGGGTTATGGCGGAACGTATCGTGGAGCGTCTTATCCGAGAGCGTGATACTCGATATGGTGACGGCATTTACACGACTACACAAATCCAGTTCGCATGGAATTCCAATCATATGGAAGGTTCCACCCTTACTGCCAAACAGACCGCGCAGCTATTTGCCACCGGTACCTATACCACGGATGGCAGCGAACAGGTCAATCCTGACGATGCGTTGGAAACCCGTAATCATTTCGCTGCGTTCCGTTGGATTCTCGACCATGCTGATGAGCCGGTGGACCGGGATATGGTCTGTCACCTGCATGCCATTCTCAAGCAGGGCACCAGACAGGTCTCCGACTCGCTTTTCAACGTGGGCGGCTACAAGACTCGGCCGAACTTTATTGGCAATCCTGTCACTCCGACAAGGACTGCGCTGCCGCAGGATGTTCCCGAATTTATGGACAGGCTGTTTGATATGTGCACGAAACTTGAGGATGAACCGTATCAGATCGCCCGTGTCCATTGGACGTTTGAGAAGATTCACCCATTTTCGGACGGCAACGGTCGAATCGGACGGCTTATCATGTTCAAGGAGCTTTTGCGTATCGATGCGTTGCCTGTCCTTGTCCATGACGCGTATCGTGCGGAGTACGTCAATGGCATCAGCAAGTTTCCGGACGAGCCAGGATGGCTGGTTGATACGCTTCTATTCGAACGGGACCTTTACCGGTCGCATGTTCTGAAAACGGATGCCGAGGCATTGCGTTACACGTACCATGACCAATGGAATATGGCTGAGCATCGGGTGGAACGAGATGAGGATCTGGAATTCGCCAAGCTCATCGACACGAAGGCCCAGCCGTTGTTCGATGAGGAGTATCAGCAGCGCGAACGGCTCCTATGGGGCGAATAGCGGTCCGACTGTGTTGTTGTGGTGGTTCCTCCTTCCAAACGTGACATGAACCGAATGTGCATTGAGATGTGCAATTTGTGCACATTGCGGTCGCCGGCCGTTCACCTTGGTGTAAGAAGGAATCAGCCTTCGGAGTTTAGCATGAGGTGCAATGGCGCGTATTGAATGCGCGCATACGAGGAAGTGAGAGCTGCATACATGCGTGTATTCGACTTCGATGGAACCATCTATGACGGAGAAAGCCTGTTCGACCTGTACCTGTTTTCGGCCAAATACAATCCGAAGGTATTGCGGTACATCGCCCCGGTACTGCGCTATGCCATCAAATACAAGCTCGGACGAGCCACGTTCGATCAAATGGAATACGGTGTGGGCAAGCTATGCCACGGATATTTAAGCGAACTGGCCGAATCATTGGAATTCGAAGAATTGGTCAACGCCTTCTGGGATCAGAACATGAAGCGCATCAAACCCTGGTATGAGCCACGCGAAGACGATGTGATCCTCACCGCCTCGTTCGACATCACCGTGGGCGAGGCCTGCCGCAGGCTTGGCGTGCAACATTTGGTCTCGTCCACCATCGACGGCAACACGTTGAACGTAAACTACCTCAACTTCAACACCAACAAGCCCAAACGATTCCGCGAACTCTACGGAGACAACGTTCGAGTGGACGAATTCTACACAGACAGCCGATTCGACCAGCCCATGATCGACATGGCCCGACGTGCCTACATGGTCAAAGGCAACAAAATCCACCAAGTCAAATAGCCGGAAAGGCTGGAACGGAATACGGCGGCAAGGGCCGATCTTGACATCTCCCCTTCGGCATGGACGCCTTGCACGAGCCAGGATGGGCGTCGGTCGGTCATATTGCCGTATATGGAAAATACGACCGACCGCAAAAACAGTTAGAACGACACGCGCTTGGAATGGTTTACGGCAGAAACCTCGCACACGATGCCAACAACTACCTCGAAACACGCTTCACACACAACAAATAAATCAACCAAGCAACAGGCATCGCCAACATAAACACCGGATAAAACCACACAGCAGACAAACGCCCATACACCAAACCACCCACAAACGGACCAACCGACATACCCAAATCAATACCCGCATAATACGTACTATTCGCAATACCACTGCGCTCGCGGCCTGCGATTACCACGGCCTGCGCCTGCGTGACTGAACTCATCAGACCGTAGCCGACAGCGGTGAAAATCGCAGCCAACAACAGCATCCAATCATTGAACAGGAACGTCATGCATGCGAGCATCGCCAGCATGCCCAACGAGCAGACCGTCAGCCAGAAACGGAAGCCCTTGCTGTCGAACAGGTCGCGCAAGCCCAGTCGCAACACCAATAACGCGACCGCGTAAAACATGAAAAACAGGTCGGACGATACCGGCAGATGACGAGACTGAACATAACTCACGATGAAGGACTGATTTGCGAAATACGCTATCGCAAACATCATGAACGTCAGCGACAACGGCACCACACGCGGTTCCAGAATCGAACGGATCGAAAAACGATGCTTTTTGGTTGCGCTTATGGAAGTCTGCTTTTTGCGTACCGGCTGTCCGCCATTCTTCACCATCAACGTGGCGATCAGCATGATCGCCGCCAATACCAGCGAACTCAAAAATGTTAGCCGATAGCCGATGTACTTTTGCGTGCGAATACCGAATGCCGGGCCGACCGCCATGGCCAGCGCGTTCATTGTGCCGTATAATCCCATGCCGGCACCCATATGGCGAATCGGCAGCAGAAGCGACATCCACGTGGCCAAGCAGACCGAACAGCATGCGAAACCGACACCGTTGATCACACGCGCCATGATGAGCATGATGGGGGAGTCCGCGAAATAGTACAGCAGGCCTGCGGCGAAATAGAGTACCGTGCCAGCCGCCACAAGCGTACGCTTGCTGGTTCTGTCGGAAAGATTGCCTGCGATAGGGCGGCAGAACAATGAGATGAAACTCATCGATCCGGCCACCACACCCATCAGCATGCCGGACGCGCCCAACGATTCCGCATATCCGGCGACGATCGGATTGGCAAGCATGTTGCTCGACATGAAGCAGAAGGTCGCGAGCATGACCAACGCCATATCACGTGTGATGAGACGATCATGCTTATGTTGTGGCTGCTTTGGCTTGTTCGATTGTTGTGTCGATTGTTTCTGCTGCATTGATTCAGATGCGGATGTCGTTGGTGATGCCATGCTAGTTCGCCTCCGAGCATGCAACTGTAGCATCCTTGACGAAAACGACCGCCCGCGCATTGCGGACGGCCGGCGGTGACGAACTAACGGTTCGAAGGCGCGCTTCGTTTACAGGGTTTTGGCGGCCTGCTCGACGAAGTCTTCCATACCGTCGATATCAACGACATGGTCGAAACGCACATTGGCGGTTTCCAATCCACGCAATGCGGCTGGGGCAGTGGTACCGGTCGCCTCGGCAAGCACGTCCATGCATTCGAAATCCGTGCCGGAAGAGTCCAATCCCAAGGATTCGTTGACCACACGCGGGAACTTGTATGGGCTGGCGGTGCTCAACAGCACGCGCGGCGTCAGCGGATCGCGAGGCATCTGCTGCATCACGTAATAGCCGCACGCAGTGTGCGGGTCGATCACGTAATGGTTCTTGTTCCAACAATCCGCGATCATCTCACGCACCTGATCCTCATCGGCCCAGCCAGTGCCGAATAGGGAACGGATCTTGGCCAGCATTGGTTCGGGAACCTCATAGGCGCCCCATTGGTTCAGATCGTTCATCAGCATGGCAATCAGACGAGTGTCCTTGTCGGACATGTAATACAGCATGCGCTCCAGGTTCGAGGAAATGAGAATATCCATCGACGGGGAAATCGTCTGATAGAACGGGCGCTGACGGTTATACGTGCCGGAAGTCAGGAAATCGAACAGCACATTGTTCTTATCGGACGCAACAACCAGATGCTTGACCGGCAGGCCCAGCAACTTCGCATAATATCCGGCAAGAATATCACCGAAATTACCGGTCGGTACCACGAACTCGACCTCATCGCCAACATTGATGACCTGCTGTTCGAGCAGCTGCGCGTAAGCGGAGAAATAGTAGACGACCTGCGGCACTAGACGCCCCACATTAATCGAATTTGCGGAAGACAGTACCACATGTGAGTCGGACGCCAAGCGGTCGGCAAGCTCGCGGTCACCGAAAATTCGCTTGACTGCGGACTGTGCGTCATCGAAATTGCCCTTGACTGCGCACACGTTTACATTCGAACCGGCCTGTGTGCTCATCTGCAGTTCCTGTACCTGGCTGACCTTGCCTTCCGGATAGAACACGGTGATGCCCGTGCCCTCGGCATCCGCGAAACCAGCGAGCGCTGCCTTGCCGGTATCTCCGGAAGTGGCGGTCACGATCATGATTTTCTCGTTGTCGTCGCCGCCGGTCGGGGTGGTGCGTGCCATGAAACGCGGCAGGATCTGCAATGCGATGTCTTTGAATGCGGAGGTCGGTCCGTTGAATAGTTCCATCACGTAGTCATCGCCGAGCGGCTTGACCGGGGTGATCTTTTCGTCGGACCATTGCACGCCGTATGCCTCGCTGATGCATGCTTTGAGTTCGGTTTCGGTGAAGTCGGGCAGCAACACGCTCAGCACGTCGAATGCGATCTGCTGGTAGGACTTGCCTGCGAGGGATGCGATGTCCACGTGGGTTTCGCCCAGTGAGTCGGTTACGAACAGGCCTCCATCGTCGGCGATGCCTTTGCGGATGGCCTGCTTGGAGGTGAGCGAATCGGTGGTGTTGCGGGTGCTGTGGAACGTGGTCACTGGATTTCCTTAGCAATAGAACGGACAATAACGTCAAACAGTATTGAGTGTAGCGTTACGGGCGGGAGAAACATGCTTGGCGTCCGTGGAATGGGACGACATGCAATTTGCAAATCGGCGAGTGTTTCCTTCTTGTTTCGTGATTACTTCCATGTTTCGAAACGCCCTATTCCCCCATACGATTTATGCACGTACACTTCATCGTTAAGCCCGCATGCTCGTACGGGCAACGTTTTATCCTCCAAGCCAAGGAGAGCTCAATGACCGCGTCGCCCCTCGCGCAAACCCCGAACGACATATTCAACGCACCTATTGCCGAAGCGGACCCCGAAATCGCCGAAGTGCTTAACGCCGAACTGTCCCGACAGCAAAACGGCTTGGAAATGATCGCCTCCGAAAATTTCGTGCCGCGTGCAGTGCTTCAGGCGCAAGGCTCCGTGCTGACTAACAAGTATGCCGAAGGCTATCCGGGACGCCGCTACTACGGCGGCTGCGAGCAGGTCGACAAGATCGAAACCATCGCCCGCGAACGCGCCAAGAGCCTGTTCGGGGCCGAATACGTCAACGTGCAGCCTCACTCCGGCGCACAGGCCAATGCAGCCGTCTATCAGGCGCTCGTCAAGCCGGGCGACACCGTGCTCGGCCTCGCACTCGACCATGGCGGACACCTGACCCACGGTATGAAGATCAACTTCTCTGGACGCTTCTACCATGCCGAAGCCTACGGAGTCAACCCCGAAACCTTCCGCATTGACCCTGAAATCATCCGCCAGCGCGCGTTCGAAACCCACCCTGCCATGATCATCGGCGGCTGGAGCGCCTACCCGCGTATCGAAGACTTCAAGGCCATGAAGGAGATCGCCGACGAAGTCGGAGCCAAGTTCTGGGTTGACATGGCACACTTCGCGGGTCTCGTTGCCGCAGGACTGCATCCGAGTCCGGTACCATACGCCGATGTCGTGTCTTCCACTGCTCACAAGACCCTCGGAGGCCCGCGCTCTGGTTTCATTCTTGCAAAGCAGGATTATGCCAAGAAGCTCAACTCCGCAGTCTTCCCGGGGCAGCAGGGTGGTCCTCTCATGCACGTCATCGCAGGTAAGGCCGTCGCATTCAAGGTTGCAGCCTCCTCGGAATTCAAGGACCGCATGCAGCGCACCCTCGACGGCGCCAAGATCCTTGCCGAGCGCCTCATGGCCGACGATGTCAAGAACAACGGCATCAGCGTCCTCACCGGTGGCACCGATGTCCACCTCGTCATGGTCGATCTGCGCAACAGCGAAATGGACGGCCAGCAGGGCGAAGACCTACTCGCACAATGTGGCATCACCATCAACCGCAACACCGTCCCGTTCGACCCGCGCCCGGCAAGCGTGGCCTCTGGCCTGCGCATCGGCACCAGCGCACTCGCCACCCGCGGCTTCGGTAGCAAGGAGTACGAAGAGGTCGCCGACATCATCGGCACCGCACTTGCGGCAGGCAAGGACGCTGACGTGGAAGCCCTCAAGGCTCGCGTCGACAAGCTCGCTGAAGACTTCCCGCTGTATCCGGGCCTCGACCAGATTCACTGATTCCATGCGAATAATGGTTGATCGAGAACGGTTCCGGATATGAATCTCTGAGGCCACGTGACATGTGAAATCGCGCCCTGCTCCCGACGCTACGACGAAATAATGGTCGAAGCTGCGGAACAAGGCGCGTTTTCGCGCTAATCTAGGAAATTATGACGAACCTACAAACCCAAGCCAACGCCATGGAAACCGACGTGCTCAACGAAGTGTGCGCCAAAGCCGACGCCGCACGAATCGCGCAAGCGCAACTCGCCCAAACCAACACGCAACGTAAAAACGAGCTTCTTAACGTCATCGCGGACGCACTCGACGCGCGTGCCGGAGAAATCGCCGCAGCCAACGCCATCGACATGCAGGAATCTGCTGAACATGGTATGGATGCAGGCAAACTCGACCGACTCAAATTTGACGTGTCCCGCGTCAACGCAGCCGCACAAGGCGTACGCCACGTAGCCACACTGCCGGATCCGATCGGCGAAATCGTACGTGGATACCATCTCGACAACGGTCTACGACTCGAACAGACTCGCGTGCCCATCGGAGTGCTTGGCATGATCTACGAAGCGCGCCCCAACGTCACCGTCGACGTCGCATCGCTCTGCATCAAATCCGGCAATGCGGTGCTCCTCAGAGGCGGACACGCGGCCGAACGTACCAACGCAGCCATACTCGGCATCATCGCCGACGTGCTACGCGAATACGGATATGACCCCGCACTCATCGCATCCGTCGACGAATACGGACGCCAGGGCGCCACCGCCATGATGCAAGCCCAAGGTCACATCGACCTGCTCATTCCACGAGGGGGAGCGGGCCTTATTCAAACCGTCGTGCAAAACTCCAAAGTGCCGGTCATTGAAACCGGAGCTGGCAACGTACACATCTACGTCGACCAAACCGGCGACCAAAACAAAGCCATCCCCATCATCCTCAATGCAAAAACGCAACGTGTCGGCG
>OJRW01002841.1_pt1 | contig 11250 bp, 11 predicted proteins | sample 1599231 | NCBI WGS metagenome assembly OJRW01 (sample SAMN04168656, study PRJEB22393) | human gut metagenome | biome: human gut microbiome; feature: stool | host: Homo sapiens | collected 2014-03-17
CCCCCAAGTCCTCTGATGTACAGCAAGCCCTGTGGGACGTGGAGTATGACGGCGTTTCCGGCCACATCGCCTTTGATGACACCAACGGCGACGCCATCCGCGACACCGCCTATATCAAGGTGTGTGACACCGCCGCCGGCGCATGGACTCTGGAGAAGTCCCAGACCGCCTAAAATATGCTGTGTGTCTGTTTGGCGGGGGCACGGCCCCCGCCAAACAGCTATTTCCGGCTCTGCCCCTGATTCTGGGCCGTCCTGAAAGGGACAGCGGGAGGGTCCTTTTCAAGACCGCCCAAATCCGAAAACAAGGGAGGAAACCTTCGTGGAATACGCTATTTCCGTACTGCTCTCCGGCATCTCCGTGGGAGGTCAGTACGCCCTGATCGCCATTGGCTACACCATGGTATACGGTATCCTGCGCCTGATCAACTTCGCCCACGGCGACGTGTTCATGGTCTCCGGCCTGATCGCCATCTACCTGACCACCATGGGACTGCCTCTGCCTGTCACCCTGGCGCTGGCCGTCCTTATCACTGTCCTGCTGGGCTTTTTGATCGAGCGGGTGGCCTATAAGCCTCTGCGTTCCGCCCCAAGAATGTCCGTGATGATCTCCGCCATCGGCGTAAGCTATCTCCTGCAAAACACCGCCACCTTCGTCACCGGCGGTCAGCCCATGAACTACCCCACCATCCCCGCCCTGTCCAAAATGGTCACCATCGGCGGGGCCTCCACCACGCTGGTGACCGTCGTCACCCCTGTTCTGGTGATCGCCCTTGTATTCGGTCTGGTACAGCTCATCAACCACACCAAGATCGGCATGGCCATGCGGGCCGCCTCCCGGGATTTTGAGACCGCGCAGCTGATGGGCATCAAGATCAACAACATCATCAGCTTCACCTTTGTCATCGGTTCCTTCCTGGCGGCGGTGGGGTCTGCGCTGTACTTCACCAACTATCCCTCCATCGTGCCGCTGTCCGGCTCCCTGCCGGGCCTGCGGGCCTTCGTGGCGGCAGTGTTCGGCGGCATCGGCTCCATTCCCGGGGCCGTGGTGGGGGCATTCCTCATCGGTCTCAGCGAGACGGTGATCAAGAGCTCCAACTGGAGTGTGTTTTCCGACGCGTTCACCTTCGCGCTGCTCATCATCATCCTGGTGGTGAAGCCCACCGGCCTGTTCGGTGAGAAGTCCACCGACAAAGTGTAAAGGGGGCGTCACGATGCTGCAAGAAAAAAAGAGCAAACGGGGCGCGTGGATCGCCCTGGGCTGCGTGGCGGCCCTGCTGGTCCTGGTGATTGTGCTGGAGAACACCATGCAGCCCACCAGTATGCTGTTCACCGTGCTGAAGAAGGGAGCTGTGTACGCGCTGGTGGCGGCCTCCCTGAACCTGCTGAACGGCTTTACGGGCCTGTTCTCCCTGGGGCAGGCGGGCTTCATGCTGCTGGGCGCCTACACCTACGCCATTCTGACCATTCCCTCTGCCGACCGGGAGAGCGTCTACTACCTCTACGGCGGCTCGGCAGTGAATTTCTCCCTGCCGGAGCTGTTCGGCGGCGGCGCCCTGGGTCTGATCCTGGGTGTGCTGGCGGCGCTGATCCTGGCGGGCTGTGTGGCGGCGGTGATCGCCTGGCTTATCGGCCTGCCGGTGCTGCGGCTGAAGAGCGACTACCTGGCCATCGCCACCCTGGGCTTTGCGGAGATCATCCGGGCCATCTTCCAGTGGGACCGGCTGGGCCCTGTCACCAACGGCGCCAACGCGCTGAAGAGCTTTCCCACCTTCTCCAGCTTCAACATCGAGAACGCCAATGGGGAGGTGGTGCTGCGCCTTTCCACCTTTGTGCCCTTCCTGCTGGTGGCAGTGTGCATCGGGATCATGGTGTTGTTGATCAACTCCACCTATGGCCGGGCCTTCAAGGCCATCCGGGAGGATGAGGTGGCCGCCGAGGCCATGGGCATCAACCTGGCCAAGCACAAGCGGATGGCCTTCTGCATCAGCTCCTTCTTCGCCGGCGTGGGCGGCGGCCTGTTCGCCATGTTCGCCAACCAGGCCCAAGCCAAGACCTTCACCACCTCCATGACCTACGAGATCCTGCTGATCGTGGTGATCGGCGGCATCGGGTCCATCTCCGGCAGCTGCATCGCCTCGTTCCTGTACGTGGCGGCCAGCGAGTGGTGGCTGCGGTTCCTGGACACGGAGACGTATATCGGCGCCTTCAAGGTGCCCTTCCTGCGGACCGGCTTCCGGATGGTGGTGTTCTCCATCATCATCATGATCGTGGTGCTGTTCTTCCGCCGCGGCCTCATGGGGGACCGGGAGCTCTCTGATGTGGCCCGGAGCCTGCGGGCCCGCCTCTCCGGAAAATCGAAAAAGAAGGAGGCGGCGAAATGAGTGAGAAGATCCTTCGTTTGGAGAATATCACCATGCAGTTCGGCGGCGTCATCGCCGTGAACAACATGAATCTGGAGGTAGGCGAGGGGGAGATCGTCTCCCTGATCGGCCCCAACGGCGCGGGCAAGACTACGGCCTTCAACGTCATCACCGGCGTGTACCAGCCCACCAACGGCGCGGTGTGGTACCGGGGGGAGAAGATCGTGGAAAACTACCCCCAGGGCAAGATGCGCAAGCTCTACAAGGGCGAGCACGCCGGGGAGTACACCCACGCCCTGGCCCCCACCCCGGACAAGATTACCCGGATGGGCATGGCCCGGACCTTCCAGAATATCCGTCTGTGGAAGGACCAGACGGTGTTCGACAACGTGCTGACGGCCATGCACTGCCGTGCGACGTGCAATCTCCTCACTGCGACCTTCCATCTGAACCGGCAGGAGGAGGCGCGGCAGCGCCAGCGGGTGGAAGAGCTGCTGGCGGAGGTGAACCTCAGCGACGTTTCCGGGGAGAAGGCGAACTCCCTGCCCTACGGCAAGCAGCGGCGGCTGGAGATCGCCCGGGCCCTGGCCACGGATCCGCAGCTGCTGCTGCTGGACGAACCGGCTGCGGGCATGAACCCCCAGGAGACCGACGAGCTGACGGCCTTCATCGGGGAGATCCGCACGAAGTTCGGCCTGACGGTGTTTCTGATCGAGCACCACATGGACCTGGTCATGGACATCTCCGACCGGATCTATGTGCTGGACTTCGGCAAGCTGATTGCCGACGGCACACCGGCGGAGATCCAGAACAATCAGCGCGTCATCGACGCGTACCTGGGGGTGGCGGAAGATGCTTAAAATCCAACAGCTGCGGGTGTCCTACGGCGGCATCCAGGCTCTCCGGGGCATCGACCTGGAGGTGCCGGACGGCAAGATCGTCACCCTGATCGGCGCCAACGGCGCGGGCAAGTCCACCACCCTGCGGACCATCTCCGGCCTGGTGAAGGCGGAGTCCGGCTCCATCCAGTGGAACGGGGAGGAGCTGCTGGGCAAGCCCATCGACAAGATCATCTCCGCGGGCATCGCCATGAGCCCGGAGGGGCGGCGGGTGTTTGCGGACCTGACGGTGCTGGAGAACCTGAAGCTGGGAGCCTACCTCCGCAAGGACAAAGCGGAGATCGAAAAGGACCTGAAATGGGTCTATGAGCTGTTCCCCCGGCTGGAGGAACGGAACTGGCAGTCCGCCGGCACCCTCTCCGGCGGCGAACAGCAGATGCTGGCGGTGGGCCGGGCCCTGATGTCACGGCCGAAGCTGATGATGCTGGATGAGCCGTCCCTGGGCCTGGCGCCGCTGGTGGTGCAGGACATCTTCTCCATCATCCGGGAGATCAACCGCCAGGGCGTGACGGTACTGCTGATCGAACAGAACGCCAACATGGCCTTGAAGATCGCGGACCTGGCCTATGTGCTGGAGACGGGGAACATCACCATGTCCGGCACCGGCGCGGAGCTGCTGGCCAATGAGAAGATCAAAGAGGCGTATCTCGGCAAGCACAGATAAGGGGATAGTTGTCAGATGGCAACGGGTGCCAGCGGATGTGATGTGTATGCAATTTTTCTGAATTGGACAAGTAAATCCGGACAGCAAAGAGCCGAGGCGGAGAGTTTTCTTCGCCTTGGCTCTTTACTGCAAGGTGTCATCAGTCCTGTGGCTATCCGTTAGTAGGACATACAAAAGGTCTTTGAGCTTGCAGGCTGCAAGCCCATCCGATTCAGGATGAGGGATTTGAAGCAGTGACGCTGCGAAAGATCGCCGACGTGACAGCATCCTTTTGTTTCCTATGTGGGTGGCCGTAAAGTATGGAGACTTACATTTCTATTTGATGTTACTAAGATTTAATTTAGAAATATAATTGCCGGGTAAAGCACGCCAGCCAGGCGTGCTTTATTCGTTCTCAGGCCTATGTTGAAGGTATCTCTCAATAAGAGGAAGGATCTTCAAGAATTTAGATGATATCAGCAGCACCGACTTTGCTTGCATCGCATTGAAAGCCACTCTTCCCGGTCTGGTGCGCGCCTCTGTATTTGCACAAGAAAGACAGTAAGCGTCACAGCAATGAGAACCCAGGGGACCATTGGCATATAGAGGGAACCATGCTCTGCCTGTTTCGCATACTGACTAAATATTTATAGAGTCAATATCGCAGGTTCTGCATTTTTCACTTATTTCAGAAAGCAGAAGAATCTGTCCGATTGCGTGAGCTAGAAGCCCACCCAATGCAGGCCAATATTATAGAACCGGCAAGAGATATGGATTTACGCCTGCGTACCATCAATAGTATACACAACAGGATTCCTATCAGGCGCTTCACACCCAGCTGGGGGCCCGCTCTTTCTAATGAATACACCGAACCGCTCTCCGGTCTTGCCTTGCTCCCGATACAGCAGAAGCGCTCGTTCTATCATCTCAAAGACCTGCTCCTTGGTGTAGATTTCATCAATCACGGTACCAAGGCGCTGACGCTTACCCCAAATACCACCGACCATAATTTTATATCCTGCTTTTGCTTCTGTCACACAATCAAAATTACAGGCATCCACACACTTACCGCAGTTGTTGCAGGTATCCCAATCGATTTGCATGATGCCATCCTCGTCCAGATGGGCATTTTTCATGGGGCAGACCTCTACGACGGAGCACTTCTTGCAGCCATTGCAGTCATCGGGATTATAGGCAGGTACCCGCTGGCCCATAATGCCGAAATCATTCAAACCTGGCTTAATACAGTTGTTTGGGCAGCCGCCGATGCCGATTTTGAACTTGTGGGGAAGTTTGACATCATACCAGCCCTTGTAGAATGTTTCGTGCAGTTCACGCGCTAGTTCTTGAGTGTCGATCAGGCCATGGATACACACAGTGCCTTTGCAGGCCACGATGGGACGGACGCGGGAACCCGTGCCGCCAGTATAAAGACCGGCTTGGGCGATGAATGTATTGAATGGTTCGATGTTGTCGTAGGTCAGACCTTGAACTTCCAGAGTCAGACGAGTCGTGAGGGCAATTTTCCCATTACCGAATTTTTGAGCAGCTTCCTTTTTCCGGTAGAACACACCAACAGAAGCTTCTCAATGCCCAGGGAGCTGTTAATGGATCAAATGCGTACAGCGGGACTCGGGGAACGGCTTCGTCTTTTGAATAGAATCTTTGCAACCAAGGAATATGAGGCTTTTGCCGCTGTGGCAGAAGCAATGGGTTGCCCTAGCCATTCGCATGAAGCGGCTTCATCTGCTGGACAGAGATGACTTGAAGGACCCGTATGCGCTCGTTCGTATCGATTGTGATGAAGAATGAATATTTGAGCAAGGAGGATATTGGAAGATGCCGCGATACAATATCCGGGAGGATAATCCCGTCAAATACACTCAGGTAAAGGCGGAGCAGGAAAGACTTCGGGCAGGCGTTTCCCGATGATAACCAGCTGCGTCATTGGCTGGTACGGGTGACGGTGAATGCCTGCAAGGATGCCCTGCGGTCGCCCTGGAGACGGCGGATGGTGCCTCTGGACGACTGCCGGGAGCCGGTGTTCAATACGCCGGAGCACCAGAATCTCTATGCAGAGGTCATGGCCCTACCGGCCAAGTACCGCTTGCCGCTGTATCTCTATTATTATGAAGGGTACACAGCGGCGGAGGTGGGGGAGCTGCTGGGCCTGGGGCCCTCCACCGTTCGGACCCGGCTTGCCCGGGCCAGAGAGAAACTGAAAGCACAGCTGAGGGAGGAGTGAGCCATGCAGAACATCTATCGGGAGACATTTGAGCAGATCCATGCCTCCGAGCAGCTGCGAAAGGAGGTAGCCAATGTGCCGAAACAGGAGAAGGCAGCGTTTAGACACCATATTTCCAAGGCAGGGCTGATTGCCGCAGCGTTGGCGCTGGCGCTGGCGGGCACGGTCCTGGCAGTGGCCAGTCCCACCCTCTGGTGGTGGTTTGAGCAGAAGTGGGAGGAGGAGACCGGCAGCTCGATGACGGAATCCCAATCCCTGGTGATCGACGGCCTGACCCGAAAAGTGGGGGAGAGCGTTACCAGCGGGGACGTGACCGTCACTGTGGACAGTATCACCGTGGGCAGCAGTCAGATCTGGGCATTGCTGGACGTGACGGGCTGGGACTTTGACCGAGATGCCCAGTATTCCTTTGACAGGATGCGTGCGGAGATCGTCCCTGACCCCAGTGGGGGCCAGCATGGTGGGGCTGGGTACGGCCTGGACAGTATCGGGATCACCCGGGAGGGCGCAGCCCGGATGCTGCTGGAGTTCTCCGCCACCATCTCCACTGGTAACCAGCTGAACAGAGGAGATTACGCGCTGGAGATCGATCTGAACGACCTGATCCGCCGCCGTACCGGCGGGGCAGAGGATGAGGCCTTGTGTGAAGGAGAGTGGTCTTTCTCGATTCCTTTGGCGGCAGAGAGCCTGTCTCCTACCATCACCATCGACAGAGTTCAAGTGCTGTCGAATCACATGGTCTGGGATCAGGCTACCGGCAAAGATGGCGGCGCCTTAGAGGGTACAGGGGGAAAATCTCACCCGGCTGTTGCAACGCTAACGAACCTCCAAATTACCGCAACAGGTGCCTCCTTCTACTGCGACGGACTGATGGACCGGCTCCACGCAACCGTGATCCTGGCCGACGGGACCGAAGTAGAGAACCGTGGCGGCGGTGGAAGCAGAATGGAGGACGGCGGATGGTATGTCAGCTTTGACTGGCCGGTGCCGCTGGATGTGACGGATATCGTTGCTATCCGCTTTGGCGATGCAGAAATTCCGTTGAATTAAGTGAGACTTGCAAAGAGCGCCCCGCCAAAAGCAGGCGGGGCGTTTTTGTCACTTTCACGTTTCTATCCAGTCCCTCTGCCGCCAGACGGCAAACTCCCGCCGGACCAGCAGCAAGCTCAGGAGGAAGGTCAGCACGTCGGAAATGGGGGCGGCCAGCAGGGCACCATCCAGGCCGAACCGGCCGGACAGCAGAATAGCCAGGGGAATCAGAAACACGCCCTGCCGGGCCAGGGGAATGGCAAGGGAGGGTACCGGCCGGCCGATCCCTTGAAAGAAAGAGGCGGTGGCCAGATGCAGGCCGTACAGGAAGAAGGCGGCCATATACAGCCGGAAGCAGTGCTGGGCACAGTCCAGGTAGAGGGGGCTGTCAGAGACGAACAGCATCCCGATCTGCCGGGGAAACAGCTGGAACACCAGGAACCACACCCCCGAAATTACCAGGGCGATGGCGGCGGCCGTGCGGAAGGTCTGCCGCACCCGAAGAAAATGCTTCGCCCCGAAGTTGTAACCGTTGATAGGCTGTACGGCGGAGGAGACGCCCACAAACATGGAGTGGGCAATCTGATAGACCTTCATCATCATTCCGTAGACAGAGAGCGATGTCGCTGCCGTACACGCTGGCCGCTCCGTGAACCCGCAGCAGGTTGTTCAGGGTGATCTGTACCAGGGCAGTGAGGATCTGGGTCAGCAGGCTGGGAACCCCCAGAGCCAGAATCCGCCCGGTGAGCCTAATGGTGGGGCGCAGCGCCTGGCGCCGGAGCCGGACTGTGTGCAGCCGGGGCAGGTAGGCCAGAAACAGCACCCCGGCCGCCACCTGGCCGATGACTGTGGCAATGCCGGCCCCCACCACGCCCATGCCCAGAGGGAAGATGAAGACGGGGTCTAGAATCAGGTTGAGGACGGCACCGGTAATCATGCAGCCCATGCTGTACCGGGGGTGGCCGTCCGCCCGAATGATGGCGGTGAAGGCCGGGCAGATCAGCTGGAAGGGCAGGCCCCAGGCAATGGTCCGGAGATAGGCTGCAGCCTCCGGCCAGGCAGTGTCCGTAGCGCCGAAGAGCCGGGCAATCTGGGGGGCGAAGCACCAGCTGACGATGGCCGCACAGAGACCGCTGGCGGCAATCAGGGTGGCGGCGTGACCGATGGTGTCATCCGCCTCTTGCTGCTGGCGGCGGCCGAGGCACAGGCTGATGTTGGCGGCGCTGCCGTCTCCCAGCAGCAGGGCCACGGCATTCACCAGAATGACCACCGGGAACGCCACGTTGATGGCCGCCATGGCGGTGATCCCCACGCCCTGGCCCACAAAGATCTGGTCCACGATGTTGTAGAGGCAGTTGACCATCAGCGTCAGGGCCGTGGGGATGGCGTAGCGGACGATCAGCTTTTGAACCGGCTCGGTTTCCAGCGGGCTGCGGGACTCCTGATCGGCCGTCATACGGATCCCTCCTCCGGCGGGCGCACCGCCCGCCGTGATAAAAAGTCCCAGCGGCAGAGCACCGCCCTGCCCACTGGGTAAGCATCAATTTTTTTCAGCATAACATGGGCGGCGGTAAAAGTCAACGCACTGGACAGCGGTCTGTTCACAGAATGTTTTCAAAGAAGCCGCCGGATGCCGGCAACCTTTTGGCGGCCGGACCTATCTATATGGATGTACAGGCGGTGCGGACAGGCGTGCCTGTCCGCAGTGGCTCCGCTGTACAAAATCACAAGGAAAAGGATGGAACATACATGAGACGATTGCTCACAGGAATCCTGGCGGCGCTGATACTGCTGACGCTGGCGGCCTGCGGCTCTGAAAAGACGGACGCCGGCAACGACGGGAAGGAAGAGGACAGCGCAACGGTCAATGGTGTGGTGAACTGTATGGGGGATTTCCTGGTTCTGCTTACTGACGATGGGACTTATCAGGTTTTCGACTTTGGCGAGGATGTGGATCAGGGGCGTCTTGAAGAGGGGGACAGCGTCACAGTTACCTATACCGGAGAGCTTGGAAGCGAGGATCCGGTGCCTGTGGCGGTTTCTGTGGAGAAGACAGATGCGGTATAAGGAACGCTTTCCATAAAGCAGCGGCCCGCAAACTGCGGGCCGCTGCTTTTTATCAGGGCAGAGAGACCTGGGCAATCAGGTCCCGCACAACAGCACTGCCTAGCAGCAGACCGGCTGTGGCGGGAACCCAGGGATTGCTGGCGGGCACACTGCGGCGGCCGGGGGGCGGCGCCTCCGGCTGGGCGGGAGAGACGGGCTTCTCCGGGCTGAACACCACCTTCAGATGGTGAATGCCTCTGGTCCGGAGTTCCTTGCGCATCACCCGGGCCAGGGGGCAGCCATAGGTCTTGGAGATGTCCGTTACCTGGAGGAGGGTGGGATCCAGCTTGTTGCCTGTGCCCAGGGCCGCGATCAGGGGGATGTTCAGCTTCAGGGCAGTCTCTGCCAGATCCAGCTTGCAGGACACCAGATCGATGGCGTCCACGATGTAATCGTACCGGCAGCCCTCCGGGAAGAAGCGGTCCCGATGAGCGGCGTCATAGAGACCGTGGACAGGATGGAGCTCTGCATCCGGATTGATGTCCCGCAGACGGGCGGCCACCGCCTCCGCCTTGGGCTGACCCAGGGTGGAGTGGAGGGCCTCCAGCTGGCGGTTCAGGTTGGTGAGGGCAATGGTGTCGCTGTCCACCAGGGTCAGCTCGCCGACTCCGGACCGGGCCAAGCATTCGGCGGCGTAGCTGCCCACGCCGCCCAGCCCCAGCAGCAGCACGTGGGCCCGAGCAAGCCGGGCCTGGGCCTCCGGGCCCCACAGCATCTCGTTGCGGAGAAAGGGATGTTCCATAACGGACCTCCTTGTTGCAAACAGGTGGAAAACGTCCGGCTTTGAAATTTCAAAGCCGGACGTCTTGTGTTGTGAATGGGAATCAACCCACAAAGCTCATGCCGAAGGAGGACTGCTCCGCAGTATAGCCCTCGGTCTTCTCCTCGTAGAACGTATCCACGGCGTCATTGACCAGATCTGCGGACACCTGGATCTCCCAGTAGGGCTGGTCATAGCCCACGAAGTACATGACGTGGTAGCCGGTGCTCTCGTTGTGAATGATGCCGGTGTCGCCGGTCTGGCGGGCGGGATCGAAGCACCAGTCGTTGAACTCCGTCACCATCTGGCCCTGATAGACCTGCTCATACAGGCCGCCGGTGGTGTTGGACCCGGGATCCTGGGAGTACTCATTGGCCAGCGCGGCAAAGGAGTCCTCGGTGGCGTCGCCGGCCTTCCACTCGTCCAGGATGTCCTGGGCCTTCTGCGCGGCCTCGGCGTCCTTGGCGGCCACATCGTCCTCATAGCCCTCGTCATCCTCGGAGAGCTCGGAGGCCTCCGGCTGGATCAGGATGTGGCGCACGTTCACCGTGTTGTATTCGTTGCGGGAGCGGCCGTTAAAGACCACCACATAGTAGTTGCTGCTGTCGCTGTCCTCCAGCACGGCGGAGTCGCCGGCCTGCCGGGCATCGTCATACAGCCATTCCCCCAGAACAGAGGAGCTGTACGAGAAGCTGTCAGAAGAGGCATAGGTGGCGGTGGACTCATACTCTGCGGCTGCATCCTCCAGAGAGGTGCCCGCCTTGTAGGCGGCGTAGATGGCATCTGCGGTGGTCTTGGCAGCGGCCATGGCCTCCGCCTTCATCTCGTCGGTGACCTCGATGGAGTTGCCCTCTTCATCTGTATCAGCTGCGGCGCCGTTGACGCGGACATACGCACAGTCCACCAGATCGTAGGCGGTCCAGTCCTCCTGATAGGCGGCCTCCAGCTCGTTGGTGGAGTAGGTCAGACTGTCCTGATAGGACTGGAGATAGGCGGTGGCCAGCAGGCTGCGCCGGGTCTGCTCCTCATAGATGCTGCGGGTCATGGTGCTGCCGTAGATGAGACCCAGATACTGCTTTTCCGTATAGCCGTACGTGCTGGCAGCGGAGGCAAGGGACTCCATGGTGTCGTCCAGGTCGGCCTGCATCTCGTCGTTCCAGGTGAAGCCCTCGGCCTCTGCAGCGGCATTCATGGCCTGGACGCCGG
>OJRW01002893.1_pt1 | contig 11074 bp, 11 predicted proteins | sample 1599231 | NCBI WGS metagenome assembly OJRW01 (sample SAMN04168656, study PRJEB22393) | human gut metagenome | biome: human gut microbiome; feature: stool | host: Homo sapiens | collected 2014-03-17
ATGATATGTTGTAGCTCAAGGTTCCTTCTCCTCTTTTTCCTTATCTTTCGCGCCCAGATCCCGCTTCCGCAGGTCCGGCCAATGCCCCGTCAGCTCCCGGAAGCGCAGAATGCACCGCAAGGTATCCCCGCAGCATAAAACCATCAAAATTCCGGACATCCACGGCCGTACCGGCGGGTGCGCCGCAGGTCCCCAGCTTCGCACCCAGCAGAACTCCGCGATGCACATTAGGTCCAGCACCAGCAGCACAATCAGATTGCCTCTTGCGCTTCTTCCCCTTTTTCCCATGGTTCTCACTCCTCCGGTAGCTCCGAGCCGTAGCGGCTCCACGCGGATTTGATTTCACTCCATGGAAAGCCCCGGCGCAGCAGCGCGTCCGTCAGCCGCTTTAAATCAAACGATGTCACGGCAGAAGCCACGGAAAACGCCAAAAACACACGCAAAACCGGGATGAGCACCGCGCTGCTCAAAACCGAGACGGCATTTGCCGCTGCAAGCGACAGCGCGCCGTAGGTCGGTGCTGTCACGGTGTTCCCCGCCGTGAAAAGCAGCCCCGCATACACGGGCACCGCGGCAAGCAGAAAAACGGCAGCAGCATCCGTCACGCGCGCGGCCTGCTCCAAAAGCGAAGCCATCGGCGAAAGCAGCGTCACGGCGGCGCACAGCGCCCCGCATACGGAAACGGCGTATGAAAGCTCCTTTGCGGCGAATTCCTGCACAAGTCTGCACAGCACGCATGATGCAAGCAGCGTAAGGAGTGCCCGCGCCGGTGCTGTCCACTCCGCACGAAAGCCCTCGGAAAGCGCCGAAAACAGCTTTGCCGCCGCGTCGGGCGCAGGTGTTTCCATCGGGTCGGCCCCGATGTTCTGCAAAAGCGACTGTGCTTCTTCCGGCAGCGCCTCCATAAGTGTATCCGCCCCGCTGTTTTGGTAGAGTTCCGCTTCGTCCGCGCGCACAGGCAGCGAAAGCAGCAGGATAAACACCGTCAAAGCCAAAAAAACGCGCAAAATCCGTTTTTTCATAACAACAGCACTTCCTGCAAAAGCGAGAGAAGTCGATTCAGCAACGGCAGCGCCGTCAGCAGCACCGCTGTTTTTACGGCAAGCTCCACACCGCTTGCTATTGCCGATTCCCCCGCGTCCTTACAAAGATCCGCCGTTATGCGCCCGATGAGCACGATGCCGAGCGCTTTTAACAGCGCTCCGAACACCTCCGGCATGCCGGAAAGCTCCGCCCATTCGCGGAATGTCGAAGTCAGCGTTTCGATCTGCGGCAAAATACACAGAAAAACGAGTACCGCCGCCGCAAGCGAAAACAGCAGAGCTATTTCCTTTTGCCCGCGTTTTAAAAGCGCGCCGCACACCGCTGCAAACACCGCCGCTGCCGATACCATAAGCACCGTGCTCATAGCCCAAACACCGATTTGATCGTATCGAACAGCGTACTGATCTGCGTGATGAGCATCGTCAGCACCACAATGAGCCCCGCAAGCGTCGTCATCATAGCCTGCTCCTCCCGCCCGGAGCGAATGAGCAGCTGGTTCAAAACGGCCACAAGTATGCCGATGGCGGCGATCTTGAAGATCAGATCTACATCCATAGCTTTGCTTTCCTTTCCGGCTGTTACAGCAAAATGAGGGCGGCGGAAACGCCGACAAACAGTCCCAGCGCCACGCACAATCTGCCTTTCTGGGCAAGGCTTTGCTCGGCGGCTAAAAGTGCGCTGCGCACGCGGCCTTCATGCAGCGCAAAGTACGCCATTTGCCCATCGAGGTCGGTCTTGCCGAACCCGTCGATAAACGCGGCGCACAGCGCTTCATCCCCGCGGTATGTAAAAAATGCATGTGCCGCCGCTTTAAACGCCGCTGTGCAATCCATGTTTTCGGAAAGCACCCACACGCGCCTCAAAAAAGCGTTTTCGCGGCACAGAGAGAGCAGCGCGTACAGGTCGCCCGCCGTATAGGCCGCGGCGTTTTTCAGCGCAAAAAGCGCTTCCAAGAAGATGTTCAGTTCTTTTTCACGCATTTTTAGCCGCGCAGATACCGATGACCCGGCGGTCGCCGCGCACAGAACAATCAGGATTGCCGCCGTTGTTTTCAAGAAGATCACCCGCCAAAAACAGCTTTTCCACTTTCGTCGGTGCACTTCGCCCGTGCAGCAGCGCCACCGTTTCAAACGCGCCGAGCGACAGAATCCCGCGGCACAGCGGTCGGCAACACAGCTCGTGTACACTGCCCGCGTGGATGCTCGCAATCAGCGCCACCCCTGAAAATGATGCCGCACGTATCGCCGAAAAATCGTTTTCGCCGAGCTCATCGCAGACGATGTACTCCGGTGAAAGACACCGCACCGCGTGCGAAAGCCCCTCGTGCTTCGGGTAGCCCTGCAAAATATCCGTGCACGCGCCGAGGTCAAACCCGTCCGCACTCAGCTCAAACCGTTCGTCAAGCACCACCACGCGATGCCCCGCCGTACCGATATATCGTGCAATGTCCCGCAGCAGTGTCGTTTTGCCCGAGGACGGCGCGCCCGCAAGCAGCAGCCCGCGGCTGAGGTCTATGCCGTAGCGCAGCACCTCCTCTGCACAGCCACGCTTCTCCCGCGGAATACGCACGGAAAGACTCGTCACGTCGCGCACCGTTTTGATGCCGCCCTTTTCGATCACTGCCGTACCGCCGATACCCACCCGCAGCGCGCGGTCTGCGGAGACGAATCCGTCGCGAATCTCCTCCATGTGACTGTAAACGGAATATCCGCACAGCCGCAAAAAGATCTCCTCCACGTCCTCGCGTGTCGCTGTCACATTGTTTTGCGAAAAATACTGCGCCGTGTCGCCGTCTTCCCGCAAAAACAAAATGCGGTCGCCGCAGCACAGCAGCACAGGCTTATCCACACTGATACGAATGTCAAACACCGCGTCGCGCACCGCCTGCGGCACCTTTTCAAGCATCGGTGTAAAGCGCCCGAGCGGGCGGATCGCCTTTTCAAAATCCATCGCACACACCTTTCTTTCCGCTCCGTATGCCCAATTCTATGGACGTGCCGCCGGGTTTAGAACCAAAGTGAAAAAAAACGGGCCATCGCCTTTTTATAAACGTGCCTTAATGTCTTTGAAAAGTGCGCCCGAAATCCGCCGCGATTTTTCAAACATGAAAAGCACCCTGCAAGGCCAAAAGCTTTACAAGGTGCTTTCTCTATGGAGCAAGCTATTTACTTTGGAAGTCCGCTTTGATACAAGCTGTAAAAGTGGTTCGTCGGCCCCGCGCCGTGCCCGAGCTCGAGCGCGTGCTCGATGGCGCACGTCATATAGTCTTTCGCACGCTTCACCGCTTCAGCGGGTGCATATCCAAGCGCCAAATTCGAGGCAATAGCGGAAGACAGCGTGCACCCTGTGCCATGCGTGTTCTTCGTTTGAATGCGTCTTGATGTAAAGCTTATATGCTGTTCACCATCAAACAGAATATCGATCGGGTCGCCTGTAAAGTGTCCTCCCTTTACAAGTACGGCTTTACAGCCCATTGTGTAAATCAACTTTGCTGCAGCACACATATCGTCTTCCGTCTCAATGTGCATCCCGGTGATTTCCTCCGCCTCGGGAATATTCGGTGTCAGCACGTCGGCGAGCGGCAAAATTTCCGCTTTGAATGTCTCAATCGACTGCGGAGCCATCAGTGCCGTTCCGTCTTTCGCATACATCACAGGGTCAACAACGACGTTCTTCGGACAGTATTTGCGCAGCTTTTCCGCCACAGCAGACATCACCTCCGGCGTCGGCAGCATGCCAATCTTCACGGCGTCCGTACCGATATCTTCATAGATTGCGTCCACCTGCGCGCGGACAATCTCCGGCGCAATATCCTGCTTTTTCAGCACATGCACAGTGTTTTCCGCCACGACGGATACGATCACGCTCATCGCGTACACGCCGTGTGCGGACATTGTCTTGATATCCGCCTGGATACCCGCGCCGCCGGAGCAATCCGACCCGGCGATGGTCAGTACGCGCTTCATTGCACGCATCACAGCGAAAGCTCGGAAACTGTGAGGTTCTGCACCTCAACGGGATCCTCGGCGTGGATCGTGAACGTCGGCTTCGTCTCATCCAGCACATGCGCGATGACCGTGTTTGCAACGCCGTTCAAATAAATCTCTACGCTGTTTGTATCGGTAATGATGTCCACCTTCATCGGCTCGTTTTTCAGGCGCGGCAATATGGATTCTCCGCAGGTCAGACCGTTTTTGTCGAGCTTCATCTCAAGGCCGTACAAATCGCATGTAAGGTTACCTTCCTTTACAGTAAAGGAGATGCGGCAGGTCTTGCTGCCGAGCTCGTGCGTGCAGTGTGTCAATGTAAAGTCGTCAAGCTTGTCAGATTTTACAATCAGATTTTCTGTGCTCTTGATCGGCAGCGCAGAGAGATAGTAGCGGTCGCCGTGCTTTTTCAGCGTCATTTCGGTCGGCGTACACATGGAGCCGTTGAACGGCGCGCCGGGAATATCGCTGCGGTTCCACGCAAAGCGGATGACCGGCTTGCCCGGCTCGTAGTAATACGTCTGCGCCGCATACGACTGCGAGTTATACGAAAGCTGCCCGACCGACTGAATCGGCTGGTAAAGGCCGTTTTCATCAAAATCACCGACAAAATACATGTCGTGCGCACCGGAATAGACCCACAGCGTTCTGCCGTCATCTGCTGTAAGCGGATAGAGATCCGGGCACTCGTCATCACCGGGCAGGTCAAATTTCTGCAGAAGATCCCAATGCAGTAAGTCCTGCGACGTGAAGATTGCGTAGGTGCGCTCCACAAAATACAGTGCCATCAGCCAGCGCGCACGCTTTGCGTCGTAAATAACCTTCGGGTCGCGGTTGCCGGGTGCAATCTCGTCGATCAGCGGATTTTTGTCATACTTTTTCAGCGTTTTACCGCCGTCTGTGCTGTACGCAAGGCACTGTGTGCTCTTTTTTTCGCCCGCGCAGGTGTAAAAGAACAAGATTGGCGTTTCATCGCCTTCCTTGAGGCCGGAAACATTGTTGTGATCGACTACCGCACAGCCGGAAAACATTGCGCCGTCCATGTCAAGGAACATCGCTTCTTCCTTATATTCCCAGTGGAAAAGATCCGGGCTCACAGCGTGACCCCAATGCATGTTGCCCCACAGTCTGCCGTAGGGATTGTGCTGGTAGAAAAGGTGATACTGTCCGCCGTAAAAGCACAGACCGTTCGGATCGTTGATCCAGCCGCGCTCCGCTGTAAAGTGCAGCTGCGGGCGCAAGACGGTCTCTTCCGCTGTAAGCGGCGTCATGGCATCCTCAAACACCGGTGTAAATGCGCACTCCGGCTCCACCGTGACAGTCATCGTCTTACCAAGGTAATCGCGCAGGTCGGCATAATAAACCGCATCTGCGTTTTCTTCCGTATAAACGGCATCGAACTTATAAACCGGTGTGCCGTTTTCAGAAAAAGTAAATTTGTGCGAAGTGCCGTCAAATTTCACCGGCACGCGTAGAAAACGTTTGCTGACTGTAATTTCCATAAACTCAAGCTCCTTTAGCCGTTATTGGCGCATTAAAATGCATGCACCACATTTATTCGAGGATATTGTAGCACACCGCGCGAAAAATGTCATGCATATTTTGCTTAAATTTGCGAATTTTTCCGCCGCGCAAAGCCAAACTATGTGCGCTGCAGATCTGTAAGGGAAAGGCGGTGCAAAGGTGGCAAAGCGCGTTTGGAAATTTGTAAAAAGCAAAAAGATATTTATCGTATTACTAATACTGTATACAGTTGTCTTTATTTTGGCGGTTCGATTTATTTTTCATATTCTCCCGATTTTGCTTGGCGGGTTGCTTGGATGGGTCACAGCACCGCTATGCCGCCTGCTGGAAAAACGGCTGCATCTCTCCCATAAGCGCGCCGCACTTTGCACTGCTGTCGCCGTTTATAGTGTTTCACTCGTCCTTCTTGCATTGCTTTTCACGCGGCTCATTCGGGAAAGCACCGCGTTTTTTGCTTCCGGGCGATACTTTCGCTACGAAGCACTCGCCCCCGCCGTGCGGTCGTTTTTGGAGCGCACATGGCAGGAATTGCCGCAGTGGATCTCCGCTGCGCAGAAGAATTTTTCGGGTAACATGGGTGCCGCCATGCCCGCGCTGCAAGGCACCGTAAAAGCGATTTTGCTGCTGCCTGCCGTGTTTTTAACGCTCATGCTCATCCCGGTTTTTGCGTATCTCACCCTGCTGTACCGTGAAAATTTGCTGTCACTTTTAAAGAAGCTCATCGGTGAAAAGTACATAGAAACCCTGCAAGAATCCGCAAAAAGCGAATCTTCCGTCGGGTTTGTTTCTGCCTATGCACTCATTTACACCATCACGTTTGCGGAAAGCTTTGTGATGCTCCACCTGCTGCGCATGGAATACTCGCTGATGACTGCCGCCGTTGTGACGGTCTCCGATATTTTCCCGGTCTTTGGGCCGGGAACTGTTTTGCTGCCGCTCGCCGTTTACCGATTGTTATGCGGCAGCGCGGCGCAAGCACTCGGGCTTTTCATCGGATGGATCATTCTAAGCGTCATTCGGCAGATCATTGAGCCGAAGCTGCTCGCCAAAATGACGCGCACCCCGCCCGCCGTGATGCTTTTCGCTGTATATTGCAGCCTTATCAGCCGCAATTTTTGGCTCATCCCCTACACCGGCACTTTTTTCATGCTGATCGGCATGTTGAAAAAAGCCGGAATACTAACAGTAAAATCCAAATCAATATAAATTAAAACCGCAAATTTACAAAAGCAAAACTTTAAAACACCATTTTAAAATTATTGTGTTTTGATAAAATACATTCAAAAATCGAAAGTGCCGTCAAACATCTGCTTCCGTTTTCATAAAGCCTTCTAAAATGCGCAAACCCTCCTGCGTGTTTTGACCCAAGATTTCCTGTATCTTCTTGAAATCACGCGCTTTGTGCATGACGTTTTGCAGCTTGAAAAACTCTTCCTTGCCGTGCTTATGAATGAACAGCGCCTGCGCCTTGGCGGCGGCTGCGCCGTCGTTGTCCTTCGTGTAAAATCCCTTTTCGCAGGTGAAATATTCGAGAATTTTTCTGTTGTTTTTCTTTTCCACATCGTTCTCCTCTGAATTAAAACTATTCTCCCATATTTTTCAGTATAGCGAAACCTATGTTCGGCGTCAAGGCGATTTTGAAAAGATGTCCGCTTTTATGCAAAAAAGCAAGAGAAGGACGGTCTATCCCTCTCTTGCTCTGTATATTGTATGAAATTTTTACGCGTTCAGCAGCTTTTCTGCAGCGGCAAGCTTGATGGAGCAACAGAAAACTTCCATGGCCTGTTCGAGCTCTTCAAGCGGCGGGAACGACGGCGCAAGACGAATGTTACTGTCGTGCGGGTCTTTGCCGTACGGGAACGTCGCACCGGCATCGGTCAGGATGACGCCCGCTTCTTTACACAGCTGCACGACGCGCTTTGCGCAGCCGTCAAGCACATCGACGCTGATGAAATAGCCGCCGTTCGGCTTATTCCACTCGGCGATGCCGAGGTCGCCGATGTTTTCCTCCAACATCAGCTCGCACAGGCGGAACTTCGGTTCCAAAATGGCGCGGTGGCCCTTCATGAGGGCGCGCACACCGTTGATGTCGTGCAGGAACAGCACGTGGCGCAGCTGATTCAGCTTATCCGGGCCGATGGTGGACGTGAGCGTGTGCTCCTTGAAATCGCGGATATTGTTATCGCTCGTGGCGAGGCCGGCCACACCGGCGCCCGGGAACGAGATCTTGGACGTAGAGGCAAAAATGAAGATCTGATCTTCCGTGCCGTTTTCAACGCAGAGATCGTAGATATTGAGCAGCGTATCCGGCGTATCGGTGAGGTCATGCACACAATAGGCGTTATCCCACATGATTTTGAAGTCCTTTGCAGCCGGTTTTAATGCGGCGAAACGGCGGACGGTCTCATCGGAATACGTGACACCCGTGGGGTTCGAATACTTCGGCACACACCAAATGCCCTTGATGGAGTCATCGTCCTTGACGAGCTTTTCGATGAGATCCATATCCGGGCCGGTGGCATACATCGGGATGTTAATGAGCTCGAAGCCGTAATACTCCGTTACGGCAAAATGGCGGTCGTAGCCCGGCACCGGACAGAGAAATTTTTTCTTATCCAGCTTGCACCACGGCGTGCAGCCGTTGTAACCGTGCGAGAAGCCGCGGGAAATAACCTCAAACATCATCATCAAGCTTGAGTTGTTGCCGAGAATGACCTGCGAAGCCGGTACGCCGACCATATCGGCGAAAATGCGCTTCATCTCCGGCAGACCGTCCCAAAGACCGTAGTTACGGCAGTCATCACCGTTGGAATTCGCAAATTCGCTTCTCGCTTTCAGCGCTTCCAAAACGCCGAGGGCGAGCTCCAGTTGTTTTGCGCTGGGCTTGCCGCGCGCCATGTTCAGCGCAAGATTTTTGGCCTGATAGCCCTTATATTCTGCGGAAAGCTCATCAAAAACCTTCTGTAATTCTGCTTTGCTCAAGTTTGCGTACGCCACGAAAACATCTCCATAAATAAGATTTTGAATTGAAAAATAAGTATTCAATTCATTTTTACGCTCCAATAGCGCCTGAAACAATTCTTATTGTAATACAAACAAGCTAAAAATGCAAGCCTTATTTATAAATCTTGCATTTTCCTCGTTTTGCACGATTGTACGACGTGTTTTCCTGCTTTTCCGTTCATTCTGACAAGCGTATAACAAAGCAAAAACCGGCACAGCGAACTGCACCGGCAAAAGACTTGCTTTTATGAAATTTAGAACTCCGCAGAACCCGTTGTGCGCGGGAACGGCAGTACGTCGCGGATATTGGAGATGCCCGTAAGGTACATGACCATGCGCTCGAAGCCGAGACCGAAGCCCGCATGCTTGTTGCCGCCGAAACGGCGAAGGTCGAGGTACCACCAGTAATCCTCCTCGTTAAGGCCGAGCTCGCGAATGCGGTTCAGAAGCACGTCGTAGCGCTCTTCTCTCTGGCTTGCGCCGCACAGCTCGCCGATGCCCGGCACGAGCAGATCGGTTGCCGCAACGGTCTTGTCATCGTCATTGAGGCGCATGTAGAACGCCTTGATCTCCTTCGGGTAATCGGTGACGAACACCGGCTTGCCGAACTCTTTTTCGGTGAGGTAGCGCTCGTGCTCGGTCTGGAGGTCGCAGCCCCAGGAGACCTTATATTCAAAGTTGTCGTTGTTCTTTTCAAGGAGCTTTACGGCATCCGTATAGGAAATGCGGACGAAATCGGAGTTTGCCACATGCTCCAGACGCTCTTTGAGACCCTTATCGACAAACTGGTTGAAGAAGTCGATGTCCTGCGGGCAGCGCGCCATAACGTCTTTGATGATGTACTTGATCATGGCCTCCATGAGATCCATGTCGTCGTTGAGATCGGCAAACGCAATCTCCGGCTCGACCATCCAGAACTCTGCCGCATGACGCTGCGTGTAGGAGCGCTCTGCGCGGAACGTGGGGCCGAACGTATAGATACGTCCCAGCGACAGGGCCCCCAGTTCGCCTTCGAGCTGGCCCGAGACGGTCAGGTTGCACGACTTGCCGAAGAAATCCTGCGCATAGTCGACCTTGCCCTCATCGGTCTTGGGGACATCGTTCAGGTCGAGGGTCGTCACCTGGAACATGGCGCCCGCGCCCTCGCAGTCCGAAGCCGTGATGAGCGGCGTATGGAAATAATAGAAGCCCTGTTTGTTGAAATACTCGTGGATGGCATACGCCATGGCGTGGCGGATGCGCAACACGGCACCGAAGGTATTGGTTCGCGGACGCAGGTAGGCGATTTCGCGCAGGAACTCCAGCGAGTGCCCCTTCTTCTGGAGGGGATAGGTTTCGGGGTCGGCCGTGCCGTACACCTCGATCTTCGCGGCCTGCACCTCGACCCGCTGCCCCGACCCGAGCGACTCCACGAGCCGTCCGTCGACGCGGATGCAGGCACCCGTAGTGATGGGTTTGAGCTCTTCTTCGCCGAATTTCGAAAGATCGACGACCACCTGTATGTTCGCAACGCACGATCCGTCGTTCAGGGCGATGAACGCCACATTCTTGTTCCCGCGCTTGGTGCGCACCCATCCCTTGACGACAATGTCGGTGTCCACGACGCCCGACTTCAGAATTTCTACGATTCTCTGCGTTTTCATATGATCAATTTTATCTATGCCTTTAACGGCTCTTTTTCGAACTTACAAAGATATCCATTATTTGCGATTTGGCAAAAAAAAAGTACCTTTGCCTAACCTATATTAAGAACACACGCATGAAACGTACGATACTGCTGACTGCGGCCATCCTCTGCGCCGCAGGCACCCGGGCGCAGGAGGCATACGACCTGCTGATCCCCGAGCCCGAAACCCCGGTAGCGCTCCGCCCTGTCGAAGGGGGCCGCATTTACCGCACGGAGGTCATTCCCTACGACAAGCGCCATGACGCCGATGCCCGCAACTTAGCGGGCGCCGACGCATATATGGCCTACACGCCCGAACCGTTCGCCGCATCGGGCGACGCGGTTGCCGTCGGGCAGGTGGTCGAAATACCCTACGTGTGGACGGACGGGGTCGTCTACCTGCATCTGGAAAACATAGGCACGGCCTACACCCTCACGGTCAACGACAGCAAGGTGGCCGAAGTCGAAGACCCTTCGACGCCCGCCGAATTCGCATTGACGCCCTACATCCGCGAAGGCAAGAACGCCGTCGTGCTGACTCTGCGCCGCAGCGCGGCCGATGCGCTCAACGCCGCCCCGGCGTCGCGCAAGGCATTCGAAAACAGCTACCTATACACCCAGAACAAACGCTCGATCCGCGACTTCGAAATCGCGCTCGTCCCCGACTCCACCCGCAAATTCGGCGTACTCGAACTGGCCATCGTCGCCCAGAACGCATTCAACTACGACGAACCCGTCACCGTGGGTTACGACATCTACTCGCCGCAGGGCAAGCTGCTCGACTTCAACATCCGCGAAGTCGTGATTCCGGGCCGCACGACCGACACGGTGCGCTTCAGCCCCTTCATTT
>OJRW01002902.1_pt1 | contig 11051 bp, 9 predicted proteins | sample 1599231 | NCBI WGS metagenome assembly OJRW01 (sample SAMN04168656, study PRJEB22393) | human gut metagenome | biome: human gut microbiome; feature: stool | host: Homo sapiens | collected 2014-03-17
CTGTTTTCTCTTGGCAGAGGTATAAGGATTCGAACCTTAAATGACGGAGTCAGAGTCCGGAGTGTTACCGTTACACTATACCTCTATATATGCTAACGATTTGTTAACACAAGTATTATATCACAAATTTTGAAATTATCAAGTAAAAAATCAAAAAAAGTGAAATTTTTTAGAAATTTGTTTTAAATCAAGTCGGCAAGGGTTTTGGAGTTTAAAAAATCCATAATAATTTCGTTAAGCTCGTTCCACATTGGGCGCGCGAGGTTGCTGCCCTCCTTCGGGCAATGATTTTCACATTCGACGCATGAAACGGGGGCGAGCGTTTTTTCCGTCAAAATCAGAATTTCGCCGACGGTGTATTTATCAACCGGGCGATTGAGTCGATAGCCTCCGGTTTTTCCCCTTGCGCTGTCAACAAGTCCGCCCTTTGAAAGCTTTGCAATAATCGCCTCGAGATATTTCATACTTATATCCTGACGGTCGGAAATATCTTTGAGCGAAACAAAACTGCCGTCGTTATGCTGGGCAAGATCGAGCATAATACTCAACGCATATCTGCCCTTTGTTGAAATCATCATAATTAATTACTTCCCTCGGTGAAAAATTCCTGCGCTATGCGAACGCTCTCCATAGCGTCCTTTGCGTACCAATCGGCATTAATCATTTTTGCGTAATCCTTTGTGAGAACGGCGCCGCCGACAAAAACTTTTGCATCGGTATTTTCGTGAATAAGCTTGATTGTTTTTTCCATATTCGGCACCGTTGTTGTCATAAGAGCCGAAAGTCCGACGAGCTTGGCGTCGTTCTTTATCGTTTCATCAAGAACCGTTTCGCACTTGACATCCTTGCCGAGATCGACAACATCGAAACCGTAATTCGCAAGGAGAACCTTGACGATATTTTTGCCTATATCGTGAATGTCTCCCTCAACGGTTGCGATAATAATTTTTTCGCCCTTAACCTGTGAGTTTCCGTTGACTATCATATGCGCTTTGATTTCGTCAAAAGCCGCCTTTGCACTGTCTGCGGACATCAAAAGCTGTGGCAGGAATATTTTATTTTTCTCAAACCCATCGCCGACCTTATCGAGCGCCGGAATGATATATTCATTGATAATATCAAGCGAATTTTGTGTTTTTAAAAGTTCCTTTGCACATTTGGCGCTTTCTTCCTTCATACCCTTGACGATTGCGTCAAGAAGTGTGATATTCGATGCATCTGCGACTACATCAATCACAACGGCAGACTCAATATACTCGGTGCAATTTTCATCAAGCCCTGCAAGCGCGTTGTATGAATAATATGCATTCATCATACTTTGCGACTTTGGATTTATGATGCCGGCAGAAAGTCCCGCTTTGAGGCAAAGAGTATAAAATGCGGTATTTACAGCCTCTCTGTTCGGGAGACCGAAGCTGATATTTGACACGCCCAAAACGGTATTGACGCCGAGCGTGTGTTTTATATAATCAACCGCCTTGAGCGTTTCAATTGCGTTTTTGGTATCGGTGCTGATAGTCATTGCAAGGGCGTCAACAATCAAATCCTTTTTGTCGATACCGTATTCAGCCGCTGTGTTAATTATTTTTTTGGCAACCTTAATTCTGCCGTCAGCGGTTTCGGGAATTCCGTTTTCGTCAAGGCAAAGGCAAACAACAACGCCGCCGTATTTTTTTGCAAGCGGAAAAATCTCGTGCATTGATTTTTCCTTGCCGTTTGTTGAGTTGATAAGCGGCTTGCCGTTGTAAATTCTGAGAGCCTGCTCCATTGCGACAGCGTCGGAAGAGTCGAGCTGAAGCGGAGTCGGCAAAACCGACTGAAGTTCATAAACGGCGGATTTAAGCATTTCAACCTCGTCGATTTCGGGCAAGCCGACATTGACATCGAGAATATGTGCACCGCAGTCCTTTTGAGAAATACCCTCGCGCAGAATATAATCCATATCCCTGTCGCGAAGTGCCTGTTTAAGCAGTTTTTTACCGGTGGGGTTGATTCTTTCGCCGATAACGGCGCTTTTTTCGCCAAGTTCAACGCTTTGGGAATAGCTTGTTACAAATGTGAAATTCTTTTTTGACGGTGGAACATCGGGAATATTTTTTGTCTTTTCAATAAGTGCCTTGATATGTGCCGGCGTTGTACCGCAACAACCGCCGAGATACGAAACACCCAAATCGGCGATTTGCGCCATTAAATCCGAAAACTCGTCGGGATCAACATTATATACTGTTTCGCCGTTTACCGATTCGGGCAAGCCTGCGTTCGGGTTTACCATAATCGGAGTTGAGGTGTATTTTTCAAGTTCCTCAACAAGCGGAATCATCTGCTTTGGTCCGAGACCGCAGTTAAAACCGATGACATCGGCGCCGAGTCCTTCAACAACAGCGCACGCAGTTTTAACATCCGCGCCTGTCAAAAGCCTGCCCTTTTCGTCAAAAATCATTGAAACAAAAATGGGGAGGTCGCAATTTTCCTTTGCGGCAAGCATTGCGGTTTTGATTTCGTAGGTGTCGCCCATTGTTTCAATCAAAACAATGTCTGCATCATTCTTGCCGGCGTTGACAACATCGGCATAAATGCCAACGCACTCCTCAAAATCAAGATCGCCCATAGGTTTGAGCAATTTGCCGGTCGGTCCCAAATCGAGCGCAACTTTTTTGCCTGTCTTTTTTGCAAGCGCAACGCCTGCTCTAACAAGCTCTTCGCAATTGTCATATTTAAGTCTGTTTGCGCCGAATGTGTTGGCGGTGATAATATCGGCACCTGCGTCGGCATATGCCTTATGAACGCGATAAACCCTGTCGGGGTCGCTGATATTAAGTTTTTCGGGAAGCTCGCCGGGTCTTAAATTGAGCATACTGCCCATGCCGCCGTCAAAATATTTAATCATAATCAATCAATTCCTATAAACGCCGTAACGCTTTTTGTCGGCACCATTTCGCAGGTGTCGGTAAGCATCAAGCCTATTCTTTTAGTAAGCTCAAGCAGTGAAAAAACTTTTTTTTGGTTTGAAATGTCAAGGTCGAAATATCCCGGTGAATAGCGTTGACGCAAAGAAACGGAATGTTCCGCCTTAATTTGCTCCTCTAAACCGTCACACACCTCTTCGATTTTTGACGCGGCGGCGGCTTGGAGCGCCATAGCATCGGCAATATCGGTTGACGCCGAAACTTTTATAACTCTGTCAACCGCAACGCCGAGAGTCGCACCGAAAACAACAACCCTGCTGCAACCTTTAAGATTTTGAGCAAGACGAGTGCTTTCAAACCTGAAATCGCCGATAATCAGGCAATCGTCGGTAACCGTGCAGTCAAAAATGCGGTATAGAGTTTTCGGCACGGCTGTTTGCTCGATTGTATCCATCGCCTTGTCAACAAGCGCAAGGATTTTTTCGTCCGTTGTTTTGCTGTTTGTCCGCATATAGCGGAGAATTTCTGCCTTATTCATTAATAATATCCGACAAACCGTTCATAATTGCGCCTGCAACTTCAGGCTTGTTCATTGTGTAAATATGGATATTGTTTATTCCGTTTGCCATGAGGTCGATAATCTGTTCGGTGGCGTAAACAATGCCCGCCTGTTTCATTGACCTTTCATCATCACCGAAACGCTCCATGATTTTGTAGAACTTTTTGGGAACGCTTGAATTTGAAAGTTTAATTGAGCGTTTGATTTGCTTTGCGTTTGTAATCGGCATAATACCTGCGATAATCGGCACGGTTATGCCCTTAATGCGACACATCTCGTAGAAATTGAGAAATTTGTCGTTATCAAAAAACATTTGTGAGGTCAAAAATTCAACGCCGCAATCAACCTTTTGCTTAAGGTATTCAATATCCTCAACGCGATTTGCGCTTTCGGGGTGAATTTCGGGATAGCACGCACCGCCGACGCAGATTGTCGGGTCGATAGCTTTAATTTCGTTTACAAGCTGATATGCGTGGGTAAAATATTGGTCGTCGGGGAACTCAAAGCCCTCCGGAATATCGCCGCGAAGGGCAAGGATATTTTCAATTCCGTTTTCCTGCAAATCGTTTACAACAGTGTGAATTTTATCTCTTGTCGAGGTGATGCAGGTGAGATGAGAAAGCGGAGTTACGCCACTGTTTTTGATTTGAGTTGCAATCTCCTGCGTAAAGCCCGATTTTGTGCCTGCCGCGCCGTATGTCACGCTCATAAATGAGGGCGCATACTCGCTCATCTCTTTGACAATATCTTTTGTGTGCTCGATTTTATCCCACTGTTTCGGAGGAAAAACTTCGAACGAAACGGTAACTTTATTATCCTTTAAAATTTTGCTTATTTTCATAATTTAATGCCTTTCGACTAATTCCTATTATTTTAATATGCATTATTAACTAAATTATTATTATAGTTTCGCACGGTGTATTTGTCAAACAAAAATTGCTTTATTTTTCGCTTTTTTCAATGTTCAAAACGCTTGTGAGCACATTTTTTGCACTGCGCTGAATTTCGCCGAGTGTTATGCCGCCCGGCAGACCGTATGTTTTGAGAAGTGTGCCGTCGGGTTTACGGTTGGTAATGCGCTCACCGCCCGGCATAAGGAGGTCAACTTGAGCACGGATTCTGTATGCCTGGTCGCGCAAATTCGGAAACTCGGGACTTTTTGACGGTTTCATCCACCAATCGGTCATAACATTGCCGGTATATCCCCACTCCTCGCGCAAAATCGTTGTGCAAAGGTCATAATTATAATGGCTGTAAACGCTGTTGACCTTGTTGTATGAGGTCATAATATTTTTCGGGTGCGCCTCTTTCACGCAAATTTCAAAGCCTTTGAGATAGATTTCACGAAGTGCTCTTTCCGACACGCGCGAATCGGTCATATTGCGCATAAATTCCTGATTGTTGCAGGCAAAATGTTTCGGGCAGGCAGATGCGCCGAGGCTTTGAATACCGCGAACTGCGGCAGCGCCCATTTTTCCGCTGAGGAACGGATCCTCGCTGAAATACTCAAAATTTCTGCCGCAAAGCATGTTTCTGTGTATATTCATTCCGGGAGCAAGCAGGACATCACTGCCGCGGTCCTTCATTTCTGTGGCTAAAACGGAATACAATTTTTCCACAAGCTCGGTGTCGAATGTAGACGCCAAAAGCGTGCCGATGGGCAAAAGCGATGCACTTGCACGAAGTCGAATACCCGACGGTCCGTCGGTTGTGCAAATTGCGTCAACACCCTTGTCGCGGAGTGAGCCGAGCACGCCGCCGTATGCGCCGGCGTTGCCGACGGCACAAAGCGGAGAATTCATTTCGTAGTCGCCCCTTGTGATTGCCTCAAGTTCGCCTATATTAAGCTGTGCCACAAATTCATCGAGCGTTTTTTTGCCGTCTTTGACATCGATGAATGTAATTCCCCTGTCACCCGTTTGCGCAATCGGCTCGGGCAAATTGTTTAAAATTCTTGTTGCCAAATCATACTTTTGCTTTGGCACATTTTTTATACGGAGCTGAACCTTGCCGTCGATTTCATCGGCGTGGAAAATTTGGAAATCATCAACCGGTGCGCAAGCCTGTTTGTGCTGTGCATAAACGGCGGTTTCCTCCTGATAGTATGTGAATATTTTTTCGTTTTCTCTGACATTCTTTCCGAGGAAGAGCGAAAATTCGCCTCTCTCGGTGACATATGCGCCCGCGTGGTTTGTAGAGCCGCAATCGTCAAACGAAGTGAGCGAATAAAAATCGACATAAATACCCAAATCCTGCGACTCGTCGGGCTGAAGTTCCTTTGTTTTCGCAAAACCGACAAGGCAAAGCTTTGGATTGCCGAGCCTGCCGCACGGTTTTTGCACATAAACCTGCGCAACTTCTCTGCCTGCGCGTTTGCCCGTGTTTTTAACGGTAAATTCAATATTAAAACCGTTTTCGTCGGCAGTGGTTTGGTTATGTGTGATTTCAAAATCGGTATAACTCAAGCCAAAGCCGAACGGATAAAGAACTGCATCGGGGTCGAATGTTTCAAAATATCTATAACCGACAAAAATATCCTCTTCATAATTGTTAAAGGCTTTTCCGCCGAAATTAACGGAGGTCGGGTTGTCGGAATAATCCTTAATGATTGTGTCGGTCAGCCTGCCGCTCGGGGATGTTGTGCCGCAAAGCAAATCCGCAGCTGCGTTGCCGCTTTCCATACCGCCCTGCCAAACATACATTATTGCGCCGATTTTGTCGCCGTAATGCGCAACCCAGCTCATATCAATAATGTTGCCGACATTCAAAAGGACAACAACCTTGTCAAAATGCGCGCAAACCTTGTCAAGCATTGCGATTTCGTCGTCAGTCAAAAGATAACTGCCGTTTTCGTATTTGCAATCTCTGTCCTCGCCCGACGACCTGCCGATTGTAACAACGGCGGCGTCACTGCTGCGTGCGGCGGAAACAACGGTTGCGTCGCTGAGCGGCATTTCGTCATAATGAAACGGCCACTTGCCCCAAAAGCCGTGGTTTATCGGATTTTCATTTGAAAATTCGGTGTAAGCATCCGCAAGCGCCTCATTAAGTCTCAAATGCGCACAGTTGCGAACACCTTCGGTTAGGCTGACACTATAGGGATAGTTGACATCGCCGCCCGAGCCGTAGCCGACAAAGAAATAATCATCGCTGCATCTGCCGAAAAGCGAAACGCAAGTGCCGTCGGCAAACGGCAAAACGCCGTCATTTTTCAAAAGCACCGCGCCGTCTGCGGCACTCTGTCGCAAAATCTGCGGCATACCGTCCGTGACAATGTGCTCAACGCCCGTTCTGTCAATTTCGCCCTGCGATAAATTGTTGACTATGTTTGCCATCATTTTGTTAAAAGCTTTTTTGATACCCATAATCTGTACCCCTTTTGTTGTTCGATGCTTAATTCCCCACCGAATCCGAACCTTTTCATTCACTTTAAATCATATCATAAATATAGGAAATAAGCAACATATTATTGGTGACTTATCAGTGACAATAATTTCTTAAAGTTTCTTAAAATTCATCAAATTCATTGACTTTTATATCGAAACTCGATATAACAAATAATCATCAAACATACAATATTTTATTGTGGGAGGAAATTTTTATGAGCAGTATATTATTGCCGCCGTGCTTGGCGGTCGCCGGGTGTTTAATTGTCAATGCAATAAAGTTTATTATAACTAAAAGGCTCGACAAAAGGCAGTTTGTTGCGCAACTGATGCTCTCGCTTTACATAGGGCTGTTGATTGCGGCGCTTATCACCTATGGGTTGCAAATAACAACCGGCGCAGGCGGCGCAGTGCGGATTTGGGGAATAAAAGAGCGCAGATTGCTGAATCTTGTGCCGTTCAAAACAATCTTTGCGCAACTTTCATCACACAGCATACGGGATTTGGGAAATTTAGCCGTAAACGCGGTGATTATGATGCCGTTTGCATTGTTGATAAAAAACTTATCCCCGAAAACAAAAAACATAACTTGCATAATTATTATTGCGGCATTTACCGCAGGGATTGAGGCAGTGCAATATTTTATCGGCAGGTCGTGCGATATTGATGACCTTTTGCTGAATGTCGGCGGTGCTGCAATCGCATTAATCATATACAACAAAATTAAAAAAAGTAAATAATGCATATTCAAAAAACCGCAGTCAGGCACACCGACTGCGGTTTTTCCATACAAAGAACAGGACCCGCGCGAATTAACGCACGGGTCCTGCCCATTAGGAGTAAATGGAATTTGGAAAACTATTTATTTAAAGAGTCCTTTTTTGACATATTCTTCGCTGCGGACATCGGTTACGGTGTAGCCCGTGGCACCAATGGCACTGCGCAATTTCTGCTCATCCAAGGGTTCTTTAGATACTATTTCTGCCATTTTTTTGGTGTGTGACGCTTTGACCTTTTTTACATCAAAATCCTTGCGAATTGTGTCGCAAATATGTGCCTCGCACATTCCGCACGCCATTCCGTCAATTGATAATGTTGTTTTAATCGTAAAGTGTCACCCTTTCTTTTCCTTTTTATGGCAATATCCGGCATTTGCGCAATGCGCGCAATTTGCCCCGCAGGTATTTTTGCCTGCTTTTTTGTCTTTAACAATCGAGCGGATAATCAATGCCACCATAAGGACAAGCACCGCAATAATGATGATTGTTAAATAATTTTGTTGTAAGAATTCAAGCATTTAAGCCACCTTCTAATCTATAGCCGATTTGAGAAGATTATTTTGTTGACTTTGATTTTGATGCTGTTGCGCTTATTGTAAGTTTGTTGTCATCATACTTGTTCTTTCTGAAGAGCAGGTAGCAAAGAGCACCGATTGCCGCAATTGCAACGATAAGACCGATGATGCTGCCGTTGCCCATGAACATTGAACCGATTTGGTTAACAATAAGAGCAATTACATAAGCAAATCCGCACTGATAACCAACTGCAAACCAAGTCCACTTTGCATTGTTCATCTCTCTCTTGATAGCGCCGATAGCAGCAAAGCAAGGTGCACAGAGGAGGTTGAAGATAAGGAATGAATAGCCTGTTACGCCGTTGAATACATTGCCTAAGTTTGTATAAACATCTGCGTCACCGCCGCCGTAGAGGATACCCATAGTACCTACGATATTCTCCTTAGCAACAAGACCGGTTACAGATGCAACAACTGCCTGCCAGTTGCCCCAGCCGAGCGGCTTAAAGATCCAAGCGATTGCTCCGCCGACAGCGGCAAGAATTGATGAGGAAATTTCTTCCTCGCTGAGCATTCTGAACTGACCGTCAACAACACCGAAGTATGTTGTGAACCAAATAAGTATTGTTGAAAGTGTAATGATTGTACCTGCTTTTTTAATAAATGACCATCCGCGCTCCCAAGTTGAACGAAGAACATTGCCGAGTGTCGGAAGGTGATATGCAGGAAGCTCCATAACAAACGGTGCAGGATCGCCTGCAAATCTCTTTGTCTTTTTAAGAATGACACCTGAAATAATGATTGCTGCCATACCGATGAAGTATGCCGATGTTGAAACGATTGCCGAGCCACCGAAAATAGCGCCTGCGATCATTGCGATAAACGGAACTTTAGCGCCGCACGGAATGAATGTTGTTGTCATAATCGTCATACGACGGTCACGCTCATTTTCGATTGTACGGGATGCCATAACGCCGGGGATACCGCAGCCTGTACCGATAAGCATAGGAATGAACGATTTACCCGAAAGGCCGAACTTTCTGAAGATACGGTCGAGAACGAATGCGATTCTTGACATATAACCGCAAGCCTCAAGGAATGCAAGAAGGAAGAACAATACGAGCATTTGAGGAACGAAACCAAGAACTGCGCCGACACCGGCAACAATACCGTCAAGAAGAAGTCCAGAAAGCCATTCCGGAGCGTTTGCTTTTTCAAGAAGATTGCCCAAAAGAACAGGAATACCGTCAACCCAAACACCGTATGTTGTTGTATCCGGAGCGCCGTAGCCCTCTTTATATGATGTATCCTCATACTGCTTAACGGCATTTTCAAGATCTGCCTTTGTTGTACCCGGATGTTGAGTTGTTTCGAGGGTTTCCTCATCCTCTGTTTCGTATGTTACCTTTGCGTCCGAAGGAGTAGCCGCAACAAGTTGACCAAGTGCTGATTTTGCGGTTGCGTCGCTGTAATCTTCGTTTTCAAGGTCAATGGCGTCTGCCATTTCATCTGTGCCGTATTCGGAAATAAATGCGTCGAGAATTTGGTCTGTATCGCCGTATTCCTTCGATGCCTCTTCATATGCGGCAGTGCCGTTGCCGAAGAGGTGATAGCCGTCGCCGAACAAACCGTCATTTGTCCAGTCTGTTGCTGCTGCACCGACTGTTACCATTGAAATGTAATAAACAAGGAACATAATAACAGCGAAAATCGGAAGACCGAGCCATCTGTTTGTTACAACCTTATCGATTTTATCTGAAGTTGAGAGCTTATCGTGACTCTTTTTCTTATAAACGCTGTGAATGATAGATGCGATATAAACATATCTTTCGTTTGTGATGATTGATTCTGCGTCATCGTCAAGTTCGTCCTCTGCAGCCTTAATATCCTTCTGAATGTGTGAAAGAACATCGCTCGGAATGTTAAGCTGTGAAAGGACTTTGTCATCGCCCTCAAAAATCTTGATAGCGTACCAACGCTGTTGATTTTCCGGCATATCATGAAGAACAGCCTCTTCAATATGAGCGAGTGCGTGTTCAACTACGCCGCTGAATTTGTGTTGCGGAATTGTCGGAGCATCGCTTGCTGCCTTAACTGCCAAATCCGCAGCCTCTTTGATGCCCGTGCCCTTAAGTGCCGAAATTTCAACAACAGGGCAAGCGAGCTGGCGCGAAAGCTCTTCAATATTGATTTTGTCACCGTTTTTCCTAACAATATCCATCATGTTTACGGCAACAACAACCGGAATACCAAGTTCCACAACTTGAGTTGTGAGATAAAGGTTTCTCTCAAGATTTGTGCCGTCAACGATATTAAGAACAGCGTCCGGATGTTCGTTAATAAGATAGTTTCTTGCAACAACTTCCTCCAAAGTGTATGGAGAAAGTGAATAAATGCCCGGCAAGTCAGTGATGATTACATCACTGTGTTTTTTAAGCTTGCCTTCTTTTTTCTCAACCGTAACACCCGGCCAGTTACCTACAAACTGGTTTGAACCTGTGAGTGCGTTAAACAATGTTGTTTTACCGCAGTTCGGGTTGCCGGCAAGAGCAATTTTAATACTCATATGTAAATATCCTTTCAAAAATGTAATTAGTCACAGCTAATTAGTTATCGCTAACCCTTAAGCCGAAGAAATTCAAACTATTTTGAGTGATTAATTATTCAACCTCAATAAGTTCTGCGTCATTTTTACGCAATGAAAGCTCGTATCCGCGAACTTTGATTTCAATCGGATCGCCGAGGGGGGCTACTTTTCTTACATAGATTTCAACACCCTTTGTGATGCCCATGTCCATGATACGGCGCTTGACAGGGCCCTCGCCGTGGAGCTTGACGACCTTGACGGTCTCGCCGATCTTGACTTCACGCAATGTTTTCATGCTTCTGCTCTCCTTCTATGTGAT
>OJRW01002905.1_pt1 | contig 11037 bp, 8 predicted proteins | sample 1599231 | NCBI WGS metagenome assembly OJRW01 (sample SAMN04168656, study PRJEB22393) | human gut metagenome | biome: human gut microbiome; feature: stool | host: Homo sapiens | collected 2014-03-17
CGAAACTCACGCGGCGGATGATGCACGCCGCCTCGCAGGTCATCGTGCTGGCCGACTCGTCGAAATTCGGACAGCGCGGTTTCGGCCGCATCTGCGCGCTGGAGGACATCGACGTGATCGTCACCGACGAGCGGATTCCCGAACAGATGATCTCGATCATCGAGGAGGCGGGCGTCGATCTGATCATCGTCCGATAGCCCGCTCTCCGGGGCGGGCGGTTCCGGGAGCCGGGGCCTGCCGCGCCGGAAATCCGCGGACATGCGCCTTCCGGTCCGCCGCATGCGGAGTGCGTGCGGCAGGGCGTATACGGCATGTTGAAAAATTTTTCCGGAAAAAGTGTTGCAGAGGCGGCGAAAATGCCCTATCTTTGTGCACAATTATAGCGACACCTGAATCCTATGAATTGTAAACCCAACATAGCATCGGCGCAAGCGTTCTGGCAGCAGGATTACTGGTCGGGTTTCCAGTCTCCGACGGATTCGGGCATTATTGTTTTATTAGGGTAACTGTTTTGGTTGCCCTATTTTTTTGTGTCCAGCGACGAATGAAGACATTTTACACCAACGCGAAGATTTTCCGCAACGGTCGTTTCGAACCGGGGCTGATCGCCGTCGAAGGGGGCCGCATCGCGGCCGCCGGGGAACCGCGCCCGGGCGACCGGGTGGTGGACCTCGGGGGGCGGCACCTCGTGCCGGGGCTGGTCGACGTGCATGTGCACCTGCGCGAGCCGGGCTTCCCGCAGAAGGAGACCATTGCGACGGGTACGGCCGCCGCGGCCCGCGGGGGGTATACCACGGTCTGTTCGATGCCCAACCTGAACCCTGCGCCCGATACGCCGGCGACGCTCGGCGAGCAGCTGGAGATCATCCGCCGCGACGCCGTGGTGCGCGTGAAACCCTACGGTACGATCACGATGGGCCAGCGCGGATGCGGCGAACTGGTCGATTTCGCGGCCTTGGCCCCGCAGGTCGTCGGCTTCTCGGACGACGGCCGCGGCGTGCAGTCGGCGGAGCTGATGGAGGAGGCGATGCGCCGGGCTGCGGCTGTCGGTAAACCGATCGTGGCTCATTGCGAAGTCGATGAACTGCTGCGCGGGGGCTATATCCACGACGGGGTTTACTGCCGCGAGCACGGACACAAGGGCATCTGCTCCGAGAGCGAGTGGCGGCAGGTCGGGCGCGACATCGCGCTGGCGGAGAAGACCGGCTGCCGGTATCACGTCTGCCACGTCTCCACGAAGGAGAGCGTCGAACTGGTGCGCCGCGCCCGGGCGAAGGGGCTGCGCGTGAGCTGCGAGACGGCGCCGCACTACCTGCTGCTGTGCGACGAGGATTTGCAGGAGGAGGGCCGCTTCAAGATGAACCCGCCGCTGCGGAGCCGCGCCGACCGCGAAGCGCTCGTCGCGGGCATTCAGGACGGCACGATCGAGGTCATCGCCACGGACCATGCCCCCCACACCGCCGCCGAGAAGGCGCGCGGACTGGCCGGGAGCGCCATGGGCATCGTGGGGCTGGAGACCGCTTTTCCGCTGCTTTATAAATACCTGGTGCTGAAGGGGGTGATCACGCTCGAAAAGCTCGTCGCCCTGATGTCGGCGAATCCCCGCCGGATTTTCGCGCTCGAAGGAGGCGTGGAGGAGGGCGATGCCGCCGATTTTACGGTGCTGGACCTCGGGGCGGAGTATGCCGTGGACCCCGGGACGTTCCTTTCGAAGGGGCGGGCCACGCCCTTCGCCGGATGGAAGGTGCAGGGCCGCGCCGTGCTGACGGTGGTGGGCGGCAAAGAGGTTTATGACGATAACTACGAATCAAACAGATAAGGATGAAAGCTTTTACGAAAAAAATTGTCTTGGAGAACGGCCGCGAGTTCTACGGATACGGTTTCGGCGCCGACCGCGAGGCCATCAACGAGATCGTCTTCAATACCTCGATGGTGGGGTATCAGGAGATCATGTCCGATCCGTCGTATACGGATCAGATGGTCGTGATGACCTACCCGCTGATCGGCAACTACGGTATGGCCGACGAGGATTACGAGACCAAAACGCCGACCATCGGCGGCATGATCGTGCGTGAGTACAACGACTCGCCCTCGAACTTCCGCTATACGAAGACGCTGAACGAGGTCTTCGAGGAGCACGACATTCCGGCCATCTGGGGCGTGGACACCCGCGCCCTGACGCGCATCATCCGCGACGAGGGGTCCCAGAAGGTGCTCATCACCGACGTGGCGACGCCGCGCGACGAGGCCCTGCGCAAGCTCGGCGAATACGTCATGCCGCGCGACATGGTTTCGCGTGTGAGCTGCAAGAAGCGCTGGATGTCGCGTGTCCCCAACCACAAGTACGACGTCGTGGCCGTCGACTGCGGCATCAAGTACAACATCATCCGTCTGCTGAACCGCGTGGGGTGCAACGTGACCGTCATGCCCTACAACTCCACCGTGGAGGAGATCATGGCCTTCCATCCCGACGGGCTTGTGCTTTCGAACGGACCCGGCAATCCCGAGGACGTGACGCCGGTGATCGAACTGGTGAAGCAGCTCCGCGGCAGGCTGCCCATCTTCGGAATCTGCATGGGCCACCAGCTGATTTCGCTGGCCTACGGCGCCCGGACCTTCAAGATGAAGTTCGGCCACCGCGGCGCCAACCACCCGGTGAAGAATCTCGTGACGGGGAAACTCGAAATCACGAGCCAGAACCACAGCTACGCCGTGGATGTCGATTCGCTCGCCGGCACGGGGCTTACGCTGACGCACGTCAACCTGCTCGACGGCACGGCCGAGGGCGTGGAGTGCGCCGCCGACCGGGTTTTCTCGATGCAGTACCACCCCGAGAGCGCTTCGGGTCCGCAGGACAGCGCCTATTTGTTCAAGAAGTTCACAAAAATAATGGAGGAGCACAAAAATGCCTAGGAGAAAAGATATCAAGAAGGTTCTGGTCATCGGTTCGGGTCCCATCGTCATCGGACAGGCCGCCGAGTTCGACTATGCGGGTACGCAGGCGTGCCTCGCGCTCAAGGAGGAGGGTTACGAGGTGATCCTCGCCAACTCGAACCCCGCTACCATTATGACCGACACGCACATTGCGGACAAAGTCTACATGGAGCCGCTGACGCTGGAATACGTCGCCAAGATCATCCGCTTCGAGCGTCCCGACGCCATCGTCCCGGGGCTGGGCGGACAGACGGGTCTGAATCTCGCCGTGCAGCTGGCCAAGAAGGGCATTCTGAAAGAGTGCCAGGTCGAAATTCTGGGCACGTCGTTCGAGTCGATCGAGCGCGCCGAGGACCGCGAGCTGTTCAAGGAGCTGTGCGAGTCGCTGGGCGAGCCGGTGCTTCCTTCGCACATCGCCATGTCGATCGAGGAGGCTGTGGCGGTGGCCGAGGAGATCGGCTATCCGGTGGTGCTGCGCCCTGCCTTCACGCTGGGCGGCACGGGCGGCGGTTTCGCCGACGACGAGACCGAACTGCGCGAGATGATGCGCAACGCCCTTTCGCTCTCGCCCGTGCACCAGGTGCTCGTCGAGAAGAGCATCAAGGGCTATAAGGAGATCGAGTACGAGGTGATGCGCGACCGCAACGACACGGCCATCTGCATCTGCTGCATGGAGAATATCGACCCGGTGGGCATCCACACCGGCGACTCGATCGTCGTTGCCCCGAGCCAGACGCTCACCAACAAGGAGTTCCAGATGCTGCGCGACTCGGCGCTGAAGATCATCCGCGAACTGAAGATCGAGGGCGGCTGCAACGTGCAGTTCGCACTTGACCCCCTCTCGTTCAAATACTACCTGATCGAGGTCAATCCCCGCGTGTCGCGCTCCTCGGCCCTGGCGTCGAAGGCCTCGGGCTATCCCATCGCCCGCGTCAGCGCGAAGATCGCCGTGGGACTCACGCTCGACGAGATCCGGATCGCCAATACGCCGGCTTCGTTCGAACCGACGCTGGACTACATCGTGACGAAGGTCGCCCGCTTTCCCTTCGACAAGTTCTCCGACGCGTCGAACAAGCTCGGCACGCAGATGAAGGCCACGGGCGAGGTGATGTCCATCGGCCGCACGATGGAGGAGTCGCTGCTCAAGGCCGTGCGTTCGCTCGAAACGGGCGTCTGCCACATCTACCACAAGAAATTCGACAAGTGGTCGAACGACGACCTGCTCGCCTACATCAAGGGGGGAACCGACGACCGGCTCTATGCCATCGGCCAGCTGATCCGTAACGGCGTCGACCTGGCGCTGATCTACGACAAGACGAAGATCGACATGTTCTTCCTGGAGAAGTTCAAGAACATCGTCGAGTTCGAAAACGTCGTCCGCGCACACCCGATGGACGTCGAGACGCTCCGCGCTGCCAAGCGCATGGGTTTCAGCGACAAGTACATCGGTCAGCTGTGGGGCCTTTCGCAGAACGAAATGTACCGTCTGCGCGAGAAGAACAACGTCTTCCCGGTCTACAAGATGATCGACACCTGCGCCAGCGAGTTCAGCTCCTACGTGCCTTATTTCTACTCGACCTACGAAGACGAGAACGAGTCGCTGGTGAGCGACAAGGAGAAGATCGTGGTGCTCGGTTCCGGTCCGATCCGCATCGGTCAGGGCGTCGAGTTCGACTATTCGACCGTACACGCCATCTGGTCGATCCGCGAAGCGGGCTATGAAGCCATCATCATCAACAACAACCCCGAAACCGTCTCGACCGACTATACCACCAGCGACAAACTCTACTTCGAGCCGCTGATGGTCGAGGACGTGATGAACGTCATCCACCTCGAAAAACCGAAGGCGATCGTCGTGTCGCTCGGCGGACAGACGGCCATCAACCTGGCCGAGCCGCTGGCGCAGTTGGGCGTGCCCATTATCGGTACCGATACGCAGGCGATCAGGAACGCCGAAGACCGCGGTTGCTTCGAAAAGATCATGGAAGAGTTGCGCATCCCGCAGCCCGAGGCCGAGGCCGTCACCGACATCGAGACCGGCGTGAAGGCCGCCGCCCGCATCGGCTACCCGGTGCTGGTGCGTCCGAGCTATGTGCTCGGAGGCCGTGCCATGCAGATCGTTTCGAACGAGGAGCGCCTGCGCCACTACCTGCAGACGGCCGTCGAGGTCAACGAGGATTCGCCGGTGCTGGTCGACCGCTATATCATGGGCAAGGAGCTGGAGGTGGACGCCATCTGCGACGGCAAGGAGGTCTTCATCCCCGGCATCATGGAGCATGTCGAGCATACGGGTATCCACTCGGGCGACTCGATCAGCGTCTATCCGACCTTCAGCGTGAGCCAGAAGGCCAAGGACAAGATCATCGACTATACGGTCAAGCTGGGCCTTCGGATCGGTATCGTCGGCCTGTACAACATCCAGTTCATCGTCGCCGGCGAGGACGACGTCTACGTCATCGAGGTCAACCCGCGCTCGTCGCGCACCGTGCCCTTCCTCTCGAAGTCCACGGGCGTGCCGATGGCCCACATCGCCACGCAGGTGATTCTGGGCAAGTCGCTCCGCGAGCAGGGCATCACGGAGGTCTACGGTCGTGAGAAGGAGCGCTGGTACGTCAAGGCTCCGGCCTTCTCGTTCGCCAAGATCCGCGGCATGGATTCGTATCTCTCGCCTGAAATGAAATCGACGGGCGAGGCCATCGGCTACGACGACAAACTGACGCGCGCGCTCTACAAGGCGTTGCAGGCCACGGGCATGCACGTCTCGAACTACGGAACGATCTTCGTGACGATCGCCGACCACGACAAGGAGCAGGCGCTTCCGCTGGTGAAGCGGTTCTACGACCTGGGCTTCAACATCGAGGCGACGACCGGGACCGCCGAGTTCCTGCGGGCGCACGGCATCCGCACCCGTACGCGCCGCAAGCTCAACGAGGGCAGCAACGAGATCATCGAGGCGCTGCGTCAGGGGCATGTCAGCTACGTGATCAACACCATCGACATCAACCAGCACAACACGCGCCTCGACGGTTACGAAATACGCCGCACGGCCGTCGAGAACAACGTGACGGTCTTCACGGCGCTGGAGACGGTGAAGGTGCTGCTGGATGTGCTGGAGGAGATCACGCTGCGCGTTTCGACTATTGATTCGAAATAAAATTCCGACAAGACGCCGGAGCCGTCAACGGAATGCGGACTAAAAGCGCGAGAAACGGGGCCGGTTTGCTTGCAAACCCGCGAATAGGCGCCCGTTTCCAGCGTTAGGTCGCATGAAGTAGGCGAAGGTGATCGTCGGCCGGTTTTGTGGCACTTTTGCCGGATCAAAAGTGCTGAAAAAATTATGTATAAGAAAGGCATCTATAAGATTCTCACGAACGAGCCCCTGACCGACGCGGTGTGGCGCATGACCCTCGCGGGCGATACGCAGTGGATCTCGGCGCCGGGGCAGTTCGTCAATATTGCGCTGGAGGGCAAGTACTTACGCCGTCCTATCTCGATCTGCGATTACGATAACCGCTCGATTGCGCTGATCTACAAGGTCGTGGGCGGGGGAACGGAGCAGATGAGCCGCATGCTGCCGGGCGAAACGCTCGACCTGCTGACGGGTCTGGGCAACGGATTCTCGACGAAGAACGACGCGCGGAGACCCCTGCTCGTCGGGGGCGGCGTGGGCGTGCCGCCGCTCTACAACCTGGCGAAAAAACTCCTCGCCGAAGGAAAACCCGTGCAGGTGGTGCTGGGCTTCAACACCGCGTCGGAGGTCTTCTACGAGGAGGAGTTCCGCGCGCTGGGCTGCGAGGTCGCCGTCTCGACGGTCGACGGTTCGCGGGGCGTCGGGGGCTTCGTCACGACGGCCATCGCCGAACGGGGGCTGGATTTCGATTACTTTTACGCCTGCGGGCCGCTGCCGATGCTCCATGCGCTCTACAACGCCGTGGAGCAGGACGGCCAGCTGTCGTTCGAAGAGCGCATGGGGTGCGGATTCGGCGCCTGCATGGGCTGTTCGTGCAAAACCAAATACGGCTACAAACGTATCTGCAAGGAGGGGCCGGTCCTTACCAAGGATGAAATCATCTGGTAAGAACAATTCACAATTCATAATTCAAAATTCACAATTATGACAGATACTTCGGTTGAACTCTGCGGCCTCAAATTGGACAATCCGGTCGTGCCGGCCAGCGGAACCTTCGGCTACGGCAACGAGTTCCGTGAGTTCTACGACATCAACATCCTCGGGTCGTTTTCGTTCAAGGGTACGACGCGCGAGGCGCGCTTCGGCAATCCCACGCCGCGCATCGCCGAGTGCGGTGCGGGGATGATCAATGCCGTGGGGTTGCAGAACCCCGGCATCGACGCCGTGATCCGCGAGGAGCTGCCGCGGTTGAAAACCTTCTTCCGAAAACCCGTCATCGCCAATATTTCGGGTTTCTCGGTCGAAGAGTACGCCTATTGCTGCGAGCGCATCGACAGGCAGGAGCAGGTGGGGCTGATCGAGGTCAACGTCTCGTGCCCCAACGTGCGGCACGGCGGCATGTCGTTCGGGACCTGTCCGGACGCCGCCGCCGAGGTGACGCGCGCCGTGAAGGCCGTGACGACGAAGCCCGTCTTCATCAAACTTTCGCCCAACGTGACGGACATCGTCGCGATCGCCCGGGCGTGCGAGGAGGCGGGGGCCGACGGCATCTGCCTGATCAATACGCTGTTGGGCATGCGTATCGACATTGCGCGCCGCCGTCCGGTCATCGCCAACACGATGGGCGGATTCTCGGGCGCCGCGGTCTTCCCCGTTGCGCTGCGGATGGTCTACCAGGTGGCCCGGGCGTGCCGGATTCCCGTGATGGGGTGCGGCGGCGTCACGACGGCCCGCGACGTGATCGAGATGATGATGGCCGGAGCCTCGGCCGTGCAGGTCGGGGCTGCGAACCTCGTGAATCCCTATGCCTCGAAGGAGATCGTCGAGGCGCTGCCCGGCGAAATGGAGCGGCTGGGCATTGAAAAGTTGAGCGACATAATCGGCTGCATCGAGTGATCGCGCGGCACCTTCGGCGTTTCCCTCGTCGGCTCCGACAGCCACATGCGTCGAATATGTTCTGCGAAACTCCGAATTTGCCGCACGCTGACCCGATGTGAAAAATAAATGCTAAATTTGTATATTATGCAACACGATGTAATCATAGCCTGCGACTTCAAGTCGGCGGAAGACACCTTCCGGTTCCTCGACCTCTTTAAGGACGAGGAGCGCAAACCCTTTCTGAAAATCGGCATGGAGCTGTTCTATGCCGAGGGACCCGCCATCGTGCGGGAGATCAAGCGCCGGGGACACCGGATTTTCCTCGATCTGAAACTCCACGACATCCCCAACACCGTGAAAAAGGCGATGGCCGTGCTGTCGCGGTTGGACGTGGACATGTGCAACGTCCATGCGGCCGGGACGATCGAGATGATGCGAGCCGCGCGCGAAGGCCTTACGCGCGAAGACGGCACGCGGCCCCTGCTGATCGCCGTGACGCAGCTCACCTCGACCAGCGAGGAGCGCATGCGCGAGGAACTTCTGATCGACGCCTCGATCAACGACACGATCGTGAAATACGCGCAGAACACCCGGGCCGCAGGGCTGGACGGTGTGGTCTGCTCGCCGCTGGAAGCCGGCATGGTGCACGGGGCGTGCGGCGAGGAGTTTCTGACGGTCACGCCCGGCGTGCGTTTTGCAGATGGCGACGTGGCGGACCAGGTGCGCGTCACCACGCCCGCCCGCGCCCGGGAGATCGGTTCCGACCTGATCGTCGTGGGACGCCCGATCACCGCGGCGGAGGACCCTGTGGCGGCTTACCGCCGGTGCGTCGCCGAGTTCGTCGGATAGACCGTGGTTCTGGTTGCCTTGTGGTCGCGATGCGACAAGCCCCTGCTTGAGGCGGGGGATCGGATTTGTAAACGCCCCCATAGGCGGCGAATACGGCATTCGGCTGCGTGAGATGGAACGATATTACAAAAATTGTTAATTCTATGAAACCGGTAAAACTTTTCTACCTGCGCTCGTGCCCCTTCTGCAAGAAGGCGCTGCGTTACATCGACGAGGCGCGTGCCGCCCATCCGGAGCTGGCCGCCGTCGGGATCGAGCTGATCGAGGAGTCGGAGCAGCCCGCCGTGGCCGACGCGTTCGACTACTATTACGTGCCCACGTTTTACGTCGACGGCGTGAAGGTCCACGAGGGCGGCATTTATCCCGAGGAGGTGGAGAAGATTTTACGTTCGGCGCTGGAATAAATGAGTGTCTTGCTGCGTGTTCTGCCGCTTGTCGCGGCCGTTGCCGGGCTGTTGTTGCCTGCCGGGGCGCAAGTCCCGGTGAAAGGCGGCGAAGTCTCCGATTTCGACTTCGCCATCGGCGTCGTGGAGCGCGCCTATGCGGGCTATCCGGACAAGACGGCGAACCGCGCGGCGGAGTACGGGGCGCTGAAAGAGCGGCTGCGGAGCGGGATCGCTTCGGGGCGCGACACGTATGACGCCGTTGCCGAGTATCTCGGCTGGTTCGACGATTCGCACCTCGGAACGGAGGGCGTGAGGGCTTACCGGCCCAAATCAATCCGCCGACCTTCGGATTACGCGGCACGGATGGAGCGTTATGACCCGCAGTTCACCCATTGTCGGGTGGACGGCGAAACGTATCTGATCCGTTTCCCGTCGTGCGACCTGAATGAAGAACAGACCGCTTGGGTGCGGACTGCCGTGCGGGCTTATCTGGCTTCGGGGTGTGAAAACCTGATCCTCGACATCCGCGGCAACGGCGGCGGGAGCGACAGCGCCTATGAACCGCTGCTCCGGCTGCTCTACGACCACGAAGGGGCGGAGGATGCCATGGAGTACCGCGTTTCGGACCTGGCCGTCGCCCACGTGCGGGAGTTTGCCGGAGATACGGAGCGTGGACGCGGGAAGATCGCACGGATGGAACGCACTCCGGCCGGGGAGTTCCTGACGGACGGACCGAAAACCTACCGGATACACTACGATTCCGTCTCGCCGCGGCCTCGCCGGGCGGGGCTGCTGATTGATGGGAAAGTCGGCTCCTCGGGTGAACAGCTGGTGCTCGAAGTCAGGGCCAGCAGTCGCCGCACGACCGTTTACGGGCAGGATAACACGCTCGGGTGCCTCGATTTCTCGAACTGCGAAATACTTTATTTTCCGCAGGACCCGACCCGGTGGATGATGCTCCCCACGACCCGTTCCTGCCGGGTTCCGGAAGGCCGCGGGATCGACTCCGCGGGCATCGCGCCCGATGTGCGCATTCCGCTGCCGCTGCCTGAAGTCCTGACCGACAACGTCGATACATGGACGTTGTGGGTCGCCGAAGATATGAAAACTGAAAAACGAAAAGAATAAATGGGTTTCCGCCCCGAAGTCTCCCTTTGCCAAAGGGAGATTTAGTGGGAATGTCAATATGAAATCGGCATCGCAAATGCCGTTAACGCAGGTTCGGCGGATTTCATGGTTGACACTCTTCCCATGGGGAGGGGAAAGAATGAAGAATTTTGCCGAACCTGCGTTCAAGTAAGATGGAGAAGAAAATTGCTAAAGACCTGCTGTCGATCGGCGCGGTGTTCCTGCGCCCCGAACAGCCTTTCACCTGGGCGAGCGGCATCAAAAGCCCGATCTACTGCGACAACCGGCTGACCCTGACGGCTCCTGTCGTCCGCGGCCATGTCGAGGCGGGCCTGCGGACCTATGACAGGTATTCCCCCTTCCCGGAGGAGATGAACCGCACGCTCGTCAGCGATATTGCGGCGATGCACTTCGCGCCGACGTCGGCCAATGTCGAAAATCTGCGCCGTGAGTCCGTACAGGGTGAGATCTTCCGCACGGGCAACACCGTCATCGACGCCATGCGCACGACGGTGCGCCCGGATTACCGCTTTGCCACGGCGGAGCTCAACGAGCTGGATTTCGAGAACCGCCGCGTTATCGTTCTGACATGCCACCGCCGCGAGAACTATGGCCAGCCCATGCATGACATCCTGCGGGCCGTGCGAGACGTTGCGGAGCGGTATGAGCTGTCGCTGATACACATCTGACGCTGCCGACGAATAGAGAGGTGTAGATCTCGGTGGTCGCCGT
>OJRW01002907.1_pt1 | contig 11034 bp, 8 predicted proteins | sample 1599231 | NCBI WGS metagenome assembly OJRW01 (sample SAMN04168656, study PRJEB22393) | human gut metagenome | biome: human gut microbiome; feature: stool | host: Homo sapiens | collected 2014-03-17
GAGCTGGAGTCCCGCATCAATCAGATGCCGATCATTGATGCCGGTGCTGACTTTCTGGATGTCATCCCTGATGATCCGAATAAATTCCTCGTAACCGGAGATCCCGATATCTTAGACCAGATACGCAAAGAACTCAGCAAACAGTTTCACTCTTATCTGTCCGTCTACTGTTCGGATCCTTTCTTTGTAGAGGTTATGCCGGCCGGAATCGACAAGGCACATTCTTTATTAAAATTACTGACAAGTATCGGTCTTACTGCTGATGAAATGATCTGCTGCGGTGACGGATACAACGACCTGACTATGATCGAAACCGCAGGTCTTGGAGTGGCAATGGAAAATGCACAGCCACTGGTCCGTGAAAAAGCAGATTTTATCACAAAATCAAATGATGATGACGGAGTTCTCTATGTGATCGATCAGTTTATGCGCGATTGACCATCGGAGAAATATCATTTCTCAAAATATAAAAATCCCGGAGAACTGGTTTTACTTCCAGTCTCCGGGATTTTTGTTTTCAGTATTTTTCTGTACTTAGATTTCTGCAGTTTCCGCGTCGTCAGTCTCTTCCAGTACTTCCGCATACTTGTCCAGAATGATCTTCTGGATTCTGTCTCTTGTACCGGAATTGATTGGATGCGCAATATCACGATATTCCCCATCCAGTGCTCTCTTACTCGGCATTGCAATGAAAAGTCCTTTTTCCCCTTCAATGACTTTAATATCGTGAACAACAAATTCTTCGTCCATTGTAATTGATACTACTGCCTTTAATTTTCCTTCTTTTGCTACTTTGCGCACGCGTACATCTGTAATCTGCATAACTTTCTAGCCCCTTTCTCCAGTAACGCACATACCGGTCCGCTCCTTTTCCTTTATTTGACCGGCATGCCTTCTGATCCGGACTCTTACAAGTCCCCCTCAGTTTTTATAATGCGTACCTTTCGTTCTTTTCTATTACTACTTTCACGCCATCTTCACCAACATGCCGTGTATTGGCACGGATCGTATCCCTGCTCTCTACAATACAGTTCTCAATGTAAGTATTGTCCCCAAGATACACATCATTTAAAATAATTGAGTTTTTGATCACACAATTATTTCCAACAAACACTTTTTTAAACAGAACCGAATTCTCAACGGTTCCGTTGATAATGCTTCCGCTTGCCACAAGGCTGTTCTTAACGACCGCACCCGGATTATATTTTGCCGGAGGCAGGTCTGTCACCTTGGAATAAATACTTGGAAGCTGCTTAAAGAAATAGTTCCGGACTTCCGGTTTGAGGAAATCCATGTTTGTCTTATAATAGGCATCGACCGTGGAAATATTGCTCCAGTAGTCTTTTATCTTATAACCGTATATCTTTTTCAGATTCTTGTATCTGATCAGGATATCCGTTACAAAATCATATCTGTCTTCCTCAGCTGAATGCTCGATCAGATCGATCAGCTGACGTCTGCGGATGATATAGATTCCTGTGGAAATCGTGTTGGAATTTGCCACCATCGGTTTTTCCTCAAAATCTTCGATCCGCATATTCTCATTCATCTTCAGGATGCCAAAACGGGTTGCATCCTCGCCCTGATCCAGATCCCGGCATACCACAGTGATATCTGCTTTCTTGGCAATGTGGTATTCCAGTACTTTGTTATAATCCATCTTGTAAACCGCATCACCGGATGTGATGATCACATAAGGTTCATGGCACCTCTTCAGGAACTCCAGGTTCTGATAGATCGCATCTGCCGTTCCACGATACCAGTAGCCATTGTCTGCGGTGATCGTCGGTGTAAATACATAAAGACCACCCTGCTTACGTCCGAAATCCCACCACTTGGAAGAATTCAAATGTTCATTCAGTGAACGTGCATTATACTGAGTAAGTACTGCTGCCTTCTGGATGTGCGAATTGGACATATTGCTGAGTGCAAAATCAATTGCCCGGTAGCTTCCTGCGATCGGCATCGCTGCCACTGCACGCCTCTGTGTAAGCTCCCGCATCTTGTTGTTGTTACCGCCTGCTAAAATGATTCCAATTGCTCTCATGATCTGTCACCCGCCTTTATCAATACTCCGCCGCTTTCAAGAGCACCCTGTACATAATCCTCCTTCACGGTAATACCGCTGATCGCAGTATTCTTTCCAATCTGTACTCCTGCCGGAATCACAGAATTCTCACCGATCGTAACCAGTCCGGAATTGTAGATATCAGACCTGAGCTTGTTCGGTGCTTCATTGCCGATTCCAAGGGTTACATTATCTCCAACCTTAACATTCTCCGCAATGATCGCTTTGTCGATCACACAGTCATTTCCTATCGCAACATCCTGCATAATGATCGAATCCCGGATCACGCAGCCTTGTCCAACAACAACACCTGCGCCGATCACACAGTTATGTATCTCGCCGTATATCTCAGCTCCGTCGCCAATGATGCTTCTGTCGATCACAGCTTCTTTTGAAATATACTGTGGCGGTATAATTGAATTATTCGTATAAATTTTCCAGAATTCCTCATAAAGATTAAATTCAGGAATAATGTCGATCAGTTCCATATTAGCTTCCCAGTAAGAACTCAATGTACCGACATCCTTCCAGTAACCATTATATTCATATGCAAACAGTCTCTGCTTCTTTTCATGACAGTACGGAATGATATGCTTTCCGAAATCACATCCCGGCTGATCTTTCATCTTGATCAGTGCCTCTTTGAGCACCGGCCAGCTGAAAATATAAATTCCCATGGACGCAAGATTGCTCCGCGGATTCGCCGGCTTCTCCTCAAACTCGGTGATTCTCTTGTCTTCATCGGTAATTACGATTCCGAAACGACTTGCTTCTTCGATTGGAACCGGCATTGCCGCGATCGTCACATCTGCATGATTCTCCTTGTGAAAATCCAACATGACCTCGTAATCCATCTTGTAAATATGATCTCCTGATAAGATCAGTACATAATCCGGATTAAATGTCTCCATATACTCCAAATTCTGATAAATTGCATTCGCCGTTCCTGTATACCATTCGCTGCTTGTACTCTTCTCATACGGCGGAAGAATTGACACCCCTCCGATATTCCGGTCCAGATCCCACGGAATACCAATTCCAATATGTGTATTAAGCCTGAGTGGTTGATACTGGGTCAGGACACCGACTGTATCGATTCCTGAGTTGATACAGTTACTCAGCGGAAAATCAATGATCCTGTATTTGCCGCCAAATGCAACAGCCGGTTTAGCAACTTTTGCAGTCAGGACGCCAAGTCTGCTGCCCTGTCCTCCTGCCAATAGCATTGCTATCATTTCCTTTTTTATCATGTCTTCACCCCTTCTCAGTAATTCTGGTTTTTTCATTATAACATATTACATACATATAGTGAACATATTTTACAAAAATATTTCTGTTTACCTATCTTTTTTATAGAAATATCACAAAAAGAAAAGGTTTGGTTTTTGACCTATCTATGTTATAATTATGCACGTAAGTCAAATACTATGAAACAAATTCACAGAACAGGAAGTGTCATTATGTATAAAATTGATTTTAATCAGCCTTGCCATATCCACTTCATCGGAATTGGCGGCATCAGTATGAGTGGACTCGCTGAGATCCTTCTTGAAGAAGGCTTCACAGTATCCGGATCCGATAACAAAGAATCGGCACTTACGGATCATCTGTCTCAGAATGGTGCAACCGTATTTTACGGTCAGAAAGCTTCCAATATTATAGACGGTATCGACCTTGTAGTTTATACCGCAGCGATCCACGAAGACAACGAAGAATTTGCAGAAGCAAAACGTCAGAATCTTCCGATGTTATCCAGAGCAGAATTACTCGGTCAGCTTATGACTAACTATAAGACACCGGTTGCTATATCCGGTACACACGGTAAGACAACCACAACCTCTATGCTTTCTCATATTGCTCTTGCAGCAGACCTGGATCCGACAATCTCTGTCGGCGGTATCCTGAAAGCGATCGAAGGCAATATCCGTGTCGGCGGACCTGACCTTTTTATTACGGAAGCATGCGAATATACCAACAGTTTCCTGCACTTTTTCCCGAAAATCGGTATTATCCTGAATGTGGATGCGGATCACCTGGACTTTTTTAAAGACCTGGACGATATCCGTAATTCTTTCCACCTTTTTGCTAAGCTTCTTCCGGAAAACGGAACTCTCGTCATCAACGGAGATATTGATAAAATTGAAGAGATCACCTCCGATCTTTCCTGTCGTGTTATCACTTTTGGCAAAGAAGCTTCCCTGGATTACAGTGCAGCCAATATTACTTATAACGAACAGGGCAATGCCTCTTTCGATGTCGTAAAAGACGGACAGAATGTTGCACATCTCGTTCTTGCAGTTGGCGGTGAACACAACGTATATAACGCACTTGCGGCAATCGCAGTTGCCGATATTCTTGGTGTTCCTGCGGAGACGATCCAGACAGGTCTTGCTTCCTTCCACGGAACAGACCGCCGTTTTGAATACAAAGGTGAAGTCGGCGGAGTGACCATCATTGATGATTACGCACACCATCCGACAGAGATCGCAGCAACTCTGAAAAGTGCTGCACATTATCCACATAAAAAGCTGTGGTGTATTTTCCAGCCACATACTTATACACGTACAAAAGCATTATTCTCAGAATTTGCTGAAGCACTCGCACATGCAGACCATGTAATCCTTGCTGACATCTATGCAGCGCGTGAGACAGATACTTTAGGCATCTCTTCCGCACAGCTTGCAGATGCAGTCAAAGAACATGGATGTGACGCAACTTATCTGCCAAGCTTTGCAGCCATCGAAGAGTTCGTCACCACCCATTGCCAGCCTGGCGATCTTCTGATCACAATGGGTGCCGGAGATGTTGTAACCATTGGGGAAGACCTGTTGAAAGCCTGATTTTCTCCAATATTTGCGAAATTTTATCTGTAATAACAAAAATTTCCGTCAGAAAATTCTTTTTTACAATCTGGGATGATGTTATAATGAACAAAGTCAGAAAAGAAAGGAAGCGGAAATTATGAGTGCACTTATTTTGCGCAATCATTCCCACAATAACATAACGATCGTGGAGAATGACTTTATCGATCATTATATGGTATCTGCGAACGGAGAATATGTAAAAGTCTATCTTCTTCTTCTCCGTTATCAGAATATCCCGGAGCAGCTTCCGGATATCCCGCAGATGGCAGACCTTCTGGAGAATACCGAAGGCGATATCCTGCGCGCACTCAAATACTGGGAAAAAGAAGGAATTCTTTCTCTCGAATATGACGAAACAAATGAACTCGCCGGAATCTGTATCGGAAAAGCACCAACTCATCAGACACCTGTCAAAGCGGCTTTCCATACACCTTCCGCACAGTCTGCTTCCGTTCATGAAAAATCTCCGGTCGCGCAGTCTGATGGAAATACCACTGTTTCAGACAAAGCTGCCGGTCAGAATCTTCCTGCATCAAGACGTTCCCTTGCTGCAAGAAGAGAATTAAAGCAGATTCTTTTTATTGCTGAACAATATCTTGGCAAAACCTTATCCCGTACCGATGTTGATGCGATTACCTACTTTTATGATTCCCTTGATTTTTCCGCAGACCTGATCGAGTATCTGATCGAATACTGTGTGGAGAACGGACATAAGAGCATGCATTACATTCAGAAAGTAGCACTTTCATGGGCAGATGAACATATTACAACCGTCGATCAGGCACGTAATTCCTCTGCATTTTACAACAAAACCTGCTATTCTATCCTGAATGCATTTGGCATCAAAGGGCGGGGACCTGCATCTGCCGAACTGGATTATATCCGCAAATGGCTGGAGGATGGGAATTTCGAACTGGATCTCATTCTGGAAGCATGCAACCGCACCATCAGTGCGATCCACCAGCCAAGTTTTGAATATACTGACAAGATTCTCGAAAACTGGAAGACGGGCAACGTTCGTACACTGGCAGATGTTGAGCGTCTTGATTCTGCCTTTGAGCAGGAAAAAGACCGGAGGAAAACTCCTTCGGGGCAAAACCGTACACCTTCTGCCCAGCAGCCTTCCAAATTCCGTAATTTTGAAGAACGTTCTTACAATATGGACGAGCTTACCAAAAAATTATTACGCAGTAACTAAGAAAGGGGAACACTGTGCCGTTAACTAATTCACAATACAATGCGCTGATGCGCGTATATGAAGAAAAAAGAGCGAAGAGCCGCGACCTCGCGAATCTTCACTACGAGCGTGCCTGCCAGAAGGTTCCGGAGCTTGCATCGATTGATGCCTCTATTTCTTCTGCCAGTCTTGATCAGGCGAAAAAGCTGCTCGCAGGCGATAACACTGCCCTCGCTTCTTTGAAGGAAGATATCCGGTCTCTTTCTGACAGACGCCGCCGACTCCTTTCCGACGCCGGATTCCCGGAAGACTATCTGGAACAGCATTTTGAATGTCCGGACTGTCAGGATACCGGCTATGTCGGCACGAAAAAGTGCCATTGCTTTTTAAAAGCGATCATTGATCTGTTCTACACCCAGTCCAACTTAAAAGGGCTTCTCGAACAGGAAAATTTTGAACATTTTAATTTTGATTATTATTCATCCAATTATAGAGACCGGCTTTCCGGTCAGAATTCCCGCGAGCTTGCAACGCGGGCTTATCAGGAATGTATGAATTTCATCCACAATTTTGATACCGAACATGGTAATCTGCTCCTTTTTGGGAATACTGGTATTGGGAAGACATTTCTCAGTCACTGCATTGCAAAAGAAGTGATGGATTCTCTGCATTCCGTTCTTTACCTGACTGCCTCTGAATTTTTCGATGCGCTCCTTGAAAAAGCACTGACCCGGAATGATGAGAGCTGTCTTTTATATGAGCAGATCCACCAGTGTGATCTGCTGATCATTGATGACCTGGGAACCGAACGAAATACAGACTTTGTCGTTTCTCAGCTTTTTGTGTGTTTAAATGATCGGATCCTGAACAGGAAATCCACGATCATTTCTACTAATCTTACTCTGGAGGAAATCAAGACGAACTATACAGAACGTACATTTTCCCGGATAAGCAACCATTATAAGATACTTCGCCTTGCTGGTGATGATATCCGCATTCAAAAGAAACTTATGTACAGGGAGGAACACTGATGTTACATCGAAGTGAACGAATTCTGGATAATATTCCAGTTGGCTCTCTCGGCATTATTGCTGTAGACGGCTGTGAAGAGATGGGAAATAAAGTCAATGACTATCTCGTAAAATGGAGAAAGGAAGAGACTCGTTTCCAGAAAGACAATCTTGTTTTCAACGGCTACGAAAAGCCGAACTATCTGATCAACGCAAAAGTACCACGTTTTGGATCTGGTGAAGCCAAAGGTATTATCAATGAGTCTGTACGTGGAAAAGACCTTTATCTGATGGTCGATGTCTGCAACTACAGCCTGACTTATTCGCTCAGCGGCAATACCAACCATATGTCACCGGACGACCATTTCCAGAACCTGAAGCGTGTCATCGCCGCTGTAGGAGGAAAAGCACGTCGTCTAAACGTCATTATGCCTTTCCTGTATGAAAGCCGCCAGCACAAGAGAAGCGGCCGTGAATCACTGGACTGTGCACTTGGTCTGCAGGAGCTTGTCCGCATGGGTGTTGACAATATCATCACTTTCGATGCACACGACCCACGTGTCCAGAATGCGATCCCGCTGAACGGATTTGAGACGATCCGTCCGACTTACCAGTTCGTAAAAGGACTTTTAAAGCATGTACCGGATCTTCAGATCGATGCTGACCATATGATGGCGATCAGCCCGGATGAAGGTGCAACCGGACGTGCAATCTACTTTGCCAACGTACTCGGACTCGACATGGGTATGTTCTACAAACGCCGTGACTACACAACCATCGTAGACGGACGTAACCCGATCGTAGCACACGAATTCCTTGGCTCTTCCGTAGAAGGAAAAGACGTAATCATCCTCGATGATATGATTTCGTCAGGTGACAGTATCCTCGATGTAGCACGCCAGCTCAAGATGCGTAAAGCAAAACGTATCTACGCTGCTGCAACCTTCGGACTTTTCACAAACGGTATGGAAAAATTCGACCAGGCTTACGAAGAAGGACTGATCAGCGGAATCCTCACAACAAACCTGATCTATCAGACACCGGAACTGCTCAGCCGCCCTTACTACATCAACTGCGACATGAGCAAGTACATCGCACTGGTGATCGATACACTGAACCATGATGCTTCTATCAGCAGCATCCTTGATCCAAGCGAACGTATCCAGCATGTAGTTGAGAAATATAAAAAAGGGGAAGCGATTGACTAATTTATACGAGCGAAATTTTTCCGCTGTATGACAAAAAATACTGCCTGAATATCATTTTCTGATATTCAGGCAGTATTTTTTTACTCTTAAACGTTAATTTGTGAATACTCGGTAATTCTCTTTTTTATCGTAATCTTTGCAGATTCCATCATCCTCATACATGGTATAACTGCTGTTCTCATATCCGATAAGCTGCAGATGTCCGGTATCAATATCTTTCACACACTCTGCCGCTTCTGCAACCGGGATACATTTACCATTTCGAATGAAGAGCGGTACTTCATTTGATGCCACATCTACATAATGGATACCTTTCGCGAGAATCTCTTCCGAAATGCTTCCATCCGGCAGGAACTTGACAAATTTCATTTCTTCCGGCAGATAAACATAACGGCCTCTTGCGTTCTGCTCGTAAACCGGAGCAATCATAATCTCGTTTCCGAGCATCAGCTGATCCTCTACTCGGATTGCTCTCTTGTCATCTGGATAAACAAACCCTAACGGCTTAAAATACATGTCATCACTCAGCGCAGCTTTCATGTACTCGCTGTACAGATACGGCATAAGACGATATCTGGTGTTAATGACAGCACGGAAATCCTCGATATTTTCGAACTGATAACATTCCTGCTCTCTTGTTCCCGTCGCCGAATGATTACGCATCAGTGGTGTAAATACACCAAGTGCGAGAAAACGTAGCAGCAATTCTCTTGTTGTATCAGCACCAAAACCTCCAAGGTCAGCACCTGTATACAGGAAACCACACATGTTCAGAGACGGCAGCATCTTCAGGTTAAGAAGGATATGTGACCACCAGGATTTATTATCTCCGGTCCAAATTCCGCCATAACGATGCATTCCGATGTAAGAAGATCTGGAAAACATCAGAAAACGTTTTTCCGGGTCAATGCGTTCAAACGCTTCTCCGGCCGCTCTTGTCATATTATAGCCAAAAAGATTATGTACTTTGTCATGGCGGATCTTTTTGCCATCCACATTGTGATAAAATCTTTTATAGTCTTCCGGATTATTTGCAATACTGAGCATCTTGTCCTGCATTTCCCAGGGATGGGTCTTGCCTTCGGTATCCTTTGCAAACTCTCCGGCAAGTTCTCTTGCCTCTGCAAGGCCTTCGGAAGAATAAAAGATCGCAGGCTCGTTCATATCATTCCAGAAACCTTCTATTCCCTGTTCGATCAGAAAACGATATTTGTCCCCGAACCATTTTCTGGCTTCCGGATTCAGCATATCCGGAAAATGGGTATCTCCCGGCCATACAGCTGCAACGAAATCACTTCCGTCTTCTCTCTTGCAGAAATAGTTGTTTTTGACACCTTCCTCGTAAATCTCATATCCCGGCTCAACCTTGACACCGGCATCAATGATCGGAATCAGGCGAATATCCTGGTCATTCATTTCCTGTACGAATTCCGGAAAATCCGGGAAATTTTCTTCACTCACTGTGAAATCTTTGAATGACTGCATATAGTCAATATCCATGTAAATCATGTCGATCGGAATATGATTCTCCCGATATCCTTTTGCGACAGTACGGAAATCTTCTTTCGTCGTATAACCCCAGCGGCTCTGTCCGAAACCAAAGGCAAACTTCGGTGGGATATAGCTGCGTCCGATTACGTGGCGGAACTGTTTTACGATATCATAAGCATTCTCACCTTCAAGCACGTAGATATCCAAGTCAGCATTTTCGCAAGATACCTTAAGGGTATCCTCTCTGTCATATCCAATATCAAAGGTCAGTTTTGAGGGATAGTCGAAAAATAATCCAAACGTCCTCTTTCCGCTCACAACAATGAAGTTATGGGCTCCGTACAGAGAACGCTTGTCCTCTGTGTGTACCGGATCATCTGTACAATTACTGATATAACAGTACCCTCTCTTGTTGATTCCACGATTGGCTTCACCCAGACCATAGACAATATCATCTTCATCCATGATATAAGTAAAAACAAATCCTTCCTCCTGACTGACCTCTCCATACGGGAGAACGCCCTTAGTTGTTTCAATCTTTTCAGTCAGTGCCTCCGTATCAAACGGAGTTCCATATCTATATTTTCTAATCATTTCTTTATCACCTAGTGTTTATAATATAGTACAAATGCTTCATATGGATTCAGAACAATTTTTCCTTCAAATTCTTTTCTTCCAAGGTTTGTGATCAGACACTCTGCGCCTTTAAATTCTTCCGGCACTTCTACTTCTGCATTCTTATCGCTGAAGTTGCAGACAGTCAGAAGCTTTTCCTGATCCTGTTTTCTTGTGTACGCAAAAATCTGTTCATCCTCACGGTAAAGAGGTTCAAATTCACCATAAACAATAATGTCTTTTTCTTTACGCAATCGGATCAGTTTCTGATAGTAGTGGAAAACAGAATCCGGATCTTCAAGCTGCTGTGCTGCATTGATCTTCTTGTAGTTCGGATTCACTTTGATCCACGGCTCGCCCTCTGTGAATCCGGCCTGTTTACTGTCGTCCCACTGCATCGGAGTTCTCGCATTGTCACGACTTCTCAGCATCAGACATTTCATCATGTGTTCCGGAGTCATAAGACCTGATTCCGTAAACTCTTCAAAGTAATTAATACTTTCAATATCACGGTAATCTTCCAGTTTGTCAAAGTAAATGTTTGTCATACCAAGCTCTTCACCCTGATATACATATGGCGTTCCCTGCATCATATGAATAC
>OJRW01002911.1_pt1 | contig 11023 bp, 8 predicted proteins | sample 1599231 | NCBI WGS metagenome assembly OJRW01 (sample SAMN04168656, study PRJEB22393) | human gut metagenome | biome: human gut microbiome; feature: stool | host: Homo sapiens | collected 2014-03-17
GCCGTATTCGGCTAATTTTGATAGGTCAATCAATTTACCGCTGATTGTCAACTGCGGTGCATCAATTCTATCCTCGTTATCCTCATCAAATTCCCACTTTGCATTGCGGTACAGTTTGTCCGCTGACGTATAGTCGCTGTAATCTTTGTACCCCTCTTGCACACCGTATTTTTCAATGTTTGGACTGTCTATATATGCTTTGCCGCCGTTTACACTGCTGACCGTTAAATCATCACTTCCGAACGCCCATAAACGAGTTATCATATCGCTTACGTTGCGTTCTATTGATATGCTTTGCATATTCTTTTCTAAACGCAGTCTGACGCCGTTATCTGTGCCGATACGTTCAACAATGGCAATGTTACATACAATGTTGTTATTACTGTCGATAGTTGTTTCGTGGAATATCTCGCCACGCCCCAAATTTTCTATTATCGTTTTTATAACGTCCCACAAATTTGTTTTGTCGGTAGAGAAAAAATCAATCAGCAGTTCATCATCTGCAACCCACTTCATTCCTTTGGCGGTCAACTCGGCATTTGTCATAATGTGAAAAATACACTTTTCGTTGACTTCTTCCTTGAAATCCAAAATAATCTTTACCGCCGCTTGCAGCACTGCTCTTGATGTTTCACCGATATGGTCGCCGATTGTCGGTATAAACGCTTTCTGCGCCTCATACACAAAATGCGGTGTACCGTAAACGTGCAGTGAATCCGCACCGTTCATATTTCGTGTTGTTCGGCTGATTTCGTATATATGACCGTTTACACTAACCAACATATTTTGACTGATTAGACGTGCCTTTTCGTCGTATGGATAGTCAAATTCAATACTTCCCGTATCGTTCAATATCCTTGTTTCTTTGATGTTATATGCGTTGTTCAGTACCTCACCTGTTTCAAAACTGTCTGCATATCTGTCGTGCAATCGCATAAATGTTATCTGTCCCATTTGTATATATCCTCCGTTTCTGTATTCCACACATACTGTGGATAAAATGAAAATTCAACCGTCGCCGTCGTAGATAAATTTATTGTATTCGACCCTGTTTCCAGTTAAAAAAAACTACCTTTGATTTTTTTCATAATACTGTTGCCGTTTACGTCTGTTACCGACTGTTTGTCGCAGTCAATAACGCAGTTTTCCGACACCGTAATACTGATACCGTTACAGGTTATCGTTGTAGGTTTTGTGACGTTTGTAACACGCAAAACAGGTCTGACAGGGCGGTCGCCTGTGTTATGTATTGTACTGTCGCCTGCCGTTGTAATCGTGTAATATTCATTCGGTCCGATTGGTATTTCATCATCTAATTTGATGTTTTGGCTATCCAATATCGGACCGTCAAAAATATCAAATACCAACGCCGCCCACGTCTGCACTTTGAACGACACCGAAATGACCGCTTTGTGACCGTAGTTTTCGGGTTTGTAGTCAATCGTTTCAATAACTGTTGCGTTCCATTTGACATTCGGTGTGTCGTCAAATATCAACTCGCCACGTCCCATTAACCACGTTGTTATTTTTGTGATTTTGCTGTTCAGCTCCGACATATCCGCCGCCGATATTTGCAAATTCATTTTAAATACACGGTTTTTATAAAATTCACGGTTGTACGCATTTGCCGTTGAAAAATCATATTCACCGTCTATATACGGGCTGTCATATGTCTGTATTTTCATTTCCGGTTTAATCGGACGTGACTGCGTTTGTACAGTCACGCCGAAATCGTTTGAATGTTTGTTTTTAAAATAAAATCCGTTTCGCATTTTCTACCTCCGCACGTTATACATAGCTACCCAAAACGGCGCTGTCAGTCGTATTGATTGTGATTTTACTATTGTTGTTATAATTCTGCTGTTCAATCTTAATGCCCTTAATTGCGTCTATAATCTCACTTAACGTCTTGGTTATCTTGTCATTGCCGCCGCTGACTTCCTGTGTTATATCCGCCACAATGCCTGTCACGTCTATACTGTCAATGTTAGTTGCAATCGACTTGATGAAATCAGTCTTGCTGTTTTCCAACGCGTCATACTCTGCCTCTAATTTTTCAATAGTGGCATTGTTTTTGACTTGCAGTTGATACAGCTCCTCATCACGTTGCAGTTGTTTCATCTGCTCTTGCAGTTCTTTGTACTTCTGCTGTCCTCTGTCTGTTACTGCATTTGCGTAAATATCCAACTGTGCCTGTGTTTCGGACATATCAGCCTTGCGGTCCTCTACCGTCCAACTGTCCTGTAGTGCCTGTTCCTGTGCAGAAAATTCATCACGCAGTTTGTTGATGTAGTCCTGTTGTTGCTGTAGCATATCGTCAAACGATTCGCCCGCTTGGTCGAACATATCGTGATTTAGTTCAGTCATATTTTCGTTGTATTCTTTGCGGCTGATTAACCCCAAATCATAGTATTCCTGTGTATACTGCTGAATACGTTTTAAACCGGCGATATATTCTTCATCAGTCATACCGTAATACTTACGTTGTTCTTCCAACCAGTTCTTTGACTGCTCCACACGCTCCGAATACATATCCGAACCTAATTCACTTTGGTACTTGTCGTATTCTTCTTGCGTGATTTCGCCCTTTGTCAGCTTTTCCTTATGACGGTCCATAACACGGTTATAGGCATCAAGCGGATTATCGCCGTTATCTTGCCAGTCGTTGAAATATGTATGCTCGCTGATGTAGTCCTTAGATATGTTGTATTCTTGTTCAATCTGTTCTTTGCGTTTATCTAAATATTCTTCATTCAGCTTGTTTTTTGCCTCTACATATTCTTTGTGGCTGATTATACCCTGTGCGTACATTTGTTCGGTGTACGTCTGTATTCTGCCGATACCTGCTATATAATCGGCGGCACTCATACCGTTGTATTTTTCTTGGTGTTCCAACCAATCACGACTGTATTCGGTCATATTGTCGTATAACGTTGAACCTATACTTGACATTTCTGTCGTATAGTCCTCCCACGTCATACGTCCTGCCTCGACTTCCGCCATATTGCGGTCACGAATACGGGTAAATGCGTCAATAGGATTGTCGCCGTTGTCGTCCCAGTCATTCAGTGCCGCACGTTCTTCAATATACGACTTTGACAGGTTGTTTAACTCCTGCGTGCGTTTCTGTGTCAAACTGAAAATTTGTTCCTCTATATCGGCAATATCCTTGTCGTTCGACTTGAATTTCTCTTGAAATTCTAACCACTTTTCTAATTCTTGTGCAGTCGTTACTGCGTGCGTTTTGGTGTAATGCGTCCAATCGTCCTTGGCTGATGTAAACGCGTCCGAATTGTCTTTTCCTGTTGCGTAATGCGGTATACCCATACCCGACATTATCGCCTTGGTTTGTGACGCTGTGTACACCTTTGCACCCTTTGACAACGGCAACAACACGTCCTTGCCCTGTGGTATAAATGCACGTCCTTTATCAACGATTAATTCTCGCGGGTCAGATATACCCTTTTCGTCATTAACCATTGCCAAACCGCCCTCAAAATTTTGTGTACCTTTGGCTTTTTTTACGAACATTCCCGTACTGCCAAACTTTGCCGCCGGAGCACTTTTATCGCTTAGTCCCTCTATAGACGAACCCTCAACAGAAACAGTATAATGGACTGTCGCAAATTTGTCTTCGGGTTGATAGCCGTCAGGTTCTGCACTGTCTTTTGTAAATGTAACATTGCCCTCTTTGGGTGGTGCCGTATAGTTGTCGGGTTCTGTGCTGTCGTTAGTCCATATAACTTTACCCGTTGCAGTGATTTCACCCAACTTATTACCATTCAAATCGTTAATATCAAAACCGCCTGTATCGACATTAAATTTAATCTGAACTTCGTCATTTTTGACAAGTTCTTTTAATTTTTCATCAGCTGTGTCCAATACAGAAATATCGCCCTCTGCACTGACTTGTAATTGTACATTGCCTGCGTTATTTATTTCCTCGACAGCATTTTTTGCGTTCTCGATTGCAGACACATCACCGCTTGCGTCAATTTCAATATGTTTATCCTCAGGCAATAATCCCAAACTGTGCGCCAATGCGTCAACTTGCTCTGTGCTTAGTCCCAAATCTCCACCTAAACTTGATAGGTCTTTCACTAAACCACTTACATCACCCGACGCTACAGCCTGTTGAATATCAGAAAAACCGTTTTTCATTAATGCGGCTTTCGTGACTATTTCCTCTGATGTTAGTCCGATTTCTTTACCTTGTTTGACAAAATCATTTACAACAGCGTCTAATGCGTTATTATTAATTGCGCCTTGTAGGTCTTGAAAACCGTTTTTAAACAGTGCCACTTGTGCGGCAATGTCTTGATTTTCAAATCCCAAATCAGTCATAGTTGATTTGATTTGTTTGCATACTAAATCTACAGCATTACCGCCGCTTTCAAAGACTTCCTGCATATCCTTAAAGCCGTTTAAATTCATAGCATCCGTTGTTGCGACTTCTGCCATAGCTTGTAGTGATTCTCTGCCGTTCTTGGCTCGTTCGTCCATGCTTTCGATGTTATCACTTATTTCACGATACGCATTTGATACATTTTGTATTTCTTGTATTACTTCGTCTACATCACCGAATTTGAATGTACTTCCCGTAAACCTTTCATATGCCTTAGTAAAATCACTGTCTTTTAAACCATTTATGAACGATTGTCTTTCTAATGCCGCCGCCTTTATTCTCTCAGAACTTCCGTCTTTATATGCGGCGTTCATCTCATCAACTATTGCTTTATACTGTGTTTTGTAGTCTGTCGCTTGTTGCAACCACCCACGCATTTCTTCTTGTTGGTTTTTATAATCAGCACCATAGGAACTACCTTTTTGAAGTGCGTCGTACCACTCTGATACTGCCTTTTGTGCCTTTTTGCCTGATGTTAAATCCAATGCGTCTTTAATTTCGTTCGCACTGTCTTTGGCGTTTGAAACCGCCATTGCAAGTGCGGTGTCAAATTCGCCCGTATCAATCATTAATTTTATGGTATCATCATTTGTAGTCGCCTTGATTTCCTGCATAATGTCGTTTATGCGGTTTTTAGCGCTTTCGAGTTCTTCGGGATTTAATGTACCGCTGTTGATTGATTCGTTTAGTTTTTCGTATTCACTTCGCAGATTTTCCAAATGCGAAACTTGGTTGCCTGCATCTTGCCACTGAGAATATAATTCCTTGTAGCTTTGACCCAATTTTGCGTTGTTTTCAATAGCCTCTGTAACGTGGTCGGCAACAACCTTATACCCTGCAACAACCGCCGCAGGCGCTAATACTGCACCAAATATCGGCGCTAATGCAGAAAATGAACTGCCTAACCCCGCAGTCGATACTTTTATCGCTGACGTTGCGTCTGCTATAATAGGCAATTTATCGCTGATTACTCCTAATCCCTCAACAAAATCGCCTGCACCCTTAATCACTCCGACACCGACTTTTGACAATGCACCTAAAGCAATGACCGTAGCACCGGTATTAACAACAGCACGTTTTTGCTCGTCGTCCATTTGCGACAATCCTTTTGCAAAATCAGCTACTGTGGTGCTTGCGTCTTTTATTGACGGCAACATTGTTTCGCCGATACTTCTTGCCGCCTCAACAATATTGTTTTTGGTAACTGACAACTGTGACGCAGTTGTTTCAGCCTTTGCGTCAAACTCGTTCTGCAATGCAATGTTTTCGTTCCATGCTGTATTTGAACGTGTTACCGCCTCGGTGATACCTGCCTCACTGTTTGCCAAACGTAACAAAGAATCACGCAAACGCACTTCGGTAAAGCCCATATCCTGCAACATACTGATTGCGTTTTCACCTGCACCGTCGGCATTTTGTAGACCTTTGATGAATGCGTCTATCGCCTCGGCAGGAGATGAATCAAACAAATTCTTAAATTCTTCTGTTGTCTTTCCTGTGATTTTAGCGAAATTCTCTAATTGTACGCCTGACGAAATCATTGAATTTAGTTCGGTGCTTGTGTAGCCTAAACCATCAGCCAATGACTTGAAGTCTTTGCTGTTGTTTGCGGATAGTAGTTGCAAATCTCTTAATGACATTCCTGTTTTGTTCATAACGTCATTAACCTGCGTATAACCGTTTGTAGTTGCCATTTGCATAGCAATCATAGCCTTACTGAACGCACTACCACCCATTTCAGCCTCTATACCAACGCTTGACAATGCGGTTGCTATACCTAATATGTCGGCTTGACTTAATCCGATTTGTGTACCTGCACCAGCTAAACGCATAGACATATTAGCTATATCCGATTCTGTTGTAGCGAAATTGTTACCCAAATCAACTATTGAACTTCCCAAACGGTCAAAATTTTCTTGGTCCATTTTTGTAACGTTTGCGAACTTTGCAAGTGTTGCCGCACCCTCTTCGCCGTACAGATTTGTAGCAGTGCCGAGCATTGCCATTGTTTCAGTAAATTTAGATATGTTTTCAGTTTTTATACCCAACTGACCGCCTGCCGCCGCAAGTTCGGTTAATTCTGCCGTTGTTTCAGGAATGGCAGAATGTCCGTTTATTCCGACAGTCGTCATATCTATAATTTCTTGCCTAATCTTTTCAATCTGTTCAGGTGTACCGTCAACAGTTTTCTTTACATTTGCGAAATTGTTCTCAAAATCTATCGCAAACTTGGCACTCGCAACACCGCCCGCGGCAAGTGCAGTCGCCGCATACTGTAACGGTTTAGTTACAGTATCTATACCCTCACCGACTTCTTTCCACCGCTTACCTGTATTCTGTAGGTTTTGCGCCTCATCTGCACGTTCAGCGGCTTTTAAGCCTTTCTCATATTCCTCGTATTGCTCTGTTGCTTTTTTGACGGTTGCTTGTGCGTCGGTATATGCCTTTTTACTTCCCGACAATGCCGCCTCTTGCGTACGAATAGAATCGGATATACTTTGACTTTGCTTTGTGTATGCCTCAATCTCGGTATTTACCCAATTCAATGCCTTTTGATTGTCTTTATACGAAACACTGTTTTTGTCAAGACTTTTGTTCGCCTCTGTCAGCAACCTTTTCTCATTTGAACGCAAAGAAATTTGTTTATCTAATTCCGTTTTCTGCGCTTTCAGTGCCGTAACATTTTTATTTACAGACTTGACGTTATCCTCATACGCTTTTTTTGTATTCGTCAATGCCGTACGGCTTGTTTGCAAGGTGGTTTGTGCGTCTTGCATTTGCTTTTTATATGCCGTAAGACCTTTTGTACTTGTATTATTATTTTTGCTTTGCGTCTGCTCCAATTTTGACAATTCACTTTCAACACTGCTTATTGTCGCCTCTAAGTCGGACGCATCACCTCTTATTCTTACTACTAATTCTGCCGCGTCAGCCACTACAAATCACCTCACTACATTCCATAAAACATTTTTAAATACGGGTCATTTCCCGTATATTCTTCTTCCTCGTCCTCGATTATAACTGCAAGTAATAATCTTGGGTCTTGTTTTGCCAAATCATTCGGCAATATACCATGATATTTCAGCATTGTCCCATATAAATCGCTTAATCTTCCTTTTCGGTTGCCTGCTCGGGCAGGCTTTCCTCGTTTTTTCCCGTAAAATCGTCCATAAACCACTTCATAACTTCACGACACATTCTCATTTTTGCTGAAACAGCCGTGTCCAAAATATCTTGTGTCGCCTCTGTACCCTCAAACAGATAGTCAACGGCATCTGCACATACCGATGTAGCCGTTACTTTTTCACCCTCTGCAACGTCCATATATTCTTTTTCAACCAACGTTGCCGCACCGAAACACCACGGTTTTGATACATACTTCTTTTTGTTGTGTACAAATGTTAATACTCTTTGCATTGTTACTTACTCCTCTCTATACGAAAAAAGCACGCCTTTCGGCGTGCCTTGTCTTAAAGTGCTTTCTTCACCGGATAGTAGTTCATATCCTTAAACCAGTTTTCTTCAAGTTCTGTCTTTGTGACACCTTCCGGCAAATCGCTTTCGTCAAAGTATGCGTAATAGTTGTTGTCAAAATCACGTTGTACGGCTGTGTATGTAGCCTTTGCGGTTTGCTTTTCCGGTGCACCGCTTGACGCTTTAGTCTTACCGCCTACGTTTGACGCAAAGCTGTATGAACCCTTGTAATATCTCACATAACGGTATGAGCCGTCAGACTTCATAATTCTCCACGCAACACCGAAATAAACTGTTTTTGTATCATTGCCCACCTCAACAACGCCGTCTTTTTGTGTCAGTCCACGCCACATTGAATCAACTTCCGGCGGAATATCGGCATTTGTGATGTCGTGACCTAATTTTTCAATGTAGTTTGATGTTTCATACGCACCGTTATCGGCGTCAAAAACATCACTGCCGCCTGCGTCTGTCGGTGCAATTTCGACAGTACCTCTCAAATTGTACGGGTCACCATATGTTGCACCCTCTGATGTGTCTGTTAAAACTGCGAAAAATGTGTACTTGTCCACACCTATTGTAGGTAGTGGTTTTCTTTTCTCTGTATTTGCCATAAATCAATCATTCCTTTCTACTACTTTCGTAAATCTCATTGTTTTGTGTTTTATACTCTTGTCGTCGGGATTGGGTACGTCCATTGTCATTTCGTGATAATATTCATTATCAGTCAACAATTTATATACCCTCTCCGACAATTCAAAACACGTTTGCGGATAATCGGCGTAAATATCAATCTGAACAGTCGTATCATTCGTAACGACCGTATTGTCATATGACATTGAGCCTTTGTCCGTTAGCGTGTAATATGCTATTGCGGGCAATTTATTAAAATTATCGGGGTAAGCAAAGCATACACTTACACCGTCTATCTGCTTTAAAATGTCCCGTAATTCCAAACCAATATCAAACACCGTACCCCTCCTTGAATTTTGCGATTATCTCGCTGATGTTATTTTTCAGTGCAGGTACGAGGAACGGCGGTGGTGCTTGCCCCGACGTTGTGTAAAATCGACCGCCACTGTAATACGTCCAGTGTCTTTTTGACGTATGCGAAACAGATTTGTCGCCCTTTGAGCCTGTGCCAAATTCGACATAAATGCCGTAATCGGCAGTCGGACCGATTGCAACGCTGTCACCGTCCACTTGGCTTACGATACTGCCTTTTAATCGCCCTGTTGCAACAGGACAGTTTGCCACTGCGTGCGCTCTTACGACTTCACCCGCCATTGCCAAACCTCGCTGTATTTTATCGCCCGACGCATACTGTGTCAGCTTGTCAACAACGTTGTCTATCCCCTCGATTGAAAAATTCATTTCAGCCTACTCCTTTCGAGCATTGCTACCAAACCGCTGTCCCATTTCTGCACATATGTTATATCATATATGTCGCCGTCATATTCAACCCTGTTACCGACCTTTACGTCGTCTGACATATCGCAGAACATACGCATTTGACATTCTATATCTAAACCGTATTGCTCTCTTGCTCTGCCACCACTGTACGGTTGTACATCGGCTTTGATTTCGGATAATACAGTCTTTTCGGTTTTACCTGTATAGTCGTCAATTTCATATTCTGCGATTATAACAGTTTTATCGTAAAAATCACTGAATACTGATGTCACTCGGAACACGCCCCTTTCGTTTACGGAACGGGTCAAGGCGTTTATAATAGTTGCTGAAAATCTTGCCATTGTCGGTTTCGGCATATGTGACGGAACGTTCGCCCTCACTTCTGCTCTTGACTACTTCGGGACTTTTACTGTCCCCGTAACCTTTCGCCCTGTACATATCCGCCGCAATCTTCGGAACAAGGCTTTCAAGCTGACGTGGCAGTACATCAATATGACAATACGCCATAATCATATTAACCGTGTCCTCAATCAAAAAGGACAACAAGCTGTCTTGCTCGTCGTCCGTTATCCCCAACAACATTTTTAGTGTCCCCAACTGTTCCATATTATTCACCGCTTACAACGTCGGCACTGCCCGACTTTCTCGCTTTGCCGTCTGCGGTAACTTCCGCAACTGTAATCTTGTGACCGTTTGTCGCAGTGATTTCGTCACCGTTGTTAAACTCTGTCCACTTTGACAAATCGTCGTCATACGCAACACTTGGAGCGGTGCTTGCGGCAGTCTTGTAAACCAACTTGTGACCGCCGATAGGCTTTGGCGATACCGTAATAACAGTGTTGCCTGTTGTGCCGGCAACCGATTCAACGTCCAATTCACCCATCGCCGGAACACCGTTCTTAAATGCGGCAAATGCGTCGTCCTTAACAACAAGGAAACCTAAACGCATAGTAGCCTTAATAGCTACCATATCTTGCTCGGCAAGTGATAGCGGTTTACCGTCGCTGTCAAGAGTGCCTTGTAGTGTTGCCTCTGTAAGTATTTCGTAGTTGATACCTGCACGCATACCGACAACGGCATACTTAAAGTTACCTGTGATAATATCGGCACGTTTGTTGTCCCACGCACCGTTACGTACAAATTCGATAGGCTGACCGTACAGCTCACCGCCTGTTGTACCGTTGACATATGCAGGTGCGCCGTTTGCGTCACGCAATTTTCTCAGCATATTCTTAACACCGATACGACCGATAAATCCCGACGGGTCATAGCCGTTTTCTTCAATCATTGACATTGCGTCAGATATAGCAATATCAATATTTGTGTTGTCTGTAACAACCATATGCTTGCTGTCTATAGCGTTCATAATGTTTGTCTTGAACGGCGAATTTGTACCGAAAATGCACGCCGCGTCAATCGCTCTGTAGAATGCCTCTGCAATTTCCGGCTTTAGTTCTTCAAATACGCTGATAGTCGTATCTTCCAACTTTTCCTTTGTTACCGGAATAATAACGGCTAACTTCTTAGCCTCGATTTCAGGGTGAATCCAAGTAGCACCGCTTGTCTTAATTCTTTCACCCTCACCGACCCAGTAAGCACCCGGACCGTCTGTAAGTACGTTAAACTTCTTTTTCTCGTGTTTCATTTCCTCGACTTTCGCCATTCTTAAAACACTTGAACCCCTTGTCACCATTTTGATGATGTCTGTTGCTTGCTCGACAGGTACAAAAC
>OJRW01002929.1_pt1 | contig 10989 bp, 9 predicted proteins | sample 1599231 | NCBI WGS metagenome assembly OJRW01 (sample SAMN04168656, study PRJEB22393) | human gut metagenome | biome: human gut microbiome; feature: stool | host: Homo sapiens | collected 2014-03-17
GTCTGTGACCGCAGGGCGATGGGAATTGCAGATGCGATTCGTCAGTATTCACTTTCTATTACAGGAAGAGCAATGCTAAGTCGGGCTGTATCCGGAATTCGAAAAAAGACGTTGATTGTTAATCTTCCGGGAAGCCCGAAGGCTGTAAAAGAGAGTCTGGAGTATGTATTGCCATATCTGGGACATGGACTTGGAATTTTGCGTGGCACAGATGGTGAATGTGGAAATAGCTGATAATTCATGATATCAGAGAGGATAATAATAGCGGTTGCATGTGAGAGCAGACATGAAAATGTGTAAACACGCATAAACGACCGCTATATTATTTATAACAGCGATTGTTTTTGTAAAACGAATCGCATTTTCAAAAACAGTCATTATGCTAATCCAAAAGAGGGAGAAACGAGATGAAAAAAAGAGTATTAGCAACATTACTTGCAATGTCTATGGTATTAGGACTTGTAGCATGCGGAAGTAAATCCGACAGCAAAGATGACAAAAAAGAGGAGACAAACGGGTAAATGAAGCTGCCATCTGTCACAGAAAAACTGCGTGGGAGCCGGGCGGCCCAATCCCTGGAGAAGCTCTCCCGCGTAAGCCGGAGGCATCAGTTTTTGTTCCAGTGCGGACTGATCCTCCTCTACCGGCTGGTGCTGGACTTCATGTACCTTACGCAGCTCTCTCCCATCTACGCCTACAGCGGCTTTACCACGGATCTGGTGTGGATCAAATACGCCCTTTCCTGGCTGCTGGTATTGGTGTGTCTGCCCCTGGTGGTGGGGCTCCAGGGACAGGAGGAACGTCCCTCCTCCATCCTGGTGACGCTGATGAACTATGTTTACTTTCTCCCGATGACGTCCTATCTGGGATGCAAGGGAAGTGATCTGGGCTTCTTCTGCGCAGTGGCGGTGTACTGGCTGGTGCTGCTGGCGGTGCAGCTGCGTATGCCCACCATCTTGGTGCCCAAACTGCCCCACCGGCATACCTCCTTGTTATTTTTTCTCGTGAGTGTGGGGGCGTGCCTGTTCGTTATGGGGATCTCGGGGATCTATACCGGATTCCGGCTGAAGTTGAACCTTTCAGATGTCTATGGGATCCGGGCAGAGGCAGCAGCCTACGATATTCCCGGTCTTTTTGCCTACGTTCTCTCCTGGATGACGGTCATTTTGTCCGTGCTGATCCTGTACTGGCTGCAAAAGCGCCGGTACGTGGCGGTAGGCGTGCTGGTGGTAGTCTATCTGTTCTATTACTCCATCAGCGCACAGAAGTCCGTGTTTTTGTTTCTCTTTTTACTGCTGTTCTGCTACCTGCTGTACCGGAAATGGATGTACCGCTGGTGCGCCGGGCTGTTGTCACTGGGAGTCATGGGCTGCTGGGTGCTGGAGGCCGGGGCCCAGTTTCTCACCCCCATGTCCCTGTTTGTGCGCAGGCTCATGTACGTGCCTGTCCAGCTCAGCGAGGTGTACGCCCAATTTTTCCGGGAGCACCCGCTGAATCTGTTCCGGGACGGGATTTTGGGGAAGCTGTCCTATGACCCGGTCTATTCCATTAAGATCCCCAAGGTGATCGGAGAATATATGGGGACCGGATCCAGCGCCAACAACGGTCTGGTGGGTGATATGTATGCCAATCTGCCGGTCGTGCTGGGGGTTTTCCTGATGCCGCTGATCCTGGTGATCCTGTTCCGGCTGCTGGATGCGGCAGCCAGAGACATCCCCCAAAAGATCTATATCGGGCTGTGTGTGTTTTTTGCTATGAGTTTCTGCAACGGTTCCTGGAGTACCGTCCTGCTGTCCGGAGGATTCCTGATGGCCTGTATCTTCCTGTATCTATTTCCTGTACAAAAAGAGGAGCACGTAAAGAATGAACAATCGTGAACTGCGCGTTCAGGACCTTATTTCCGGGTTCCGGCGCGATTGGAAACTATTTTTGGTCATTGTGGCCGGGTTCCTCCTGCTGGGTCTTGCTGCTGGATTCTTCTTTTCCGGCCGGGCCTCGGCGGAAGGGTCCGGCAGCGCCCAGGCATGGGAGCCGGTGGACTTTGCGGAGGTCCCCATGGGTATCACCTATTATGTGGACTGTTACGACTACATCAAGGAGCAGCGCAAGGTCCTCTGTTCGTACATTGACGGTGTGCGGAACGATTCCTCTATTACGGAATCGCAGCAAGAGCAGCTCCTAGAGATGAAAGAAGAAATCCTGATCTTTGATGAGGACGAGCTTGTTCCTATCTACTGGGATCTGAACGCCCCGGATGCGTTTTACCTGCCCGATGAGCTACGTCAGAGCACTCTGGCTCAGTATCGGCGGGAGCGGGAGACGCTGCTGCAAAATATCAGCAAATCCGAGTATGCCAGATCTCTGCTGGATACCGTGGGCGGCCTGAGTACCAGCGACGCCGCCGTCAATGAGATCTACGCCTCCATTCTTTCCCAGGCAGCGGAATACCGCCAGCTGCAGCTGGATCTGGAACAGCTGGATACCCGGCTGAATCTGCTGGAAAACGAGTATCCCGCGCTGCGCCAGGCCAGTGAAGAAATGGCGCAGCGCCTCGATGACGCCGCCCGGGCGCTGGATGCGCGGGCGGAAGAGGCAGTGGCCCTGCTGGAGGAGATTGCGCAGGAAAACCATCTGAATATCACCTTCTCGGCGGAGCAGGAGGACGTGACGGTCCAGATCGGCCACACTACCCGGCCCGCCACCCGACAGGAGGCATTTACGGCCTTTGTGATCTTCTTTGGACTTGTGGGTATCTGTGCTGGCGGCTTTTTTGTCCTATGCCGGGAGACTTCTTCCTACAAAAAGGAGTCTCTGCAGCAGTGATTTGAAGATTTGAAAGGATACTCTGGGATGCAGTCTCGTTTGCTGAAAAATATTCTCTCTGTCAGTGGCGTGCTGATTTTGGTCAAGGCGCTGGGTTTTTTCAAGCAGATGGTAATCGCCGGCATTTTTGGCGCCAATGCCGAGACTGACCTGATCAATCTGTCCTATGGATTTATCGGCGACATCCAATATCTGCTGGTTCAAGTGATGCTTACCGCAGTGGTATCTGTTTATATTCATGTGAAGGAAGAGACCCAGAATGAAGCCGGGCAGTTTGCCAGCGACACCCTTTGCGCAGGCACCATCGTTGTAGCGGCGATTTCAGCGACCATTTTTATGCTTTCCCCCTGGATCTCAAAATTGCTGGCCCCAAGCTATTCCCAGGAATTGAGTAGCCAGCTCGGGGGCTATATTCGCCTATTTTCCCCGATCCTCATTCCATTGGTTTGGATGGCGGTTTTTCATGCACTTCTCAACTCCAACAAACGCTTTATCCCAGGTCAACTGGAGGGATTGTACCAAAGCGTGATCCTGGTTATCGTGATTATTTTGGGAGCGCCCTATCTGGGCGTGGACTCCCTAGTCATTGGATATTGGTTGTATGCAACCTTCAGCGCCGGGTTTCTGGGTTATCAGGCGCGGACTTATTTGAGGAAGAGCAGTAGAAATCCGTTCCGTAATCCGCAGGTCCGTTCGCTTCTCGCAATGGTTGGACCACTTTCTATCGGCTATGGTGCAGTTTATATCAACCAAATGGTAGACAAAATCCTGGTATCCGGACTGGCGGATGGGACGGTCACTGCCATGAGCTATGCCGCTACACTTTCCAATCTGGTAGGGACACTGATTTGCTCCCTCTGCTCCGTGCTTTATGCCCATGTAACAGAATATATTTCGCAGGAAAAGGAACAGGCTGTGGCCCAACTGACAGAACGGGCGATTTTGGTTCTGGTGATTCTGCTGCTGCCTGTCACTGTGATCGCAGTAAGCCAGGCGGAAGACATAGTCCTGCTCATATATGGCCGCGGCGCATTTGACGCGGAAGCGGCGGCTATGACAGCCCAGGCATTGATGGGCTACAGCCTGAGTTTTATCCCTTTGGCGTTACGTGAGGTATATAGCCGGGTCCAATACGGATATCAGGACTCTAAGCACCCCGCGGTAAACAGTGTCATCGGCATCGCCTGCAATGTTACATTGAGCATTTTGCTTTGTCGAAAGTTCGGTGTATTTGGAGTGACCCTTGCCAGCAGCGTAGCCACCCTAGTAATCGGCATGCTGAATGTGCAGTCTGCTCGCCGGACCGCATCATTCCTGTCGTTGAAATCTCTTTGGAACTTAACACCGAACATATTGATAGGTGGAATCCTGTCCATCCTTTTGACGTGGGGCTGCAAGCAATGGCTTGCAGAACTGCCGCTGCTGATTCGGCTGTGCTTGACCACTTTCTTTGTGTTCTCTGGATATAGTGTTTTGGTCATCCCTGCGGTATGGAAAACCGGGCTTATCAAGCCATGTCATTTTTCGCGCAAACAAAGATGAGCAGGAAAAATATCGCTACTGAAGAGGAGCCTTCTATTAGCGGCTGGTAATTTTTATAGTCCGAGGAAGGACGCTCTGCAGAGATCAGAAAGAAAGCGGCGCGTCCCATATGCAGAGTAGCCTCTTTTTTGAGTGGTCTGCTAGCGCGCTCACGCTATGATTCTTTGCCTGTCCCCACTCAGCTTTTTTGGAGCCGTGCAGGCATTCTGCCTCGAATGCTGGCCTCAATTTGGGGCTATCTTCGCAGAAAGCAGTTGTATCTCTGTGTGCATTGCCACGGGCAACGAATATCAAATGAAGGGAATTATTTTATGTGTGGCATCAGTGGTTATCTGGATCTAGACCGTGGAGTGGATATTGGAATCTTGCGGCGTATGACGGATGTCATCCGTCACCGGGGGCCGGATGACGAGGGATATGCTTTGATTGGCCCCGGTGGGACATCTTTTTTCGGGGGGAACGATACAGTAAAAGGGCTGGAGGTCCCTCCGCTGGAAACTGCCGTGGGGACCGCTTCCTTTTTGGGATTTGGTCATCGCCGCCTGAGCATCTTGGATCTGAGCGTTGGTGGTCATCAGCCGATGTATTTGCCGGAACGGGATATCACCCTCATCTACAATGGGGAGTTATATAACTACATGGAACTTCGCGCCCAACTGGAAGCTCTGGGGTATACCTTCCACACCACCAGCGACACGGAAGTTTTACTGTATGCCTACTGCGAATGGGGTGAAGATTGTCTCACACAGTTCAACGGCATGTGGGGGTTTGCTTTGTGGGATGGACAGGAAAATAAGCTGTTTTGCGCCAGAGATCGGCTGGGAGCCAAACCGTTCCATTACTGGCGCCAGGGAAACCGTATCATGTTTGGATCAGAACTGAAGCAGCTTTGTCAGGATGGTGCCGTACAACGGCGGTTTGACACCTCTTATTTGGCAGCTAACCTGATATATCATATCAGTGATTATAACGATCAGACTCTGATTGAAGGCATGAAGACCCTCCGACCTGGCCATAAGCTTGTTGTGCAGCTGGGGGCCGGTCATAACACCATCGACTCCTTTACCATTTCTTCCTATTGGACGTTGCATGTTCATTATGATAACAGTAAAACCGAGGCGGAGTGGGTGCGGTTGGTGACAGAGGAGTTTTCCAGGTCTTGCCGCTGGCGTATGCGTAGCGACGCCCCCCTGGGGGCGCTTTTGTCCGGAGGGCTGGATTCCTCCTGCATGGTTACTGAGATGTGTTCGCAGATGGAAGACCCCTCACGGTTGCAAACGTTTACTACCAGTTATCCTGGTAACAACTCCTGTGACGAGTGGTTCTTTGCCGATCTTATCAACCGTTCCTGCGGCTGTACAGGTAACCAGATCCTACCGGATGCCGAGGACATTGAAAAGCGTTTTGAGAATTTGGTGTGGCATGTAGAAGGGAGCTGTGGACTCTCTCTTTTAGGCAGCAAATTTTTGTTGGATGAAATCAATCGCCGCGGCTATAAGGTGATTCTCAATGGCCAGTGTGGTGATGAATTGATGCTTGGCTACGAGCGTTATTATGCATTCTTTTTCGCATCCCTGATCAAGAGAAAGCAGTGGAAGACTCTGGTGTCAGAATTTCGTCAGGCCAGTCGCCATTCCAAATTATCTGTGAGAGATCTGGCCGCTTATGCGCTCTACTTTAATCAGCCAGTGGTGTGGGACTCACGGCAGCTTCATCGTGCCGGCCGGTTCATCAACCCCGACCTGTTAGACCAGCGCAATCGTGTGGAGTTGCGGGAGTTGCTGTATCCAAAAATACTGGAAAATCTCCAATACACGGAGTTGACGGCAACCCAGTTGACACATATTGTACGCTATGACGACCGGTTGTATATGTCGGCTTCAATTGAAAGCCGGATTCCTTTTATGGACTATCAGTTCGTGGAACTGTGCTGTCGGATTCCACCTGAGTACAAGATCAAAAATGGTTACACCAAGTATCTGATGCGGCAGGCATTTGACAGAAGAATGCCTCGGGAAGTTACCTGGCGCACGAATAAAATGGGCTTTGGAGCGCCTGTGACACAGTGGGGCAGGAGGTTTTCGCGGGATTATCTGTTGGCGTACATTGAGGATTGCCGTACAGAGAAGTACTTCAAAAAAGAGGCGCTTGCACAGATGGTAACCCGCAATCAAGCGGAACCGTCTATCTATGAATTTCTCGCGGTTGAACTTTTTGCACGGCAGTTTGATGTGTCATAAGTATGGGACATTACAGGGGAAAACTGCTTTGATATAGTTTTTCGGGTGGTGGAGGCTATTTCGCTTTTTGGTGCGAATATTGATATATATTCGCATCCGGACAAACAAGAGGGGAGATCCGCATGACCTGTGTTAAAAGTAAAAATAAGTTACTGACTACAGAAGTGTAGAAACAGAATTACAGGATGTCCTTAGCGGTAAAAAAGCAAAAAATGAGTGGCGCCTAGGAACTTTTGTTAATTGAAAATGGATATGAAAAGTTCCACGCTGGGGCGCTAAACAAACTCACGTCCTCCTGTGCGCACTCCGATAGCAGGAGTTGCTTACACTTGATTTTTTGCGCCATTTTATCCATTTTTCTATGACAAACACAAAATTAAAAAAATCTAGCCGAAAAATGGATTTGAAAAAATAGATGGCAGAAAGATATATTTGCCACTTTAAATTTCGGCCATAACGCTGTATAATTTGTTATATGATCGTAACCTAAATTAAGCGGGGAACGACACATAATGCAATTAGGAGCGTATGGGCAAGATGAATCATCTGCGAAAACAGATTCTCTTTTTGTGTGACAGTCTGATTTTAATTGTTTTTTCGACTTTTTTCTCGTGGTTTTCTCTGCGATATAATCTGACGGATGCAGTTGGACAATCCGTTCAGCTGATTCAAAATTTTGCGTTGCTTTATGCCTGCACAGTGCTTTTCCAACTTTTATTCCGCACGTATGACAGCCTTTGGCGGTACGCTGAGAGTAAGGAATACCTGTCGCTGCTCATGGCTGCATTTTGCGGATTTTTCCTCTACGAGGTCTTGAGCCGCATTTTTCTACAGAGCATAATTTCCTTTATGCTCCTGACTTGTGTGGCCAGCCTCTGGGTCTTGGGAATGCTGTTGCTGCGCTTTGCCTACCGTGTTTACCGCAGTCGGGTACTATTTAGTAAGGGCAGCCATCAAATCCCTGTGGCCATTGTCGGTGCAGGAGCAGCTGGCGTTCAGCTGCTGGATGAGCTCCAGAGCAATCCAGACAGCCGATACAGTGTGCAATGCTTTTTTGATGACGACCTTGGCAAGCTGGGAAAACGAATCCATGGCGTGGAAGTGAAGGGGACGATCAGCCAAGTGCAGGAGCGCCTGCGCGCGATGGATATTCAGGAGATCATTGTGGCGATTCCATCTGCGGGGGAAAACCGCCGCCACGAGATTTTACAGAAACTGTCCGGCCTCGAGCGGATCAAAATTTCTGTTTTGCCCAGTACACTGGACATGATCCGCCAAAAGCCGATGCGCTCTCAACTGCGCGAGGTCCGCATTGAGGACTTATTGGGCCGTGAGCCGGTGTACTTGGACCCAGCGCCTGTGGATGCATATCTCTCTGGAAAAACCGTATTGGTCACTGGAGGCGGCGGCTCTATCGGTTCAGAGCTGTGCCGCCAGATTGTCAAGCACGATCCCAAAGAGCTGGTGATCGTGGATATCTATGAGAATAACGCCTATGATATTCAGCAGGAACTGCTGTACCAGTATGGTGGGCGGCTCAATCTGAAAGTGGAGATCGCTTCTATACGGGACAGGAGGCGGATGCGGCAGATCTTCGCTACATACCGGCCGGATGTGGTTTTTCATGCCGCTGCGCACAAACACGTGCCGCTTATGGAAAACAGCCCTCAGGAGGCGATCCGCAACAATGTATTTGGCACACTAAACCTCGTGCGGGCCGCGGATGAGTTCTGTGTTCAGAAGTTCCTGCTGATCTCCACAGACAAAGCGGTCAATCCCACCTCTGTAATGGGCGCCAGCAAACGGCTTTGCGAGATGATTCTTCAGTCCATGAAAGGACACAGCGGCACAGATTTCGTGGCGGTTCGATTCGGAAATGTCCTGGGCTCCAACGGCTCCGTAGTACCGCTGTTCCAGCGGCAGATCGCCGCGGGGGGACCGATCACGGTAACAGACAAGCGCATTATCCGTTATTTTATGACAATTCCGGAAGCTGCGCAGTTGGTGCTGCAGACCGGTGCCATGGCCCGGAAGAACGAGCTGTTTGTTCTGAATATGGGACAACCTGTAAAAATCCTGGATTTGGCGGAAAATATGATCAGACTCTCCGGGTATGTGCCGTATCGGGACATTGACATTGTGGAGACGGGGCTGCGGCCCGGCGAAAAGCTGTACGAGGAGCTGTTGATTGCCAGCCGGGACATTGAGCAGACGGAGAACAGCCAGATTTTTATCGAGCGGCAGCCGGCGATTACTCCCGGTGAGCTGAGAGAGAAGCTGGAGATTCTCCAGGAGGCCCTGGAGAAGGATGATTCCTCCTGCATTCGGGAGGCGCTGCACAGGGTTGTGCCAACTTTCCATGAGCCGGAAGAGGTGAACTGCGGGCAAGGCGCCGAGGTCCGCATTCCGCAACAGGCTGCTTTCAGATAAAGATCAGAATTTTCAAAAAACCGCCATGCGAAATGTCAGCGCATGGCGGTTTTTTCAGGACAGATTTCCTACACGATATAAGGAGAGTTCTATGACCAATCATTTTTCCCTTGCCAGATTCCTGCTCTGGATTCCTCCATTGCTCTGGTATCGAATCATTTGGGGATTTTCCGCCCAGACAGCGTCTGCCTCCGGGAAAGTATCTGATGGACTTCTGCATCGCATCTTAATTGTGCTGTCGCCTGCGTATGCCCGGTCCGAGGCCGATATTCAGGGGGCAGCTGTTGAGGTGCTCTCGTTTTTTGAGAGAAAAGCCGCCCACATGTTTTTGTATTTCCTTTTGGTCATCCTGTTGTTAGCGGCGCTTGCGCCCTTTGTCCGGAACATCCTGCGCCGGTCTGCTGCCGCGGGAGTTTTCTGTGCCGTCCTGGCAGCCCTGGATGAGATTCATCAGACGTTTGTTCCAGGGCGCAGTGGAGCTGCACGAGATGTGGCGGTCGATTTGGCGGGAGCCGCAATCGCGTATGGTATTTGGTTTCTACTGCGATGGGTAGGAGCCGCGCGAAGAGACCGGCGCCGGCTGTCTGCAATCCGAACATGGATGCCCGCAGGGATTGGCCTTCTCAGTGCCTGTATTCTGCCGCACCTTACACAATCCGCCTTCAGCCATCCGGTTTTTGAGCGCCTCTGTCAGCGGTTCCTGGAAAATTGGGAAACGCTTGACGCAGCCGGAAAGATCGCTGTATTAGAGGGGATCTCTCCTGTTATGAAGGAGATGTTATATGCGGGAACAGCGGGGCTGTTGGGGCTGATGACTATCCTGACGCTGGCAATGCGGGGATGGCCGCTGCTGCGCTCGATCACGGTATCGGTGTCAACTGCTGCGCTGGCAGCGGTCTTCTTTGCGGGGCTGCATAGTTGCTGCTTGATCCCGGGACTTTTATCTATAGCCATGAGTGTCCTTCTGGGAAGCATGGTTTGGGCCAGCTGCATTTTAATTGTGAAAAGCAAAGCGCTGCTTCTCCATAAAGAATTCCAGATGTAAGCACGAAGCCCCAACGGGCTTCGTGCTCTTTCAAATAAGCTTATAGTGCGGCCAGGGACCGCCAGATCGGAATCCGATCATATCAAACAGAATCAAGAGCGGGCCGGCCAACAGCAGCCATAAAAGCGCATATCTGAGACAAATCTGCCCCAAAAAATTGCCGAAAAGAGAAGTGTAATCCCAAAGCCCCAAACCAAGCCAGACATTGAAAACCAGCCCGGCGGTCAACTGGGAAACAATCAGCACGATCCCTCCCAAAACTGCCTGGAGCCACAGCGGAAATGTCCAGGGCATTCGTTCGTTGACAGCGTCCAAAGGGATACACAGGAGGGAGAATACGGCAAGATCGGTCCAATGGCAGTTTCCGGTCAAAAGAAGCTGTAAAGCGCAGAAAACGACTCCGCCGCAGAACCATCGGAATATATGCCAAAGCAGCTGCATGATACGTCCCCCTCAAAAAAATTATCCGTTTCCCATCCTCCCTGATTAGGCATGCACAATGCTGAACGCCGGAAACAACAGTTCCCATCCGGTATGCGGATGACGGAGCTCCTTGCCAAGGTATTCGTGAAGAACCTCGTGCGCGTGGCCACAAACTCAAGGCCAGTGGCCAATCGGAACTGCAGTATGGAGGATTTTTCGGGCAGCTCCGTTTGATTTCTCCAGTATGCGGACTGGCAACGTGATGTCGGAAACCTTGCGGGAAAGCGTCTTTAGATGAGCTGCATGGCTATATTTTGGCAGCGGCAAATGACAAGAGGCCATTGTTAGTTTATGCACATTACCGCAAAATAGAAGTCATTTCCGATTTTAGAAAAATTTATTACTCCATAGAGAAAACGTAGATTCTGCTGAACAGAGAAAGGCTCCGGACGGGTGGCCTTCATTCACTGTTTTCCGTGCCTGTCG
>OJRW01002930.1_pt1 | contig 10982 bp, 6 predicted proteins | sample 1599231 | NCBI WGS metagenome assembly OJRW01 (sample SAMN04168656, study PRJEB22393) | human gut metagenome | biome: human gut microbiome; feature: stool | host: Homo sapiens | collected 2014-03-17
CGTCAGCTCTGCACGTAGCTGCCCTTCGGAGACTTCCAACCGCAGTTCATCATCTCGCTGTTGAACACCATCGCACCGTCGCCATGGGCGGGGACGACGATCATGCCACCGTCGCCGTGGTGACGGGCCACACCGTCCAGCGCGGCCTTCGCAGCCTCGACCGGATCTTCCTTGGCATACAGCACACGGTCGGAAACCTGGTGCGCGGCGACTTCCTTGACGAACGCCTCACCGATGCCGGTGCAGGAGATCGCAACGGAATCGTTGTTGGCGTAGGTGCCGCAACCCGGCAGTGGCGAATCGCCAACACGGCCCGGCATCTGGTTGGTGATGCCGCCAGTGGAGGTGCCGGCTGCGATATTGCCGGACGCGTCACGTGCGACGGCGCCGATGGTGCCATGCTTCTCCCATTCGTCGCCATTGGACTGCGCCTCACGCAGGGATTCCTGACGGGCCGGGGTGATGAAGTACTCGCTGTCGCACAGTTCGATGCCCCACTCCTTGAGCAGGTTATCGCCCGGCTTGGCGAACATGACGTGCTTGGTCTTCTCCTTGATGGCGCGCGCCACATTGATCGGGTTCTTGGACGTGGTCAGACCGCATGCGGAGCCGACTTCGCCGTCAACGCCGGTCATCAGGCAGGAATCCATGGACACGATGCCTTCGCTCGTCAACGCGGCACCACGGCCAGCATTGAATTCGGGAGCATCCTCCATGACACGAATGGCCGCGCAGACGGCATCCTCGGCCGGAGCGCCCTGTTCCAGCAGCGCATAGCCGGCTTCAAGGGCCCTGTTCAGATCCTGCTCCACCTGGGCGCGACGTTCCGGCGTGTCCTTCTTGCCGCGATTGCCAGCGCCTGCGTGGATCACCAGAAGGATCCCATCCGGATCAGCCTGGGCAACCCGGACCGTCGACTGCGGCAATGCTGCTTCGTTTGTTGACATCTTCTCTCCTTCAGATATCTCGCTTATGTTTGACATTCGCAGATATCTTACGCCGGTGGCGGCAACGAAGCGCCCGACATGCGCAAAAGCGATGCCGTCGCGCCGTTACGCAATCAAAAACATATCGAAGCGCGACTGCGTCCTTTCTTACGTTTCATACTTTTGCAAATCGCAATCTCGTATTTCATGGTGCTCCTCCGTTGGTAGTGCCAGTATGTGTCAAGCGCATCGTTCCCCGGACAAAATCACGTTCTTAAGCAAAGCCACGCTTGTAAATCGGAACCACAAGTCGTTGTGGCCCCTACGGATTCATGTATATCGAAATGGCTGAAATTATTATCCATCGCAAAAACTCTCGTAAGCAACACTTATCGAGATAAATGTAGCTTATTTTAACGTTAGCTACACTTATGCGGATAAGTGTAGCTAACGTACATGCGATGCGACTGATAGATTGGCAATAAATGGAAACAACAAGCCATTTCGCCCAGCTCTATATGCTATCGGAACGAATTGCGTTTGAAATCGTTGTTCTCCCATATGAGTAGACCGATGGTCGCTGGGACTATCTCACCATCTGCCGCTTTTATCTCAGACACGTCGACTAGGCGGACCTATCACAGCAAGCCGGCATGGTAGACAACCGCATGGAAAGGATGGACATCATTGTGAAAGCACGGGCATCCCTTGGATGTCGGAGTCCACTACCGTTTTGAGGATGTCGCGAATCAGGTCCATGTCACGGCGTATCGGATCTCTTTTCGATTAGACCGGCATATTCTTCTTTGTCTTCGTCGTCGAGCAGCGCATAGGCGTCAAGCAAGACGTCTTTGGGGGACGGCGATGTTATTTTCGAGGATGTCTGCTATTAGCCAGCTCAGCGAGTAGTATGGTTCTCCTGCATTAAAGCCATCATCGAGGGATTGGACTTGGCCATCGGGAAGAGAATCGCAATAGGGTCTCAACTGTCGGTAGGCTGCCGCCACTTGCCGATCCAGGGGCCATAACCTTTCCCTTTCCTGTGTGGTGGTCAGATGGCCGGTGTAAATGCGAAAACGTTTCTCTTTGCCGTGTCTTTTCTGCAACCATACGCGGATTAGTTCTTCTTCCACGATTCTATAGCGAGTTTGCCTGTTCTCATCAGCCCGTTTGATGTAATCCGGATCGGCCACCCCTAAATAAAACGCCCATTTCGCTTTCATTTCATCCCAATCGTCTAGGAAATGTATATTCCCTTCGACGCGAATATCAATCCCATATCTTTCGAAAATATGATTCCGAGCCTTGAAATAGGCATAGCCGCGAGTGGTCTAGGTCATTGATCTGACAGGCTTCTGAAACATGGATTCGGAGAGCGTCACGTCCACCGTGGTGGTCTAGGTCATTGATCTGACAGGCTTCTGAAACCCTCTTTCCGGTGGTGCGGATGAACCGCGAGTGGTCTAGGTCATTGATCTGACAGGCTTCTGAAACGAGGAGATGGCAGATGGCATCGAAGACGAAGTGGTCTAGGTCATTGATCTGACAGGCTTCTGAAACATGCTGGCGAGCGTGAAGAGGATGCGGCGGGTGGTCTAGGTCATTGATCTGACAGGCTTCTGAAACAATGGCGGCCCAGCAGACAAGCAAACCAAGTGGTCTAGGTCATTGATCTGACAGGCTTCTGAAACACCAGTTGAAGACAGTCACCGACATCCTCCGTGGTCTAGGTCATTGATCTGACAGGCTTCTGAAACCCCGACTTCGGACAATCCAGCGACCCAGACGTGGTCTAGGTCATTGATCTGACAGGCTTCTGAAACAAGTGACCATGAAACGGCGGACGCCCTTGCGTGGTCTAGGTCATTGATCTGACAGGCTTCTGAAACGCGGTCGCACGCAACGCCTTGAGCAACGTCGTGGTCTAGGTCATTGATCTGACAGGCTTCTGAAACTCGCTGGCAACGCTTAGCAGGGCGAGTATGGTGGTCTAGGTCATTGATCTGACAGGCTTCTGAAACCTTTGGGTGCTCTCGCCATCTTAAGGACTGATGGTCTAGGTCATTGATCTGACAGGCTTCTGAAACCGACATGGCATTGTATCGGGGCATGGCGCTGTGGTCTAGGTCATTGATCTGACAGGCTTCTGAAACATCCAATACGGCACTACTGGCAGTGTGTTGGTGGTCTAGGTCATTGATCTGACAGGCTTCTGAAACTAAACTGGACGATTGATAAAGTCCACAATAGTGGTCTAGGTCATTGATCTGACAGGCTTCTGAAACGCCTACTGTACACTATCGCTCCATAGTATGGTGGTCTAGGTCATTGATCTGACAGGCTTCTGAAACGGAATTGGAGGTTACCCAGCAGGTGCTGGGGTGGTCTAGGTCATTGATCTGACAGGCTTCTGAAACGGAATACGCGACCAAGGGCACCACAACCAGGTGGTCTAGGTCATTGATCTGACAGGCTTCTGAAACCGGCAGCCACTCGTCTCGTAATATGGACGGAGTGGTCTAGGTCATTGATCTGACAGGCTTCTGAAACAAGCCCTTTTGAAAAACCAGCAGAAACCGGGTGGTCTAGGTCATTGATCTGACAGGCTTCTGAAACTCCAGAAGAGGATAGCGTTCGCAAACGGATGTGGTCTAGGTCATTGATCTGACAGGCTTCTGAAACGACCGTTGTGGCGGGCGAATGCCACCACGAGTGGTCTAGGTCATTGATCTGACAGGCTTCTGAAACCGATAGCCTTGGAGCTTCCTGAACAGTTCATGAGAACTGAACATAATCTCCATCAACATAATGGCTTCTTCCTTCTGTCAGGGTAACCCTTTTGTTGCAGCATTCCAGGTCAAGAAGCTGCATACCATTTTTTAATAGGTCTCTATGTAAATAAATCAATTGGTCGTTATTACAATATTGAGTTGTATGAAGCGTCACAAGCATCCTGTTCTCAGCAAGAGCACCGGCAGTATCAACCACCATCTGAATTTTATCAAATAGGGAACCCACAGAGCTCACATCAACACGTAATTTTGCCATTGAAATCGCAGTTTTCAAATCCAGCGAAGAAGAAATTTCCAGAGGCAAATCATCATCCCATATTTCATCTTGAATAAGCGTTTTTAACTCTGCCTGCAACTCAAGCACTCTAGTTAATTTATCAACATCAAATTCATCTATTATTTTCTTAATTGCCGCTTTTTGGAATAGTGCATTGTAGTCAACAATATCAGCGCAATCCCCAACATACAATATTGATTTTGTTAAGACCGCGGTCTTACTCCCATCTCCCAGAACCACGTCATCACCAAACCCCTGTAGGCCCTCCACAAATTTAAACAAAAGTTCTGGCGACGATAATCCCAATACATTCAGCCCTAATTCAAGAGGCATCACATCGAGCGGATACATGACAATGCTATCAATCATATAATCACTGTCCGTTCATCCGAATTTCTTACATCCTCAATTCGATTTCCTAAAAGAAATTTGATTGAAGCATATTGCTTTTCCGTAATAATCAGTGACTGCACCAAACCTTCTTCAGGAACAAAACTCGCCACACGGCCTTCAAGAAAACCAGCCGATTCACGAGTGGTAGCGATTCTAGAATATACTGATTCTTGAACCATAATGAAACCTTCTCGCAACAGATTCTTTCGAAAAGTTGCGTATGCCTTACGCTCTGCTACTGTTTTCACAGGCAAATCAAAGAATATCAAAACCCTCATAACCCTATACCTCATCAATAAACCCCAATTCTGGCAATCTGCCATCTCCTGATAGGTAATGGAATGCATCGCGAACAAAAATATTGATCAATTGCGTCAAACAAGTTCCAAATTCAGGCAAATCAGTGCGCAACAGCCGTATAAGCTCATTCTTCACTTCTGAGTTCAGAGTTTGTTCCCTTAGCTCAAATACTTTTGCATCAACAAATGGCCGAAAAGGCTCCATAAGGTCACAAGCAAGATTAAAAGGATTCTTCTCGCTATCATGATGGATGCCGAATTCAGTTAAATAGCCAAATTCTGCTATCTTTCGAGCGACTTCAGACATCACTAACGAATAGCCGTAATTTAACAATCCATTCGTTTCATTACTATCATCTGAGCGAACAAATTCATAGGTAAACAGTCTTGGAAAATACATATGAGCCGCGACCGCTTCACGGTTATCCGAATCTCCCGGCTGAACAGACGTGATTAATGTTTTCATCTTTTCTATATCAGGGAAAGCGCACTTTTCCTTTAATACGAAAATCTGATGAGCTATCTTTTCTTGCACGATTCGTTGCCATAATATGTTCTTTCGTTCTTCCGCCCAACCCATTTGTTGCACAATGCATACTCGTCTAGAGGATTCAGTTTCGTATGGGTTTGTTTCACCAATTGGGAGATGTTTATCATTGCAAAACACCACTTTGATATCCCGCTCAAGAAGAGATGCCATAGCGCTTGTGGTGATTACAGCTTGCGTTGTAGCAAACAGCACCATTCCAATATCATCGATTGGAATCTGAACAGTATCATCATCCGTTTGCACAACAAGCAAGTTCATCTTCATCGAAACTTTGCAATGTTGCGTCACTACAATATTCCGCCACGCCATACTCACTCCATCGTGGTTGTGGTATTCTGTTAAAGGATTGTTTGGTCGCAATCCGATTGTCTAGGTCGTTGACCTGACAGGCATATATTGAAATAAAGCAAGGTTTTTATAACCGAGCTTCAGAAGGATTAATGCCTTGCCTTATGGCTTTGGGCTTCCGGCAATGCCGGAAGCCCTTTTCATTTATTCAGCCTTTTTCAGTTCTGCAATAGTAATTTTCGTTTCAAATAGTCCAGACGGAGATTGAAAAACAAATTCGTCATCATCGGAGAAAGATACACTTCTAACACGTTTCCACTCGCTGGGGAGGCCAACCAACGAAAGGTTTGCACGACCAGGATCAGCATGAAGCGCGACAACAATCATCCCTAAAACATCCAACTGCTTGTCCAAATCAAGCTTCTCAAATTTAGTCCGCGCCTTAGCTAGCGTACTTTCTTCAACCCTGTGAAGCGGATAATGTTTATTTACCGCGTCGAATAATGCATCCCAAATTTGCATTATGTCTATTGAGCTTTTAGAAGTCCCACACTTCAGATAATCATCCAAGGCATTATATACATCACAATCCAGCCACAACTGTCGAGCATTATTCAATTCAGTAGCAGACTTTATTGTCATGCATGCCCCTTTATAGTGAATAAGCTGCATTGACGGAATATGTCGAAGCAAAATTTTCGCTTTTGCATATTCAGGCTTTTTTGCCACCAGTACTTTCTTCAATGCTTCATCCGAAGGGCAATCTCCCAACATCGAGTACTCCTGCATCGTGATGTTCACAAGACGTACTTTTCCCTTTAATTCGACAAGAATCGAATAAACCACCTTTGCGCTGGAGAAACCACCATACAAAGACGTATCGGCTTTATTTTTATCGAAAGCAATACCGTCATGCCCTTCTTTAACCGCAGCTCCATATCGCGTTTCGTTATATAGAGCGCCAAAACTATCCCCCACCTTCTGAGTGACAAGCATCTTACGATAATTCATCACTCTTCGGAGATAATCTTTATCAGCCTCACTCCACGCAATCTCACCAGTCTTAGGATTGATACGCTTATTTTCATCCGCCGAAGCCATAGAGCCGACAATAAAACCGAAGGCTTTACCGTGTTTACGGTCCCCCGCCTTCAATTTCTCACGATATCCTCTCAGGTAGTCCTGAAGATAGATATTATATGCATTCGCCGCTCCATCAGAAACTGCACCATTATCAAAGAAACCTCTGTTAACAGCAAACTGCCCAGCTACACCAAGACATAATGCATCCTGAGCATGGTGATAATCATTAATATCACGATTCTTATGTTCAAACCCGAGATATTGGCGCATCTCCTTGGTCAATTCGGAATTAAGTCCAATCACAGCAGAGCTATTTCCATACCTCCGCCGCATCAAAGTCGCCACATTCTTCATAATCTGACGAGTCTCTACCAGCGATCGCTCGACAAAACGCTCTTTCTCATGTCTACCGAAATCATTTTGTCGTACCAAACGTTCAAATTTAGTCTGGGAAATCAACCTATTATCCAACAGTTCCTGCCAAAAGCCTCTTCTTGCTTCTACTAGTTCCGGCAAATATGCAAAAGAGTCTGTTTTACGCGCATTGGCCGCACGGGACACAAGTACTCGATTGTCCAGGGAATCATTCTGCGTTACAGCTTGGGGAATAATATGATCGATATCGTAATCAGACGATAGCCTGTCGATATCCAGCTCTTCGCCCGTATACATATCCTTACCAAGCTGTGTGTAGTACAAGAACCAACGATCATCCTGAAGTCCTTTATCGTCGCTTGCCTCCAAGCGATCATAAATGTCACTGAATTCCTTTCTCAATCCAGCATTCTTGTACAACTCCAGCAAGCGATTCTTTCGAGAAGTGGTTCGCACGCTTGCCTGAATATCTCCGGCCAATTCTAGGAATATTCTCGATGGCTTCTTTCCAACGGCCTTAGAGATATCATCAATGAGTCGAACGGATTGGATGATTCCTCGTTTCACTTTCGGAGATACGTGAAGCTCGTCAACCATTGACTCCAACGATTGCTTTTTATCCGCTCCAAGATTCTGCTCATCAATCCATTCAGGAAAACCATAATTTTTATCAGTAATAATTTCCATAAAATTACGATCTTCAAAACGCATAATCTCAATGATGCTATGCTTCTGAGGGGCAAAATCATCACCAATCTTGCATTCGCCGACCTTGGTCGTAAGCAACTTCCTTGAAAGCTTGCCCCATCCCGTGTAGTGAGTCCTTGCCAACAATTCGCAATCACTATCGGACAGTCCATCAAGCATGCGCAACTGATGCAGTAAAGTCTCTTTATCCTCAAACACAGTCTGGAGCTCGATTATCTGCTCCATAAGCTCTGAATCTTTATTCACCCGTTCTGCGCCGAAAATACGGCACAGTTTTCCATATGATGACATAGAGCTCATAAACTTTGACTCGCTCGCCAAACCAGACAGCTCATAGGTACGGCCATACTCTTTGCGGAGCAGATTTTCCGCAGCCTTTTTGGTGACTACACCGCCTTTCATAAACAAGTTACGAATCAGCAGCGTCTTTTCTTCTCGACCAAGTCGTTGACGACAACGGTTTTCCCATCGGTTGCCCGAACGAACCGATAAACGGACATTATTTAGTTCGTTAAGAACTTCATACTCCTGATACAACATGGAGTTCTTCGGCAAGGTCGCCTCACCTAGCAGATAGCTATCTGTATCCACGAGCCGTTCAATGAAACGCCTACCCGACTCATCCTTGTCAACCATCTTATCGAAATTCCAAGGAGTGATTTCTCCAGATTTTTTACGCTTCATCCAATGGTTTTCGCCATTATCTGAAGGCTGCATTCCTTCCCGTTCCACCAATGGACCCACAAAATAAGGCACACGGAAAGTCAGCAAGCCTTCTATTTTATTGACTTGTTCACCGTTCTTTTCAAACGTATCCAAAAGGAACGGATAATATTTTCCTTGCTTTTCAAGAATTCTCCTAAGCTCATTTCGATGAAGCTGATACGGAATCACACCATTATCAGAGTCTCTTTGAACTGGGAAAAGCCGATCTTCATCAATTGCGTGCTTTAAATCCAATTTTTTGGATTCAGACAAATTAGAAGCCTCAATTAACTTCGAAAAATATTTATTTGCGTTCTGTCTTGTTTTTTCATACGTAGAAGTACCCCTGATGCTCCGACGTCGACCGTCAACCATTGTCCAGCCAACCAACTCACCATAATGCTTGTTGATTTCATCGGCATTGTCTTCCGTACGGAGCTCTTTTTTAATAAGATCCCAATTTCTTTGGTGTCGTGTGTAACTCGCACACATCGATTCAGAAACACTTTTTGCGTTACCAAGCAGTTGTTTCAGAGCGATAGCGCTATATTGTTTCTGCATTTTATCGAGTAACTCGCATTGTTCATCATCAAGCAAGCCCGAATCTACGACCTGAGCACGAACTTCCTCGTAATCAGATTTATTGAAATAAATACCAAGCGCTTTCTTTTCATCGCTGGTACGTTCTTCAGATGGGAAAATCTTCGCTAAATCAAGTTTATTTCCCTCTAGACCAGCAAAAATAGCCTTAATGACATTGATTTGTTCTTTTGGCAGTTCACACGACTCACAAATAACAGCAAGCGCATTTTCAACACGCATACTGCGAGAACCCTTTGTCGTGCACAACGTATCAGCAAGACGCTTTTTGTCGATTCCTGCCGTCCATGATCCATCCAGCTGCTCATCAAATACACACAGAATGATTTCACCGATAAGATTTAAAAGATTCTTTGAGTCGAATACACTCGAAGAATCCAAATCACCTTCAACAAGGAAATTACCTCGGTACTTCAACAGGTGATGGACAGCGAAATACACTTCTCGAATATCATGTTGCTTGTCATCTTCCATCAAAGTTTTGCGCAGATGATAAATTGTCGGATATTGTTTATAGAAACGTTTATCCTGATTCTTCGAATCGAATAAGACACCGCCATACCAATAATCCGCATTGTTCTCATCAGCAGGATGAACCCAGGAGTACTTCCTCCGCGCAAGGAATGACGGATCCACCTCTGCCAGGGGAGCATCAAAAATAGCATCAAGCATATGCAAACGCCAACGTCTACGAGAGTAGCGCCTACGAGTAGTACGAGCCATACGACGAGCTTCAGCAGTCTGCGCAGGCTCGAATAGCCTTACACCAATTAACTCACGCCCTTTAGCTCTCATCAACCGATAATCAGGAGTAAACGCGGCCCATCCAACGGAAGCATTACCGATATCCAAAGAAATTGCATAATTCGGAACTATTTTTTTGCGGCTCATAAGACCCCCGTTGGCTTAAAAACAATTAGCTATAGATTACACCTGATAACCCCTTTATCCGCATGGGACACGCTCGGCAATAACCCAAAATCTTTTTTTAAATTCAGACTAACCAAGATGAAAAAGCCGGGAACGGATGCGACGTTTAAATTACGACGAACCCAACTCCCGGCATCGCGACTGCTTCTCAAAGATGTGTGCTTGACTCACATGGATGGTACTGAGAACCATTCGCTTGCGATCTGTTTCCGCCGCGCATCCAACGCAACTCGACGCAGGCATGCGGCAGACACAAATCAAGTCTGTATCAATCTTCCAGCCGGCACAGAAGCCAGCCGAAAAGCCACAAACTACTTTAGTCACACGATTGAATAATCACAAATCGGTCACAAAAACCATGAAGCGGTATACACATCCGCATTATGTCATCCAAAGCTGCCATAATCACATACTCCTTACTTATAGGCGATGAATCGACTCTGATAATTACAAAAGTCAGTTGTTGCTATTATTTTTTTGAGAAATCTCTTGCGCTTTATGCTTAGATGATATGGCCTGATTTTTGTTCCGTCCTTATAGTGGGGCGGCTTGCGCCGCTTGGTTTGCATAATACTCGGTTTCGGTCCGTCCCGGTGTCCCGTAGCCCAAGGACTGGCGCAGACGCTTCGAGTTCCACCACGAGACCCACCGGAACGTCGCCAATTCCAGGTCCCTCAAATCCCGGAAGGGCTTGCGTCGCCAGACGAGCCCGGTCTTGTACGCGCCGTCGGCGCTCTCGGCCATGGCGTTGTCGTACGAGTCGCCGACCGTGCCGGTCGAGGGAAGCATGCCGTGTTCCCTGACCTGGTGGTGTACACCGTGCTGATGTGTGTTTTTGTCAAATTGAAGTAGTCCAGAATGGCGTGTCAATTCAATCTCGTGCTCTACGGCCCGTCGGCACCGGCAAGACGCATCTCGCGGTCGCGTTGGGCAGGCTCGCGTGCATGCGCGCGGTACCGGTCGGGTTCTTCACCGCGACCGGGCTGCTCATGCGGCTGCGCCGCGCGAAACGGGGGGGCTCGACGCGGAGCTCCGGCAGATCGCCAGGGCGAGGCT
>OJRW01002931.1_pt1 | contig 10977 bp, 5 predicted proteins | sample 1599231 | NCBI WGS metagenome assembly OJRW01 (sample SAMN04168656, study PRJEB22393) | human gut metagenome | biome: human gut microbiome; feature: stool | host: Homo sapiens | collected 2014-03-17
GGATACTCATGGTTCCAAGTTTTTAACGTGTAAAACGGTAGTACGTACCGAGCGGCAGTTGCTTGCCCGCACGATCCGTGAAACAAAGTTCGCCGTACTGCTCCGTACGCGGCGCACCGAACGCCTGCCGCACCGCCGTACGGGCCAGCGTGGACGACAATCCCATCGAATAGAGGTTCAGCACGAGGAACGCCCCCCGCGGCTCCAGCAACCGGGCACAGCACTCGAGCATCTCGCAGATGTTGTCCTCGAGAATCCATTTCTCGCCGTTGGCACCCCGCCCGTAGGCCGGGGGATCGAGGATGATGCCGTTGTAGCGGCTGCCGCGCCGCACTTCGCGCCGGACGAATTTGAGCGCGTCTTCGACGATCCACCGGATGCCGTCCAGCCCGCTCAGCTCCATATTCTCGCGCGACCACGTCACGACCTGCTTCACCGAATCGACATGGGTCGTCTCCGCCCCGGCGGCACGCGCCGCAAGGCTCGCGCCGCCCGTATAGGCGAAAAGGTTCAGCACACGGGGCGTAACCGGTTTTCGCGGCGCAGTCCGGCCCTTCGGCGCCGCTCCGGACAGAACGCCCTCGGATGCGGTTGTGGCCGGAGCGCCCGCAGGAGCGGTTGTGGCCGGCATCGCATCCGGCGCCTTTCCGCCCGCAATCCCCATCGCAGCGGCTCCGCCCGACGCCAGCGCCCGGCAGTTGTCGTAGATGAAATTCCAGTTGGCGGCCTGCTCGGGGAAGATGCCCACGTGCTTGAACGACGTAAGCCCCAGCCGCATGCGCAGCCGCATCCGCTTATAGGCATACTCCACCACCCAGCGGTCGGGCATTCCGGGCGCGAGACGCCATTCGCCCCGCTCGTCGCTGCGCGCATCGCGCCGAAACGAAGCGTCGGCCATGCGCCGCCACTCCTCTTCGGCGAGCGAGCGCCTCCAGATGGCCTGCGGCTCGGGACGGCGCGTCACATAACGCCCGAAGCGTTCCAGTTTCTCGAAATCCCCCGTGTCGAGGAGTTCATAATCCCCGAAATCGGGCGTCAGCTGTTCCTGCATACATTATTTTATAAATAGTTACACACCTTCCGGCTCCCGCTTTTCAAGCGGATCGACCAGCGACATTTCGCAGGCCTCGCAGTCGAACGCCAGCCGGTAACGGTAGGCGCCGTGTTCCAGAAACAGGTCGCCGCGCAGCCGCGGATGCTCCCGAAGGCATTCGCCGATCTCGCGGCGGATACAGTAGGCCGAACGCAAGACCACATGCCCGGCGGTCGTCGACGCGAGGTCCAGCCCCCGTTCGATCTGCCGCACCCCGTGGTCGCGGTAGAACGCCTCGGCCAGCCGGTTGGTGACGTTCTCCTCGGCCGCAAGCCGTTCCGACGGGTATTTCGCGGCGGGATTCTCGGGCAGAATGCGGTGTTCCGGCCGCCGTTCGCGGCGCGCTCCGGCAAGTGCCGCCAACGCTTCGCGGCGCAGTTCCGCAGCCAGCGACGCCGGCACGAACCACTCCGCGCCCCGCACTTCGGCTTCGCGGACCGCGAAGATCGTGTCGCCCGACTTCATCGCCTGCGCACGCAGTGCGGCGGCATTGGCGTCGGGATTCTTCGCCGGGTCGAGCCGCACGGCCCGCACGGCCGAGGCCGCAACGCCCTCGCAATCCGTATAAGTAAGTTTCAGCCCTTCGGCCGTCGCCTCCGCCGCGGCCTTCGCCGGAATCACCCGCCGCGTGCGGCTGCGCTCCACGGCCAGCGTGAAACGGCGGTCGAAATTGCGGCGGACCTCCGCCCCGGGCGTGATCCCCTCCATGCGATTGGGCGTGATGCGGCGACCCTCCACGGCGTTGACGTTGGTCCCGGTCACGCCGCGCGGCGTCAGGAAACAGATGCCGTCGCCCGGCGCAAGATCGTGCGCACCGTCGAGCGTGAACGTGCCGCCCGAAACGCCCGCCACGCGGCCCACCCGTTCGCCGACCGCCTTCGGGGTGTCGAACGACGCCACTCCGGCGCGCTTTCCGTCCAGAAAATAGTCGGACTCCCCGCGTGTAAAACTCTTCGACGGATCGGGCGTGAAATCCGGGACGCTCTCGCCGACGGACGACCGCACCAGCCCCGGCCGCAGGGCCAGCGCCTCGTCCACCGCCCGGCGGTAGTGGGCCACAACGTTCCGGATATAAGCGAGATCCTTGAGCCGACCTTCTATCTTGAATGAAGTGACGCCCGCATCCAGCAGATCGCCAATGCGTTGCGAAAGATTCATGTCGCGCACCGACAGCAGATGCTTCCCGGCAATCCAGGTCCGGCCCTTTCCGTCGGTGAGGTCCCACGTCAGGCGGCAGGGCTGGCTGCACGCCCCGCGATTGCCGCTGCGCGCGGACATCGACCGCGAGAGGAAACAGCGGCCGCTGTACCCCACGCAGACCGCCCCGTGGACGAAGCATTCGACCTCGGCCGCGGTGGCGGCGCAGATGGCCCGGATCTCCTCCAGCGTGAGGTTGCGTTCGAGAATCACCCGCGCAAACCCCGCCTCGCCCAAGAACCGCGCCCCCTCGGGCGTGCGGTTCGAAACCTGCGTCGAGGCGTGCAGCTCCACCGGAAGGTCCATCCGCCGCAGAGCCATGTCCTGCACGATCAGCGCATCGACGCCCGCGTCGATCAGGCTGCGGGCCTGCCGTTCGGCGGCCTCCAGTTCGTCGTCCCACACGAGCGTGTTGAGCGTGGCGTGGACCCGCACTCCGAAGCGGTGGGCATACTCCACGACCCGGGCGATCTCCTCCGCGGAGTTCCCCGCGGCCTGCCGCGCGCCGAACCGCGCGCCGCCGATATAGACCGCATCGGCGCCGTAGTCCACGGCGGCCGCAGCCGCAGCGTAATCTTTGGCAGGAGCTAACAGTTCGACGAGTTTCATTTTTTTCTTTTTGCAAAAGTAACAAAAAGCGGTCAATATCGGGACGTCGCGGACGGAAAATCGCGGGAACCGCCGCCGGGACGGACATTATCAATTATCATTCAACAGCTTACGCCCCAAATGGTCAATATATAACAAATACACTTCTTTTTCACCGGACCGGAAATATCCCTGCGATGACAATATCCGACAAACAAAACAGTTGCAGCCGCAAAACGGCTGTCATTCTTCAAAATCATTAAAAATCAACCTTATACACACGCATAACACCGAAAAACAAACAATAAGAAAAGACTTTTACGACAATATTTTCAGGATTTCCAGAAAGCATTCGGGCAAATTTTCGTATATTGTGCCGCAAATAAACAAGTCCAAAAATTTCACACGATGCAATTTTCAGCAAATACGGTTCTCCGGAAACGGGATACCGTACCCATTCATTTTTTATTCCTAATCCAATTTTTATGAGAAGATGCTTTACGCTATTGACGGTTCTCGTCCTCTGCGCCTCAAGCGGCTGCGACGACAAGAACAAAGAGGAGGTCGCGGATGTGATCGTCCTCTCGCGAAGTAGTGTCGCGTTCGCCCAGAAAGGCGGAACGACCACCGTCGCGGTAGCCACGCCCTCCGACTGGAAGGTGAGCTGTCCGGACGATTGGGTGACGCTGGCCTCCGAAGAGGGCCTGCTGACCATCTCCGCGGCAAGCAATACGACCGACAATGTCCGCAACTCGAAAATCACCGTGGAAACGGCCGGCGACAAACAGGAAATCGCCGTTCACCAGGCATTCTCGTGGGAAACGGTCCTGCTGTCCACCACCGCTTCGGAGGAAATTTCGCTGGATTCCGAAGGTGAGAGCGTTCTCTTCACCGTGGTCTCCAACGGCCAGTGGAGCGTCACGAGCGACGCCGACTGGGTTTCGGTCGAAAGCGACCCGGTCAGCGGAACGGTACGCGTCGGCGCCCCGCGCAATCCCGACGCCCACCGCAATGCGACGCTCACCGTCCGGGCGACCAAAGGCTCCGCTACGGAATCCTGCAAAGTGACCGTTTCGCAAATCTCACGCGAGGAAAACCCCTACTACCAAATGCTGGGATATTACGGACTTCATGCGGAAAACTGGTATTACGGCCGTGAACCGATCGGCGTGAGCGGCACGGGTACGTTCTGCACCGTCGAAGAGAAAGAGTACCGCAAGAGTTTCTACATCAAGAACCTGTTCCTGACGGGCACGGTCGTGGAAGCCACCTACGACAAAAACACCCAAACCATGTCGATCGAACTGGGCAGGCTCTGCTACACCCGCGAGATCTCCCCGACGGTCTCCCGCTTCCACTACCTGTACTCGATCAACATGCAGGGCGGAGGTTTCCACAACGGCATGCTGACCGGCAGGCTGGGAGAGGGCTACAACGACGACGCGGACGAAACCCGCAAGGCGATCCTCCTGAACGGTTTCGAATCGCCGTACACCACGCTGGGCATCATCGGATACCAGGAGCAGCAGTGGCTGTCGTTCGGCGACCTCTACTACGCCACCGGCACGATGTATCTCGTAGACTGGGACATTCCGGCCGACACCGGCACGGCCCCGACCTCCGTCACCCGGGCCGCCGACGGCATCGCACCCTCGGGCAGCACCTTTCCCGTATCGAAACATTAAACCGCAGCACACATGAAAAAATTATATGCACTGACAGCTTTACTGCTCGGCATGATGGGGTGCTCCGAAGAGACGATCACCTACACCAACCCCGTCCCGGGCGACGAACCGTCCGGCATTGCGGCCGAACTGGGCATCTCGTCGAAAAACACATGGTTCGCCGCTGAAGACGAACGCAACGCCTCGATCGGCTTCAAGAGCCTGGGCGGAGAGGTCGTCGTGGACATCCAGACCAACACGACGTGGAAATACGACGCCGTCAACGCCGGCTGGCTGACCATCGAGAAAGACGACGTCGCCGACCAGCTCGTCCTGAACTGCGAGGGCAACAAGGTCGAGGAGCAGCAGCAGGCTACGATCACCATTACCGCCGGCGACAAGACCGCGACCATCTCCGCCACGCAGAACGCGTACGGCACGCTCGAAATCGCCGCATCGAAAAACAACTTCCAGATTCCCGCCGTCGGCGAACTGACCGCCGAATTCGAAGTGCAGTCGACCGACGAAGACTGGATCTTCGAAACCAAAGACTGCCCGTGGCTGCTTCTCGAACAGCAGGGCGACAAAGTCACGATGACGCTCGACCCCAACGAGGAGATCGAGGACCGCGAAACGACCTTCGTGCTGATTGCCGGCGAGGGGGGGGGTAATCCCGTCTCTGAAACGATCCGCGTCACGCAGGACCGCGCCGTCTACGTCAACGTTTCGCTAAAAACCATTCCCCTCTCGCCCACTCCCACCGAATCCGACAAAAAAGAGTTGGGAATCAGATCCAACTACGACTGGGAGTACACGCTTTCCGAAAATTCCGACTGGCTCTCCGCCACGAAAACCGAGCAGGGACTTACAATCACCGCCGAGACCAATTCGAGCGGATCGTCCCGCACCGCAACCATCACCGTATCGGCCGGCGACGGCAAACAGAACCAGACCGAACAGGTCGTCACCGTCTCCCAGACCGGTCTGGACCTCGACGCCTTCATCCTCGGAATCGACATCACCTCGTCGAGCCTGAAGACCTATCTGCCGTTCGACAAGGCCATCGACGCCACCATCGACTGGGGCGACGGCAGCATCGAGGAGAACGTCACCTCCGCCTACCCCTCGCACACCTACACCGACCCGGGCTACTACATCGTCTCGGTCAAGGGCAGCGTGACGTCGCTCAACTCCTACGACATCCCCGACTACGGACTGGGCGAACAGTTCAGGGAGGTTTACAACTGGGGCCGCACGGGGCTGACCTCGATGGCGCGCGCATTCCAGAACTGCCGCGAGCTGAAACGGATTCCCTCCGACAACACCGAAGCCTTCGCCAAGGTCACCACCTTCCACTATGCATTTGCCGACTGCCGCGTCCTCGAAGCCGTTCCCGACGGGCTGTTCGACCATGCAACCGAGGCGGAAACCTTCGCCTACTGCTTCCAGAACTGCAACATGGTCACCGAAGTGCCCGCCGACCTGCTTTACAACTGCACGAAGATCACCTCGGTAGGTTCGCTCTTCTCCGGCACGGCGATCACCCAGATCGACGAGGATTTCTTCTCTCGCAACACGGAGCTGACCGACTGTTCGATCATCTTCTCGAACGGCAAACTGAAGACGGTTCCCGAAAAACTCTTCGCCAACAACAAGAAGGTGACGACCTTCAACTCGCTGTTCGCCAACACCGAGTCGTTCGAATCCGTCCCGGCCGGCCTGTTCGCCAACAACCCCGAGGTCGACTCGTTCCGCATGCTCTTCTCGGGAACAAGCCTGAAATCCGTCCCGGCCGGCTTGTTCGCCAACAACCACAAGGTCACCAATTTCCAGAGCGCATTCAGCAAAACGGCCATCCAGAGCGTTCCCGCCGACCTGTTCGCAGGCTGCGACAAGGTGACGACCTTTATGAGCTGTTTCACCGGATGCAGCGAACTGCAAAGCGTCCCGGCCGAGCTGTTCAAAAGCAGCGGAGCCTTCACGACCGTGACGAAGACCGCCTTCAACAACATCTTCAAGGACTGCGCCTCGCTGACCGAAGTGCCCGCAGGGCTGTTCGACGGCTTTACCCTGGTCACCGCCTTCAACGACGCCTTCAACGGCTGCGCGTCGCTCACGACGCTCCCCGCAGGGCTGTTTGCCACCAATACGGCGGTCACCTCGTTCACCAATGTCTTCAAAGGCTGCACCTCGCTCAAAAGCATCCCCGAAGGCGTCCTCGGCGGACTTTCCAAAGTCACCTCGTTCTCGGGCCTGTTCGCAGGCTGTACGGGGCTTGAAGAGATCGGCGCCAACATCATCTCCGGCTGCGCCGCCTGCAAGAATATCTCCTCGATGTTCAAGGACTGCGACAACCTGAAAACCGTTTCCGCGGAGGCGTTCGCCGGCGCACCCGCGATCACCAGCATCGGCAGCCTGTTCGAAAACTGCACGCTGCTCGAAAGCGTTCCGGAGGATATTTTCGCCGGGATGCCGAATCTGGCGACCGCCACCAGCGTATTCGCGGCGTCGGGACTGAAAACGGCTCCCGCCGGTCTGTTCAGCCGCAATCCCTCTGTCACGACCTTCGGCAAGGTGTTCCAGAACTGCGCCGCACTGACGACGCTGCCCGACGGACTGTTCGCCGGCAACCCGAAAGTGACGACCTATTCCAACGCCCTGGAGAACTGCACGGCCCTCGAATCGGTCGGCCTCCTCTTCGGGAAGAGCACGGCCTCGGCCAAATGCGACCGCCTCTTCGCAGGGGCCACGGCACTGAAGAGCGTGCCCGCCGGAATCTTCGACGGACTGACCGGGGCGACGGCCTTCAACAACACGTTCTCCGAATGCTCCGCCCTGGAGACGATTCCGGCAGGGCTCTTCGCCAAGAACGTCAACGCGACCACCGTGGCCCAGTGCTTCCTGAACTGCACCCGCCTCACGATGGTTCCCTCGCGCCTGTTCGAAGCCAACACCAAGACGAAGACCCTGACGGAGATGTTCTCCGGCTGCTCGGGAATCGAAAGCATCGCGCCGGACGCCTTCACGGGACTGAACGGCACGTCGCTCAATTTCCAGAAGGCATTCCTCAACTGTACCTCACTCCGGGAGATCCCCGACGGGCTGCTGAAAACCACGCAGATTTCAACCTACACCAGCCTGTTCGCCGACTGCACGGGACTGGTCCGCGTCGGGTCGGAGGTGTTCAACTGCGCTTCGGCCACCATGTTCAATTCGGTCTTCGACGGTTGTACGTCGCTCGAAGAGGTCGGCAAGAACATGCTGGTCAGCCCCGTCAAACTGACCAGCGTCGCGAATCTCTTCCGCGATTGCGGGACGCTCAGGAGCGTTCCGGTGAGCCTGTTCGACGAAGCCGTGAAGCTCAAGACGCTGACTTCGACCTTCCAGGGCTGCGCGTCGCTCGAAGGCGAATCGCCCTACACGGTCGTCGACGGCGTGAAATACCACCTGTACGACCGCACGGCGGAGAATGCCGCCGCCTCGGGACTCACCGCGATCACCGCCGCCAAGAGCAGTTTCGCGGGATGTACGAAACTCTCGGACTACGACAAGATCCCCACCACGTGGAAGGAATAGACGAACACAAAACGATCCCGAACATGAAAAATACGATAATATGCAGCATCGCAGTGCTGTCGGCCGCACTGCTGGCAGCCTGCACCGAAACCACCCGGATATGGCCGGAGGAGGGCGAAAGCAAGGCCTACGTGGAGGTGTCGAGCCAAAAAGTGATCTTCGACGCCGACGGAGGCAACGCCGTGATCACCGTGGCGACGAACGCCGACGGCTGGGACTACGCCGCCGAAGGCGACTGGTTCACCGTCGCCCGGCAGGACGGCAACGCCCTGCTGGTCGAGACCCTGATCAACGCCGGAGCCGAAACCCTGACGGGCAAACTCACGGTCAGCGCCGAGAAGAACGGGGAGACCGTTTCGCAGGAGGTCGCACTCGTACAGCGCGCCGAACGGAGCGTCAACCTGAGCGCCGAAGGCACGGCCAACTGCTACATCGCCCGGACCGGCGGCGTCTACAAATTCGACGCATCGGTCAAGGGCAACGGCGGCGGCGACGGAGTCAGCGACTACATCGCCAACTACGGACTCGCCATCGAGGACGGCGCCTTCGCCGAACTGCTCTGGGAATCGCGCCACGACGGCGACAAGACCATGTCGCGCGAAATCATCGACGGCGCGCCGATCTACCGGGGCGGCTACGTGACCTTCTCGACGGGGCGTTCGGAGGGCAACGCCGTGATCGCCGTGAAGGACATCAAAGGCAACATCGTCTGGAGCTGGCACATCTGGGTCTGCAACGACGAAATCACGGCGCACGACCACATCGACTCGGAAGGCAAAGTCGCCGCCGTGATCATGGACCGCAACCTCGGAGCGCTGAACAACACCCCGATGGACGTGGGCAACCGAGGCATGTTCTACGAATGGGGCCGCAAGGACCCCTTCACGCCTTCGCGATCGCCCTACCACGCGGATACCGACGGCAACAACGTCCCGGCCTACAACGAACCGAACACCGCGATCGGCGACGGAACGGGAACATGGGTCTACAACGCGCAGGCCGCCGTGCTCGCCACGCCGCCGGCCAACATTCCCAATTCGATCCTGAACCCGATGACCTACCTGCAATCGCCGTACAACGGCCACGCCGACTGGTACTGCACGGGAACAGACCCGAAGGCCACGCATCCGGGACTGTGGGGTCCCGAGAAGACCATTTTCGACCCCTGCCCTCCGGGCTACAAGGTCCCGGGACCCGATCTCTGGGGCATTCCCGCCGGAAACAACTCGATCACCAACGGCGGCGCAGCGGCGGATTACGACGAAACCGGCGTCAGCGCCAAATGGGACTGGAACGCCTACGAAGACTGCGGGCGCCGCTGGAAAAACACCGGCGACTACTACCCGATGGCCGGCAACATCTACTACACGGACTACATCTCGGTGAGCATCTGCAACTACACGGGCGGCATGGCATTCTACTGGACCGCCCAGGCGACTCCCGACGCGACGAAGTCATCGGCCTACTTCGTGAACTTCAACCCCAACTGGTGCAATTACAGGCTCGGCGCGCACGACTGTTCCGCACAGATACGCTGCATCCGGGAATAACACTAAAAACTGATCGTCTATGAAATATCCATTCAAATCGCTTCTCCTGGCGGCAACCGTCCTCGCGGCGGCATCGTGCGCCAAGGACGACACGCAGAGCGGCGGCGAAGAGACCGCGGGTCCCGTCATCGTCAACGCCTCCCCGGCGGCCATCGGCGGCGAGATCATCCTCAAACTGAAGACCGAGGCCTCCGGCATCGTGGAAAAGAGCCGCGCGCAGGGCGTTTCGAAAGGCAGCGGCATCGACGAGATCGACCGCATCCTCAACACGGTGAACACCGTACGTTTCGAACGGCTCTTCCCGGACGGCGGGCGTTTCGAAGAACGCACCCGCAGGGAAGGCCTGCACCTCTGGTATTACGCCAAATACGACCCGTCGGTCCCGACGAGCGAGATGGCCAGCCTGCTCTCTTCGTGCAAGGACATCGAAATCATCGAATACTCGCTGGCCGCCGAAACTTCGGACCACCGCCGCGCGGCATCTCCCGCCGCCGGGGCGCAGAGCGTCACCCGCGCCATCGCAGATGAGGTGCGCAACGTCCCCTTCCCGTTCAACGAGAGCGAACGCTCGCAGCAGATGCAATGGCACTACAACAACACGGGAAACATCTTCGCGCAGACGAGCCAGCTGGGCGCCGACGCCAACGTATACGCCGCCTGGCAGCTCTCGACGGGCAATCCCGACGTGATCGTCGCCGTCGTGGACCAGGGCGTCAAGTACGACCACGAAGACCTGGCCGCCAACATGTGGGTCAACGAGGCCGAACTGAACGGCACGCCGGGCGTCGACGACGACGGCAACGGCTATGTGGACGACATTTACGGCTACAACTTCACCAAGGAGACCGGCGAACTGGATTTCTCGGCCGAACTGATGCACGGCACGCACGTCGCCGGCACGATCGCCGCCGTGAACAACAACGGCGTGGGCGTCTGCGGCATCGCAGGCGGCTCGGGCAGGGGCGACGGCGTGAAGATCATGTCGTGCGAGATTCTCGGCAAGTCGGAGTCCGGATCGTCGGGCGCCGGACTGGCCGGACAGATCCGCGCCATCAAGTACGCCGCCGACAACGGCGCCGTGATCTGCCAGAACAGCTGGGGATACACCGCCGGAACCATCTCCGTGACCGACTGGACACGCGGTTCCTACTCGGCGCTCTCGCGTGCCATGGAGTACTTCAACAAATATGCGGGACTGGACGAAAACGGCAACCAGACAGGCCCGATGGCCGGCGGCATCGTCCTCTTCGCCGCGGGCAACGACGCTTCGAGCGAGGTCTGCTATCCCGCCGCCGACGCCAACGCGATC
>OJRW01002950.1_pt1 | contig 10905 bp, 9 predicted proteins | sample 1599231 | NCBI WGS metagenome assembly OJRW01 (sample SAMN04168656, study PRJEB22393) | human gut metagenome | biome: human gut microbiome; feature: stool | host: Homo sapiens | collected 2014-03-17
ACTGGCTGGACGAGCCCCCGGTGGAAGCTGTCAATCAGGCCATTCCCTTGCTCCGCAGCCTGGAGGCAGTCGACGCGGCGGGGAGGGTGACCGCACGGGGAAGGGTTATGGCCCGTCTTCCCTTGCATCCGAGGCTTGCGCACATGGTTCTTGCAGCCAAAGCGTTTGGGCTTGGCAAGGCCGCCTGCCTGTTGGCGGCAATGGCTGATGAGCGTGATCCGCTGCGCCTGCGCGATGTGGATATCCGCCCGCGTCTGGCGTTGCTCGGACACGGTCAGGGTTCGCCCGCCGTTTTCCGCATTCGTGAGGCGGCCCACCAGATAGGGCGGTTGGTTGATGCGGCGGGAGAACCGCCGCACCGGACCCCCATGAGCATACCGGAAGAGGAACAGGCCGGTGTCTTGCTCGCCTTGGCGTACCCGGATCGCCTCGCCCAGAAACGGAGCCGGGGCAGTTATCGTATGGCCAACGGGCGCGGCGGCTTTCTGGATGACACGGACTCGTTGGCCGACGAGCCCGTGCTGGCTGTTGGGGCCGTCAACGGTGGCTCCGGCAATGTGCGCATCTGGCAGGCTGCGCCGCTTTCTCAGGAAACGGTTGCGGCATTGTACCAGACTCAGTTTACCAAGAACGAAGAGGTCGTGTGGGACAGCCGGGAACAGGCTGTAGCGGCGCGGAAGCGCGTGAGCTTCGGGGCATTCATTATAGAAGAAACCCCGTTGAGAAACGGTGACGCGTCCCTTGCGGACCGGATGGCGCAAGCGGTGCTTTCGGGTATCCGGGAACTCGGGATGTCGTGTTTGCCGTGGACGGAAGATCTGTATCAATGGCGGCTTCGCGTCGAGCTTCTGCGGGCCGTGGATAAAGGCGGGGACTGGCCCGACGTTTCGGAAGAAGCGCTCTTAACGGGGCTAGAAGACTGGCTTGTCCCCTTTTTGCAAGGCATATCCCGGCGTTCTCAGTTCTCGAAAATCGATCTGGCGTCGGCCCTTCATGCGTTGCTCCCGTGGCGCAAGCAGCGGGAGCTTGATGCGATGGCTCCCACTCATATGGAAGTCCCCACAGGATCCTTTATCCGTCTGCTCTACGAGGCCTCGGCGGAAGGGATAGTGCCGGTTCTTGCGGTCAAGCTCCAAGAGATGTTTGGTATGCAGGAATCCCCCGCGATAGCTGAAGGGAAGGTTCCGGTTCTTGTCCACCTCCTGTCCCCTGCGGGAAGGCCCTTGCAGATCACCCGCGATCTCAAAGGATTTTGGAAGAATGGGTATCCAGCCGTCAGAGCGGAAATGCGGGGGCGGTATCCGAAGCACCCGTGGCCTGAAGATCCTTTTACGACCCTCCCCACACGGCTGACGAATCGGCGTCTTCAGAACAGATCGTAGAGGGGAAATCTTTCGGCTGGTCCCGCAGGGGGCTGCTTTTCGAAAAGGCCCCCTCCTTTTTCGTGCCCGGCAAGGCCGCGGGCAGTCCCCGAGACAGCTTACTTTACTTTTGCGGGTGTTGCGGTAGAATAACCGCTTTACGTCTATCTTTATTAACCGTTCCGATTTCGAGGTATTACATGCGCGCCGAACAGCATCTTGAGGCTTCTTTCAGGGCTGTACTGAAAAATATGAACCTTCCCTGGCCGGATAAGGCCGTCATCGAACCTTCCAAAGATCCCAAGCACGGCGATCTGGCTTCCAACCTGGCGTTGGTATCCGCCAAGGCCGCAGGGATGCCGCCGCGTGAGCTGGCCGCAAAAATGGCCGAAGCCCTGCGGAATGAGGATACTTCCTTGGCCTCCGTTGAAGTGGCTGGCCCCGGCTTTCTGAACGTGACGTTCAGCCCCGAGTTCTGGCGTGAAACGATCCGGCGCATTGATGATGCCGCCGATCGCTTTGGGCAGGCCACTGTTGGGAAAGGCTGCAAGGTACAGGTGGAGTACGTTTCGGCCAACCCCACCGGCCCTCTCCATATCGGTCATGGCCGGGGCGCGGCGGTGGGCGATACCTTGGCGCGCATCCTCCGTTTTGCCGGTTATGACGTCACGACGGAATACTATATCAACGACGCTGGCCGTCAGATGCGGCTCCTTGGCCTTTCCATTTGGCTGCGTGCCAAGGAACTTGCCGGAATAGCTGTGGAATGGCCTGAAGATTACTATCGAGGGTCCTATATCATTGATATTGCGCGCGAGATGATGGACAAAGATCCAGGGCTGACCTCGCTTTCCGATGCGGAAGGGCAGGACAGGTGTTTTGCCTACGGTATGCAGACCATCCTCGACGGCATCAAGGAAGACTTGCGGGAATTCCGGGTTGAGCATCAGGTGTGGTTCTCCGAGCGTTCTCTTGTGGAGCGCGGAGCTGTTGAAGAAACCTTTGAGCGCTTGAAGAAGGCTGGCCTTTCCTTTGAAAAGGACGGAGCCCTGTGGTTCCGTACGACGGATTTTGGTGACGACAAGGATCGCGTCCTGCGCAAGTCCGATGGCTCGCTGACCTACTTCGCTTCGGACATCGCCTATCATGACGATAAGTATCGCCGTGGGTTTGATCGCGTGGTCGATGTCTGGGGCGCGGACCATCATGGGTATGTCCCCCGCATGAAAGCGGCGGTTCAGGCCGTGGGCCGGAAGGCGGAAGATCTTGACGTCGTGCTCATCCAGCTTGTGAACCTGCTGGAGAACGGCACGCAGGTGGCCATGTCCACGCGCGCCGGGCAGTTCGAAACCTTGGCCGATGTGGTCAAGGAAGTGGGCGTGGACGCCGCGAGATTCATGTTCCTGTCCCGCAAGAGCGACAGCCATCTTGATTTCGACCTCGCCCTGGTGAAGCAGCGTTCCATGGACAACCCGGTTTATTATGTCCAGTACGCCCATGCCCGTGTACGGTCCGTGTTGCGGAAGGCCGCCGAGGCGGGGCTGACGCTGCCCGAAAAGACGGATCTGGCGCTGCTGGCTCCCCTTTCCGAGGCGGAAGATCTGGCTCTCCTGCATTTCCTTGATCGGTTTGAAGATGTGGCCAAGGGCGCCGCACAAGCCTTGGCGCCGCATCACATCAGCTATTATTTGATGGAACTCGCTGGGATGCTGCACAGCTACTATGCCAAACATCCCGTCCTTCAGGCTGGCGATCCTGAGTTGGCCTTGGCTCGTCTCGCGTTGCTCCGTTCCGTGGGGCAGGTGGTAAAAAATGGTCTTGAACTTCTTGGCGTAAGTGCTCCTGAAAGCATGTAGGGGGATCGCCTGGCTCTCAGCCGGACCCTGTCCCGTGGGGTCCGGCCTTCCGGTTCCCTCACTTGAGACGCCATTCAGACAGCAGGATAGAACATGTCTCTGATGCCATTTTCCAGTCGCTCTTCGTCGCGCTCATCCGGGGGCGGCGATGCTGGTGGCGAAAAAAAGTTGTCTAACCGGAAATACACGATCAGTTTGAGTTTTTCCGGCCTCATTACGAGCGGGATCATTACGATCATCGCCATCGGGTGGATTTTTGCCTTCGGAGTCATCGTCGGCAGGGGGTATAATCCCGAAAAGAAAATGCCCGAGCTGGCGCGCTTGTTGCCGCCGCCTGAAGGGCAGGACGCTCCGAAAGAAGCGAAAGGGATCTTGAAGCCTGAGGAACTGACGTTCATGACGGATCTCAAGCAGACGCAGCCCGCGGCCAATGCGGCTCCCAACAAGCCCGAAGCGAAGGCGGCGCACCCAACCGCTCAGCCCGTGGCCGCTGCGACGCCCAAACCAGAAGCCGCTTCTGCGGATAAGGCCAAATACGACTTCGTCTTTCAGGCTGTGGCGTACAAGAGCAAAGACAGTGCCGACAAACTGCGCGAACGCATGGAAGGCGAAGGGTTGCGCACTCGTATGACCATTGAGAAGGACAACAAGGGACGTCCCAAATGGTTCCGCGTGCAGGTCCTCGTCCGTGGAACGGATGCGGATGCCTCGGCCGCCAAGCAGGTCCTCGTCAAAATGGGATTGAAGGATGCAACACAGGTTTCGAAAAAGCCTGTTCGGGGGCGGTGAGCGAATGGATATCTTGTCTCGTTTTTTTGCTGTTCCGGGTGCTCTCTTCCTGCGTTGGATAGATGCCCTTGGGGATACGTTTTTATTCCTGCTGGAGGGATTGCGGCAGATATTCATAGCTCCTAAGCTGTTCATCAAGGTCCTTCAGCAGTTGTATGTGATCGGCACGAAATCGTTGTTCGTCATTTGCCTGATTGCGCTGTTTACGGGAATGGTCCTTGGCTTGCAGGGATATTATGTCTTGGTGAAGTTTGGCTCGGTGGGTTTTTTGGGGGCCGCTGTTTCGTTGACGCTCATCCGGGAGCTTGGTCCCGTCCTGACGGCCATCATGGTCACGGGGCGTGCGGGCTCGTCCATGGCCGCTGAAATCGGGGTCATGCGCATCACGGATCAGATCGATGCGCTGGAAGTCATGGATATCCCCGGCATGGGGTATCTGGTCGCGCCCCGTTTTGTCGCTTCGTTGATAGCTTTTCCGCTTTTGACGGCCATTTTTGATGTGGTCGGGATCATCGGTGGCTACCTGACCGGCGTACTGCTGTTGGGCGTTAATGAAGGCGCCTATTTCCACGGCATAGAGAGCAGTGTCCTGATGCCCGACGTCACGGAAGGTTTTATCAAGTCGTTTGTGTTCGCACTGCTGATAGCATTGATCTGCTGCTATCAAGGATATAATGCGCACAGGCGGCGTGACGGCATGGGGCCCGAAGCGGTCGCCAATGCAACGACCTCCGCGGTTGTGATTTCGTGCGTGTTCGTTCTCGTGGCCGACTATGTGGTCACTTCGGCCATGCTGCGCTAGGAGGTTCAGGTGAAGGATCAGCATTCTTCTTGGGATATACGCCTCGAACACCTCCGAGTAGGCTACGGGTCCCGCGTCGTCCTCGACGATATCAATGCGGTTTTGCCCGGAGGCAAGATCACGGTCATCCTCGGCGAGTCCGGATGCGGCAAGTCGACCTTGTTGCGGCACGTCATCGGGCTTTCACGGCCTATGCAGGGGCATATCCTTTATGGGGGGCAAGATCTGTTCGCGCTCCCAGAACGCCAGTTCCGGCGGGTGCGGCGGCGCTTTGGCGTGCTGTTTCAGGATGGGGCCCTGCTCGGTTCGCTGACGCTCGCTGAGAATGTGGGGTTGCCGCTGCATGAGCATACCCGTTTGCCCAAAGCGACTATCCGTTCTACTGTCCTGCGTATTCTGGATCTGGTAGGGCTTGCCGAGTTTGCCGATTATTATCCTAATGAATTGTCCGGCGGGATGAAGAAGCGCGGCGGATTGGCCCGCGCCATTGTCACGGAGCCGCCGTTGCTTTTTTGCGACGAGCCGACCTCCGGGCTCGATCCGATCAACTCGGCCCAAATGGATCAGCTTCTGTTGGATATGCGCAAGGCATACCCTGAAATGACCCTGATTGTGGTCAGCCATGATCTGGCGAGCGTGGCCCGCATTGCGGAACACGTGCTGGTCTTGCGTGACGGGCGCGTCGTTTTTTCGGGTTCGTATGAGGCGCTGAAGGCTTCTACGGATGAATATCTTCGGCGCTTCATGGACAGGAAGGCTGAAGAAAAAGCCAGTCGTGTCGCAACCACCGCGACGGATCCGGACGTTCGGGCCGCGCTGGATGCGTGGCTCGAAGGGTAAACGTTCTCATCAAGGACAAGGAAGGAATCCCCATGTCGTTTTCCAAAGAAGCCGCTGTTGGTTTTTTTGTCATGCTCGGACTGGTCTGTGTCGCTTACCTGACGGTAAAGCTTGGGCGCATGGAAGTTTTTCATTCCGAGGGATACGTTTTGACGGCCTCGTTCAATTCCGTGTCCGGCCTGCGCCCCGGTGCGGAGGTCGAGATCGCCGGCGTCCGCGTCGGGCGGGTCAAGTCCATCCGGCTGGATGACAAACAGCCCCGTGCTGTTGTAGAATTGCAGCTAGGGGATAATGTGCATCTTACGGATGACGTGATCGCCTCGGTCAAAACCAGCGGGCTTATTGGCGATAAGTACATCAGCCTGGAGCCCGGCGGTTCTGGGGAACCGTTGAAGAACGGCGACGAAATTACGGACACCGAATCGGCGGTGGATATTGAAAGCCTCATCAGCAAGTATGTGTTTGGGAAGGTGTGATTATGATGCGTACAATCAGACATATGGTTTTGGCGTTGTGCAGTGTGTTTGTCCTTTGCGGTACCGTCCATGCCGCGGAATCTCCGCTCGCGGTTTTGCAGACGGAGATCGATCAGATTTTGAATGTGCTGAAGGAACCCAATTATAAAGATCCGATTAAGCGGGTTCCTCTCCGTGCTCAAATCGAGAAATATGTTCATGAAATTTTTGATTTCAGTGAATTCTCCGCGCGCACGGTGGGCAGAAATTGGCCGAGTTTTTCCGATGCCCAGAAAGAACGGTTCGACAAGGCCTTTGCGAATCTCCTGCTCATAACCTACCTTGACAAAATTCAGGGATACAACGGGGAAAAGATCGAATATTCCGGTGAAGTCCTCTCGACAAAGGGTGATCGCGCCGAGATCCAGACCATCGTCACCCTGTCCGACGGCAAGCCCGTTCCGGTGGCGTACCGGATGATGTTGAAGAACGGAAAGTGGGTCGTGTATGACGTGCTGATCGAGAATGTCAGCCTGATCAAGAACTACCGTTCGCAGTTCCAGGATGTCTTGACGCGAGGGACTCCTGAACAGCTGATCGAAAGGGTTGAAGCCCGCGCCAGAGAGCTTCAGGCCCAATCCACCGTCAATTAACGGACTATTTCATGACTGCTGAGCAACGTTTTTTCCCAATCTGGAAGATGTGTCTGTGTGCCGCCGTTGTGTTGTCCCTGATGGGATGCGCGGCAAAGCATGGCGATAAGGCCGTTAACTCTCCTGATGTGCAGGCGGTTGAAACGTCGTCGGTTGGAGCGGCTAGCGTGGCGGATTCCGATTCTGCCTTCGAGGATTACGACGATGAAGAATCTGAGGCCATTGCCGACCCCTTGGAAGGGTGGAACCGGTTCTGGTTCGGCTTCAATGACGTCCTCCTGTTGAAGGTCGTTAAGCCCGTCTACACGGGGTATACCTATATTACCCCGTCGCCTGTGCGGACCGGGCTCAGCAATGCTTTTCACAATATCCAGATGCCTATCCGTTTTCTGAACTGCGTGTTGCAGGGACGTTTCGGGGAAGCCTGGATTGAAGTCGGGCGTTTCGTTGTGAACACGACTGCCGGTTTTGGCGGTGTTTTCGATGTCGCCAAGCAGAGTAAGCCGCTCATCCCCGTGGATAATCGAGATGCTGATTTTGGCCAGACGCTCGGCGTATGGGGATTTGGCGAGGGGATTTATCTTGTATGGCCTGTCGTCGGGCCGAGTACGGTACGTGACACGGTAGGCCTTGCCGGAGACTGGACGACGTCCGCATTCTTCTGGATTTCGGAACCCATCGGTCCCCTTGAGCTTGAACCCGCGTTGGCGGCAAGCCTTGGCCTCCGCTTCAACGATATGGGGACGGTAATCAGCACATACGAATCGCTGAAAAAGAGTGCTGTGGAACCTTATATCGCGGCACGGGATGCCTACGTCAAATACCGCCGTGCCGGAATCATGGGTAACCGATTCCAATGGTAATGTGTCATTGAACAGTAAAAAAGCCCTCCTAGGAGGGCTTTTTTACTGCGATGGGAAAACCTGCAAGGCTACGTGAACTTTTCAAGAAATTCAGCTTTCGAAAAGTAAGACATCAACAGGCGTTCCTGCCTCAAGGCCTTCTATCCGTGCGGAAATGCGCACCAGCCCTTCCGAATCCAGCAACGTCCGAAGGAGCCCCGACAGGCCGGGGACCGGGACGGCGCGCGGAAGGCCGTTCGCCTGATGTTCCAACCTCACGCGGATATAGTCTTCGCGTCCTTGTCGGGAAGCGATGTTGCGCGACAGTATGGCCTGGCGCGAAGGCCAGAATGTCTGATCGAAAGCGTGTCCGTATCGGAAATTCCCCTGCCCAAAAAACTGGGCCATGAGGGAATGCCCGGCAAGGTGGCGGAGAAAGGGAACCCCCAGAACGTGCATGACGACCTGCGCGGAGGCTACCTGTCCTGGAAGCCCCCAGACGAGTGTCTGGCCGCAGCGGGCCAATATCAATGGTTTGCCCGGGCTGAGCGCAACGCCGTGGCAAAGGATTTCCGTGTCGCCCAAGGATTGCAGGGCTTCCAGGGTCAGATCCCGGACGCCTATGGAGCTTCCTCCGGACAGGAAGACGACATCCGCCGGAAGGCCGTTTTCTCCTGCCAAGGCCGCTTTGAGGGATACCGTCAGCGATCCGAGCCGATCCGGCGCGATGCCGAATGTGGAGACATCGGCAACCGGACGGAGCATGGCTGAAAGGGCGAGTGTGTTGACGTCGCGGATCTGGCCGGGGCGTGGGGTTTGCTCAGGGGATACAAGTTCGTCGCCCGTGGAAAGGATGGAAACCCTCGGACGCCTGATAACGGGAACCTCGGTGATGCCAAGAGCCGCTAAGAGCCCGATTTCTTGTGCGCGGAGTTTTGTTCCCCGCTCAAGGAGGGGGGTACCTTCTTGAGCATCATCCCCTTTTTGCATGACATATTCGCCTGGGGCGACGGAACGGCGCATTTCAATGACGCCAGCGCCGAACGGCTTGGTATGCTCGACCATAATGACGGCATCCGCTCCTTCGGGAAGGTAGCCACCCGTCACGATAGCAGCACACTGTCCGGATTGGAGCGTGAAGTTGGGCGGCCGGTCGATGGCAATTTCCCCGACGCAGTCAAGCCACACAGGATTAGCCTCCGAAGCCCCGAAGAGATCGGAAGCTTGCACGGCATAGCCATCCATTCCCGAGCGGTTGGCTGGCGGCAAGGTTTCCGTGGCCATAATCGTTTCAGCCAGTATGGGGCCGCCGGAAAGCTTGTCCAGCCGTTTGCTTTCTTGGGGAAGGGGAGAAACGTCGAGTAGTCGGGAAATGACTTCCTCGACAGGAAGGACGTGGAGAAAATCCTTTTGCATCCGTGTAGCTCCAGAACAAGGTGAGAGGGGAGGCTCGAAAAAACGGTCCTTTGGTGAGTGGCTTTTTTCGTTTTATCCCATGCAAGGGAAGACGACAATACTGACCCCGCAAACAGTTATGACCGAAAAGGGGAGGGCTCGGTGGATTCGGACAACTGAGAGGGGAAAAACCGCAGCCGGCATGTAAGGTGAGCTCCAACGATGATTCCTCTTGCCTGCGGGGGAAGAGACGCTTATTTAACACCTATGAATACAACCGAAACTCCACTTTTCAAGCTGCGGACCGAATACGTCCCCACAGGAGATCAGCCTGCGGCCATCGAGCAGCTCGCTTCCAACATCGAAGCGGGCGTCAGGGATCAGGTCCTGCTTGGTGTTACCGGATCGGGGAAGACCTTCACCGTGGCCAACGTCATCGCTCAGGTCAACCGGCCCGCGCTGGTGCTTGCCCCGAACAAGACCCTGGCAGCACAGCTTTACAATGAATTCCGCGCGTTGTTTCCGGAAAACGCCGTTGAATATTTCGTCAGCTACTACGACTATTATCAGCCGGAAGCCTATGTTCCCGCGTCCGATACGTATATTGAGAAGGACTCGGCCATCAACGACGACATCGACAAGCTCAGGCACGCGGCTACCCATGCCCTGCTGACGCGCCGGGATGTTATCATCGTCGCGTCCGTGTCCTGTATCTACGGCCTTGGCTCTCCGGAATACTATGCCCGTTTGATCATTCCGGTCGAGGTCGGTCAACGTGTCAGCATGGACGCAATCATCACCAAGCTTGTGGATGTTCAGTACCAACGCAATGATATGGATTTTCACCGGGGAACGTTCCGGGTTCGGGGCGACGTGCTGGAAGTGATTCCGGCGTATGAGCACGAACGTGCCTTGCGTCTGGAATTTTTCGGAGACGAGATTGAAGCCGTCCGGGAGATCGACCCGCTGACAGGTGAAATCTTGGGGAATATCGGAAAAACCGTCATCTACCCGGCAAGCCATTACGTATCGGACAGGGATAACCTGGAGCGGGCCATGTCCGACGTCCGGGACGAGCTTGGTGAGCGGCTGCGCTTGTTCCAGTCCCAGAACAAGCTGGTTGAGGCGCAGCGCCTGGAACAGCGCACGCAGCTTGATTTGGAAATGATGCAGGAATTGGGCTACTGCACCGGCATCGAGAATTACAGCCGGGTCATCTCCGGCCGGGAGCCGGGTTCCCCGCCCACCACGCTGCTGGACTACTTCCCCAAAGATTTTATCCTGATGGTGGATGAAAGCCATGTGATGCTGCCGCAGGTCCGCGGCATGTTCGGCGGGGACTACAGCCGCAAAAAAACGCTGGTGGAATATGGCTTCCGCCTGCCCTCGGCGTTCGATAACCGCCCGCTGAAGTTTGAGGAAGTGGAGTCCAAGCTCAACCAGATGATGCAGTCGGTGGTCGAGCATGACGCGCCCAGCCTGCAGCTGAGCGGCATCAAGGTCGCGGCGAAGACCGGAACCGCGCAGATCGGCAGCTCCAACCAGACCAACGACGCATGGGTTATCGGGTTCGCCCCCGCCGACAACCCGAAGATCGCGGTCTCCGTTGTTATCCATAATGTCAATCAGTACGGTGTGGAAGCCGCCGGACCGATCATGCGTTCACTGATGGAGGAGGCCCTGAAACAATGAAACTCGTCGAAGGACAACTCATCCACCGCCGTTACCGCCTGGATCGCCGACTGGCGCAGGGCGGCATGGGAGAGGTGTGGAAAGGCCACGACATCCAGCTCAACCGTCCCGTCGCCATCAAGGCGCTGCGCGACGATCAGGGCAACGTCGAGGCCAAGCTGCACCGTCTGCGGGCGGAAGCGCACAATTCCGCCAATCTGGCGCACCCCAACATCGCCGC
>OJRW01002956.1_pt1 | contig 10880 bp, 9 predicted proteins | sample 1599231 | NCBI WGS metagenome assembly OJRW01 (sample SAMN04168656, study PRJEB22393) | human gut metagenome | biome: human gut microbiome; feature: stool | host: Homo sapiens | collected 2014-03-17
TGAAAACGGCTCATGGGCGGTGAAGTCCGGTGACCTCATGCAGAAATTCGTCAACGATGAGCTTAAGAACATGACGGTGCTCAACGAGCGGCTCAGCCTCGCCTCGTCCATGGGCACGGACAAGCGCACTGAGCTGGAAGCACTGGCGGACGCCATTCTGGAATCTATGAAGTAACTGGCAGGAAAGCCAAAACCAAGACAACAGACAACAAACAGCCCCGCCGCGTCGGCTGCAGAAAAACCGGCTTTCAAAAACAGAGCGGGCAAGCGTGATACTGCGCTTGCCCGCTCTTTGCCCAAAAGGACATGAGAAGTGACCGGAGAAGATGAGAGGATCGAAATGGAGATCAGAAAACGAAACGGGGAGTCTGTTCCCTTTCAACAGGAGAAAATTTTCAACGCCATGAAAAAGGCGTTTGACGGACAGGGCAAGGAGATCGGGAGCAGAGAGATGGATGAGATCCTCGCCACCGTTCTCAACAATCTCTCCGTCACAGTGCCGCTCACCGTAGAACGTGTGCAGGACGAGGTGGAGCGAACGCTCATGGAGCGCGGACACTATGAGGTGGCCAAGGCGTACATCCTCTACCGCGAAAAGCGGTCTGCGCTGCGCCGTGTCCGGCATACCATCGCGCGGACGGTGGGGGATGACTCGCTTGACGAGGTGCTGCGCCGCATCCAGATGGATTTTACCGAGGAAGTCTACTCCCTCGCGGCGCTTCAAATGAAGTTTGAGAGTTTCTGTCGCCCGGGCATGACGGAGGATGAGCGGGCTGAGGCACTGACCAAGGCGGCGGTAGAGCTGACTACGGCAGAGGCACCCAAGTGGGAGTTCATCGCGGCGCGGCTTCTGAACCACTCCTTTCGCTGTCGCAACGCACAGGAATGGGAGGGGCGCGGCGTCGGCGACCTCTATGGCAGGCTTCGCTATCTGACGGATAAGGGACTCTACGGTGACTATATCCTTGCCCACTATACCCACGAGGAGATTGCCATGGCGGAGGACTTTCTCTGCCCGGAACGGGACGAGCTGTTCACCTACTCCGGCCTTGACCTGCTGCTCAAACGCTATGTGATCCAGTCACGCAGCCGCGTGCCGCTGGAAACACCGCAGGAGATGTTTTTGGGTATCGCGCTGCATCTTGCTATGAACGAAGGCTCTGACCGCATGGGGTGGGTAAAACGCTTTTACGATATGCTCAGCCGTATGGAGGTCACGATGGCGACACCTACCATGTCCAACGCACGAAAGCCCTACCATCAGCTTTCAAGCTGCTTTGTGGACACTGTGCCGGACAGTCTGGACGGCATCTACCGCTCGCTGGACAACTTCGCAAAGGTCTCTAAATTCGGCGGTGGAATGGGGATGTACTTCGGTAAGGTGCGCGCTGCAGGCAGCACCATCCGCGGCTTTCAAGGGGCGGCGGGCGGTGTTATCCGCTGGATCCGGCTGGTCAACGACACCGCCGTGGCGGTGGATCAGTTGGGGATGCGGCAGGGCGCTGTGGCGGTTTACTTAGACGCATGGCACCGGGATCTGCCGGAATTCCTTCAACTGCGCACCAACAACGGCGACGACCGCATGAAGGCACATGATGTGTTTCCCGCCGTGTGCTATCCGGATCTCTTCTGGCGACTGGCGGAGGAGAACATAGACGCGCCGTGGCATCTCATGTGTCCGCATGAGATCCTCACGGTCAAGGGCTACGCACTGGAGGATTACTGGGGTACGGAATGGGAGAAGCGGTATCTGGACTGCGTCAATGACCCGCGCATCGAAAAGCGCAGCGTCACCGTCAAGGACATCGTGCGGCTGGTGCTTCGCTCGGCAGTGGAGACCGGCACGCCCTTCGCTTTCAATCGAGACAGTGTAAATCATATGAACCCAAACGGCCACGCGGGAATGATCTATTGCTCCAATCTCTGTACGGAGATCGCGCAGAACATGGCACCCATCGAGCACATCAGCACTGAGGTGCACACGGAGAACGGCGACACAATAGTGGTGACGGCCACACGCCCAGGTGAGTTTGTGGTCTGCAACCTGGCGAGTCTGTCTCTCGGTAATCTGCCGGTGGAGGACGAGGCCTATATGGAACGCACGGTGGAAACGGCCATCCGCGCACTGGATAATGTGATCGACCTCAACTTCTACCCGTTGGAATACGCGCGGCTTACCAATCAGAAGTACCGCAGCATCGGCCTGGGCGTCAGCGGCTACCACCACATGCTGGCAAAGCGCGGCATCCGCTGGGAGAGCGATGAGCACCTTGCCTTCACCGATGCGGTGTTCGAGCTCATCAACTACGCCGCCGTCAAGGCGGACACAGCACTGGCACGGGAAAAGGGTCGTTACGCGCTCTTTGAGGGCAGCGACTGGCAGACGGGCGCGTATTTTGAAAAGCGGGGTTATACCTCCGAAAAGTGGCGGGCGCTTGCGAAAACGGTGGCGGTGCAGGGAATGCGCAACGCCTATCTGCTGGCGGTCGCACCGACCTCCAGCACATCTATCCTCTCCGGCACGTCGGCGGGCATAGATCCAATTATGAAGAAATTCTTTTTAGAGGAAAAAAAGGGCAGCATGCTGCCCCGCGTTGCCCCGGAGCTTTCTATGGATACATGGTGGTACTATAAGGCGGCGCATCTGATCGACCAAAGCTGGTCGGTACGCGCCGCGGGCCTTCGCCAGAGACATATTGACCAGGCGCAGAGCATGAATCTCTATATCACCAACGACTATTCCATGCGTCAGGTGCTCAGACTGTATTTGGAGGCGTGGAGGGCCGGCGTCAAGACCATTTACTATGTCCGCAGCAAGGCCCTTGAGGTCGAGGCCTGCGAAAGCTGCTCGTCATAAGGAGGATAGCATGACGGAACTGAAGAAAAAGCCCCTCTTTAACCCGGAGGGCGACCCTGATGTGCGCCTGCGGCGCATGATCGGCGGCAATACCACCAACCTCAACGACTTCAACAATATGAAGTACGCTTGGGTCAGCGACTGGTACCGGCAGGCCATGAACAACTTTTGGATCCCTGAGGAGATCAATCTCTCGCAGGATGTGAAGGACTATCCCCGCCTGCTGTCAGCCGAGCGCAGCGCCTACGATAAAATTCTGAGTTTTCTTGTCTTTTTGGATTCCATTCAGACAGCGAACCTGCCTAATATCGGCGCCTACATTACCGCCAACGAGGTCAATCTCTGCCTGTCCATTCAGGCGTTTCAGGAGTGTGTCCACTCACAGAGCTACAGCTATATGCTCGACACCATCTGTTCCCCCGTGGAGCGCAATGACATCCTCTACCAATGGAAAACGGACGAGCATCTGCTGCGCCGCAACACCTTCATTGGGGACTGCTACAACGAGTTTCAGGAGCGGAAGGACGCTCCCACGCTGCTGCGCGTGATGATGGCGAACTATATTTTGGAGGGCATCTATTTTTACAGCGGCTTTATGTTCTTCTACAATCTCTCCCGAAACGGGAAGATGCCCGGCTCGGCGCAGGAGATTCGCTACATAAACCGCGATGAGAACACGCACTTGTGGCTGTTCCGCAATATCATCACGGAGCTGCAAAAGGAGCAGCCGGAGTTGTTCACCGCCGAGAGCGTACAAGCGCTGCGCGAGATGATGCGTGAGGGCGTGGAGCAGGAGATCGCATGGGGGCATTATGTGATCGGCGACGACATCCCGGGGCTGAACCGGCAGATGATCAGCGATTACATCCGCTATCTCGGCAACCTCCGCTGGACGAGCCTTGGCTATCCCGCATTGTATCCAGGCTTTGAGAGCGAACCGGAGAGCATGGAATGGGTCAGCCAGTACGCCGACGCCAACATGGTCAAGACCGATTTCTTTGAGGCACGCAGTACCGCCTACGCCAAGAGCACCGCACTGATAGACGATTTATAAGAAAACCAAAGACATCAGAATAGGAGATACTACTATGAATTACAGCGCTATGATTCAAAATCGCAGATCCGTTCACGCATTCCGCGAAAAGGAAGTTCCGAGCGAGGCTATCGGCCAGCTCCGATCCTACTATGAAAAGACCTGCCCCCGTCTTGTCCCGGAGATTGCAACGGAGTTGATCGTCTTGGACAAGGATGCACAGCCGGCGCTGGAGAGCTCAGCGGGCTATAATCAATTTCTCATCGGAGCACCGCACTACCTGCTCCTTATGTCTGCCCCGCATTCCTATGCGGCCATCAACGCCGGCTACATGATGGAAGATCTCGTCCTCAAGCTGACTGAGTTGGACATTGACACCTGCTGGATGACCTTCACCGACAGCGACAAAATCAAAAAGGCACTGTCTCTCGCCACCCCGTTAGAGGTGGCGGCAATCGTTGCCTTTGGCTACGGGGAAAAGACCGCAAAAAAGCTGCGGCTGAATATCCTAAGTATGTCTCAGATCGATGTGCGGGCCGAGCAGCAGTACTACGCGCCCAAAAAGGGCGTGCATGATTTGGTTCACATGGGGAGCTGGAGCAACAAGTCTGGGCTTGACGAGATGATGGACTTCTACGACGATATGCTCTGGCAGTCCTTCTACGCCGCTTCGCTCTCCCCCAGCTATCTCAACCGTCAGCCCTATGGCTTCCTTGTGCAGGATCACAGCATCTATTTGGTGCAGCAGGAGGATGCCTACACCGATAATTTGGATGCCGCATTGGATCTCGGTATTGTCATGCTCCACTTCTCCGCCGTCGCCTCCCAGTGGGCGGGGCAGGTACGCTGGGAACTTTCACCTGCTGCGCCCGACGGCCTGCCGGAAGGACTTCGCTCCGCTGCGGTGTACCACATGTAACGACTCTGGGGGAAGCAAGGCAACGGTAAAATGCGCGACCGTCGATCTGCGGTTGAGCGTATGTTCCATTAGAAAAGAAGAACCTATCAGTCAGAGTCTGAGTAAGGAAAATAGGAGGTATTTTTTATATGGCTATCCAAACGGTAACAGATGCCATCCGCTATGTAGGGGTGGATGATAACACATTGGCACTCTTTGAAAACCAGTACCCCGTCCAGCCTATGGGAGTGAGCTACAACTCCTATGTCATTCTGGACGAGAAGATCGCCGTGATGGACAGCGTGGACGCACGGGCGGCGGAAGAATGGCTTTCCAATGTGGCGCGGGTGTTGGAGGGGCGCAGCCCCGACTATCTTGTGGTCACACACATGGAGCCGGATCATTCCGGCAGCCTCATGCGGCTGGCACAAAAGTACCCGGAGATGAAGATCGTGGGAAACGCGAAAACATTTACCCTGATCAAGCAGTTCTTCGGCACAGGTGCATTGTCGGAAGACCGTATGCTGGAGGTTGGCGAAAGAGATACGCTTTCCTTGGGTTTGCACCGGCTGCGCTTTCTGCTGGCGCCGATGGTACACTGGCCGGAGGTGATGGCAGCGTATGAAGAGGAGGAAAAGATCCTGTTCTCGGCGGATGCCTTCGGCCGCTTCGGTTCACTGGAACGGACTGCCCGTGCCCCCTGGGCGCCGCAGGCCCGGCGGTATTATTACAACATCGTCGGAAAGTATGGCGCACAGGTGCAGGCGCTGCTGAAAAAAATCTCCGCGCTGGAGATCAAAACGATCTGCCCGCTCCATGGCCCCATGCTCACAGAAGACTTGGGGGAGTATCTGCGGCTCTATGATCTCTGGTCACAATGGAAACCGGAAGAACCGGAGGGCATCCTGATCGCTCACGCATCCATCCATGGAAATACCGCATATGCATCGGAGGCCCTCAAGAGCAAGCTGGAGGGAAAAGGTGCGCAAGTCACCATGTGCGATCTGACGGCAACAGACCTTTCCTATGCCGTGACCAGCGCATTCTACTGTGGGAAACTGGTGTTGGCCTGCTCCACCTATGACGGAGGACTGTTTCCGCCCATGAAGGAGTTTTTGGAACATTTACAGACAAAGGGATTCCGGAACCGCCGGGTTGGTCTTATTGAAAACGGCTCTTGGGCACCTGCTGCCGCGCGGCTGATGCGCACCAAATTGGAGGAGATGAAGGATATCCACCTTTACGAAACGGTAGTGTCTCTGCGTGGTGCATTGAACCAAACCAGCGAAGCGCAGATGGACGCTCTGGTGGCTGAGCTCTGCGCAGAATAAGCTGCAATAAACCGCAGCTATTTTCGTACAGATGATGGTCTTACTCATCTGCTTTATGTCCCAAGGGCAGAGTACCGTCATCTCAGGTTGAGGTCACGATGTGGTGTGGGGCGAGACCGGAGTCTTGAGAATACCCAAACAAAGGAAAGGAGCTGACAGATATGGCAGCTATGAACATGAATCAGGAGCAGTTTGAGCAGGCGATCCGGGAGAAAAAGCCCGTTTTGGTGGATTTCTGGGCGCCCTGGTGCGGCTATTGCCGGAGGATCGGCCCTGCGTATGAGAAGATTGGAGAGGAATACGCGGACAGCCTTGCCGTCGGCAAGATCAACATTGACGAGGAGCCGCGGCTGGCGGGGGCCGAGGGGATCGAGGACATCCCAACTCTGGTGCTGTACCGGAACGGAAAGGCCGTGGATTCCATCACCGCGCCCGGCTCAAAGGCAGAAATCGACCGTTTCATTCAGGAAGCCTTGGCGAAATAACGGAGGGTTCAGATATGAACAACAATCATGTTTATGATATGCTCGTGGTGGGCGGCGGCCCGGGCGGCTACACCGCCGCCCTGTACGCGGCACGGGCGGGGCTGGACACCATCGTGCTGGAAAAACTGTCCGCCGGTGGGCAGATGGCCCTGACCGAGCAGATCGACAACTACCCCGGCTTTGAGAACGGGATCGACGGCTTCTCTCTGGCGGAGAAGATGCAAAAGCAGGCGGAGCGTTTTGGGGCACGCAGCGAATACGCAGAAGTCCTCCGCATGGATCTGACGGCGGTTCCCAAGCTCGTGGAGACCAGCGAGGGGATCTTCCGGGGGAAAACCGTGGTGCTGGCCACCGGCGCAGACCCCAGAACGCTGGGCGTTGCCGGAGAGACGGAGCTGTTGGGCCGGGGCGTGGCCTACTGCGCCGCCTGCGACGGGATGTTTTACAAGGGCAAAACGGTGGTCGTGGTGGGCGGCGGCAATTCCGCCGCGGCAGATGCCCTCCTTCTCAGCCGCGTGGCGAAAAAAGTGATCCTCGTCCACCGCAGAGACACCCTGCGGGCCACCAAGATCTATCACGAGCCGCTGGCACAGGCCGAAAACGTGGAATTCCGTTGGAACAGCGTCGTTTCCGCGCTGCTTTCCGGGGACAGGCTGACCGGCGTCCGCCTGCGGGACACCGTCACCGGTGAGGAAAGCGTGGTGGACTGCGACGGCGTATTTGTCAGCGTGGGCCGACAGCCCGCCACGGCGCTGGCGGTGGGTCAACTGGCGCTGGACGGCGGCGGCTATATCGTGGCCGGAGAGACCACGGAAACCAGTATTCCCGGCGTTTACGCCGTGGGCGACGTGCGGACGAAGCCCCTCCGTCAGGTGGTCACCGCCGTGGCGGACGGCGCGGTGGCAGTCCACATGGCGGAAAAATATATCGCGGAAAACCGATAAGGGAGGTAGATTGAAAAAGCCATGTTTAAGGTCAGGCCGGATACGACCGCAGTGGGGATGCCGACATATCTGCAAGGCAAACTGCCAGAGTGATGGCAGATAAGATAACCCATGTAAGATCGGGAGATATGTTGTCTCTCCATATCCAGTCCACGCAACAGTGAGCAACTGAACACAAAACACAGCCACAGATGTACTCTGCGGCTGTGCTTTTATGCGTAGTATACCGCGTGACAAGCGGTTTTACTGTGACGGCGTCACACAATTTGGGAAAATCAGCGCGGCGCTCCGGTTGTACGATTATGATTGCCGCTCCCGGCCTTGAAGATTTGCCGCGAAAATGTGAGCAGAAAAAAGTCATGACTTAATCACTGCGAGGGCTTGTATATCACCCGAAAGGGATAGCTATAAAGAAGTACTGTAACGAATTGTTCCTAAAAATGTGGAAACAGAAAAGGAAATCGGTATGAAAAATGACCCAATACGGTCTGCTGCTCTTACAGCAGTATCTGTATGAGCATACGGATGATCAGCATCCGGTTTCCGTAGCGGATATTCTTGCCTTCTGGCGGGAACATGGCATTCAGGCAGGGCGCAAGAGCGTATATTCCGCTATTGAAGTCTTGCAAAGCAGCGGTATGGACATCGTCTGCGTCAAAAGCACCCAGAATCGATACTTCGTGGGTGAGAGGCTGTTTGAACTGCCGGAGCTGAAGCTGCTGGTGGACGCGGTAGAATCCTCCCGCTTTATTACGGCCAAAAAGAGCGAGCGGCTTATTGAAAAGTTGGGTAAGCTCACCAGTGAATCTCATGCCCGCCAGTTGGATCGGCATATCTATATGGACGGCACCGCCAAACCGGAGAATGAGTGTATTTATTACAGCGTGGATGAGATCCATAACGCCATTCAGGAAAAACGGCAGATCACCTTTCAGTATTACGAATACACACCGCAAAAAGAAAAGATACTCAAGCATAACGGCTACCGCTATCAGTTTAGCCCGTATGCCCTTATCTGGAGCCGGGATTGTTATTACGCAGTGGGCTGGTCGGAAAAGCACGGGAAGCTGGCACAGTTCCGAGTGGATCGAATGGTGGCTGTGGAATCATCCGATCAGGCAGCTGTTTGTAAGCCGGACTTCGACCCGGCTGAGTATGTGCGGAAAATATTCGGAATGTACCCGGACGATCTGTGTACGGTGGAACTGCTGTGCGAGAACGAGGTCATGCGCAGCGTAATAGACCGCTTTGGCGAAGAAGTCTCAACGGTGACAGCAGATGACGGCCACTTCAAGGCCATCGTGGAGGTAGCGCCCAGTCCACCATTTTTTGCATGGGTGTTCATCTTCTGCGGCAAGATCCGAATCCTCGGCCCCGAAGAGGTGCTGGACGAAATGCGCGGTATGGCCGCATGGCTGCAATGATCCAGCAGAGGTGTTCCTTGCAGGGGACACCTCTGTTTTCTCATCTTGTAAATCGAACAAGTGTTTGCTATACTGACAGTGTTCTCAATCGAGAGAACACACGAGGAGGTGAAACGTGTGGAACAGACCTTTGGCAGCTTCCTTCGGGAGAAGCGTATAGCGCGCGGCCTGACGCTCCGAGGCATGGCGGCAAAGCTGGACCTGTCGCCGGTCTATATGAGCAACATTGAGAATGACCGCCGTGCGGCTCCTTCGCAGGAATATCTGGAACGGATGGCCATGCTGCTGCAGTTGGATAAGCCAGAACGGGAATGGTTGCTTGACCTTGCAGCAAAATCCAAGCAAAATCGGGTATCCGCAGACCTTCCGGACTACATCATGGATCGGGAGATCGTCCGGGCTGCATTGCGCACAGCCAGGGAGGCGGATGCCACCGACCAGGAGTGGCAGGACTTTATCGACCGGATCAACCGGCGCATGAGATCATCCGGAGAGGACAGTGATACCAAGGCATGAGAACACCATATTACAGGGAACAGGCTCTGGAGGGGATCGCCTGCGAAGTCATCACCGCCTATGATCCGAATCTCTACTATGGCGTTCCCAGAATGATCCCTATCGAGGATATCATCGAGGCACAGGGGATCACGCTGGAGTATCAGTGCCTGCGGAAAACCGGCTGTGTTCTGGGCGAAACGATTTTTGATGATGGCGGTACCATCATCTACGATTACGATATCCCCGGATATACCATTATTGCGGTCAAGGGAGGTACCATATTCATTGATAGTTCCCTCTGCGGAGAGGACGCCTCCACAGGTCGGCTGCGCTTTACCTGTGCCCATGAACTGGCACACTGGCTGCTGCATAAGAAACTGTACAGCGGAACCGGTGAGGGTGCAGCCATGATGACGGAAGCGAACATCATCAGAGCGCAGAACAGTACATTGGAAATACAGGCGAATCTGCTGGGATCCATCCTTCTGATGCCGCTGCCTCAAGTAAAACGATGCTTTTACCAGCTCCAGTCTGGCAGGAATCGTCAGCAATTAGTCGCGGATATGGCCGGCATTTTTCAAGTCTCCAAGCAAGCCATGCGTATCCGGCTGGAGAATCATCATCTGCTGTGAAAAAATTTTAGGAAGCTGTTCTCAAAAAAGAGAACAGAGAAAGCGAGGCGCCATGGAACAAGAAATACGCAAGATTCTTCGCTGTCCTATCTGCGAGAAGGGACGGATCGCGGATGCTCCTGCAGGAGCGGCTCTCTCCCAATATCGGCTGTTTGCCATGGTAGGAAATGAACCAGCTGATATTATCGCAAAGTGTCCAAGGTGCGGTATGCAGGTGGGGATCACCGTGCGGCACAGGACTGAGCCGCCGATCATCGTGCCCACTCTCTGTAGGGATACGGCATGGGCCTGAATTAAGACAAAACAATATATAACTTCGTCAAGCGCACCAACCACCCAGCGTCGAATCAGACGTAAGCGGGAGTATTGAGTTAGGAGCCTCACAAGTAGCTTTTCAGCTATGCGTAAGGCTCTTTTTTTGCGCCCTTTTCGCATTGTTGAGTGGCGGAAAGGACTTGTATGCTCCAGCGTTGGCAGACCTATGTTGCCAGATACCCGTGACCCGATCTCAGAACTTTCAAAAAAATCTGAGATTGGAGTCATGAAAAATGAAAAAATGGCAGGAAGAGCGCAATTATAGACGCATTTATAACGAAGCTGGTGAAGCGATCGCCAATATCATCACCGTGGATGGTGTGGATGTGGAAGTGGCGGAGGATGTGTATCTGGCCTACTCCCAGGCGGACCGCCGGGAGCGGTATGTGCGGGAGGAACAGTTTTCTGGGAAGATCCTCTCGCTGGAGCAGATGGCGGAGGACGACCTGCTTTCGGACTATGT
>OJRW01002973.1_pt1 | contig 10836 bp, 7 predicted proteins | sample 1599231 | NCBI WGS metagenome assembly OJRW01 (sample SAMN04168656, study PRJEB22393) | human gut metagenome | biome: human gut microbiome; feature: stool | host: Homo sapiens | collected 2014-03-17
AAAGCCCGAGGGGTGTGCAGAGGGGCCGCGGCTTTGCGGCCCCTTTGCGGTTTTCCTTTTTTCCTCAAAAAAATACTGTGCGCCATTCGCCAAAAAAAGCAAACGCCACACAGTATTTAAAAAAAAGTATTTCTAACCTCTTGTTACTTTACTTAACAACACGCACCCTATACATTCCCTCAATCTCCTTGAGTTCATCCAACGCCTTAGCAGACGCCGCACTCTCAAGATCAATAAGAGTATAAGCAAACTCCCCTTTACTCTTATTCGTCATATCCGCAATATTCAGTCCCTCAGATCCAAGGATCTTGGTAACCTGACTGATCATATTCGGTGTGTTGCTGTGCGCAAGAGAGATTCTTCCAACAGCCACACAGGTACCCATATCACAGTTCGGATAATTAACTGAATTTTTGATATTACCATTCTCAAGGTAATCGCGGATCTCCTTTACAGCCATCTCTGCACAGTTTTCTTCAGATTCCTCTGTAGACGCACCAAGATGAGGAGTTACCAGAATACCCTCGCGTCCTGCAACTGTCTCATTTGCAAAGTCAGTTACATACTTCTTAACCTTGCCACTCTCAACAGCCTCGATCAGCGCATCCTCATCAACAAGAAGATCTCTTGCAAAATTCAGAAGAACTACGCCGTCCTTCATCTTATCGAAAGCTTCTTTGTTGATCATCTTCTTAGTGCTGTCAAGAAGCGGCACATGAATGGTGATATAATCGCACTGGCTGTAGATCTCATCCAGGCTCTTGCTGTGCTTGATGGTTCTGGACAGGTTCCATGCCGCATCAATAGAAAGATATGGGTCATAGCCATATACTTCCATGCCAAGACCGCATGCTGCGTTTGCCACCATGGCTCCAATGGCTCCAAGACCGATGATACCAAGCTTTTTGCCGCTGATCTCGCATCCTGCGAACTGTTTTTTCTGCTTCTCGGCAAGCTTGCCGATGTGCTCTTTATCTTTCTCCTGTGCAACCCACTCGATACCTCCTACGATATCTCTGGATGCAAGGAGCATACCTGCAAGTACCAGCTCTTTTACGCCGTTTGCGTTAGCTCCAGGCGTGTTGAATACAACAACACCCTTCTCTGCATACTCCTTAACCGGAATATTATTGACGCCTGCACCTGCACGTGCAACTGCGCAAACGCTCTTCGGCAGCTCCATGTCGTGCATTTTTGCACTTCTTACAAGGATTGCATCACACTGGTCAGCGGTCTCTGTTTTTTTATAATTATCGCCAAAAAGTTTCAGACCTTTTTCAGCGATAGGATTCAGGCAATGATACTGGAACATTATGCATTCTCCTCCTCGAATTTTTTCATGAATGCAACCAGTGCCTCTACGCCGGCCTTTGGCATGGCATTGTAGATGCTGGCACGCATTCCGCCAACAGTACGGTGTCCTTTCAGGTTTACAAGTCCTGCTTCAGTTGCCTCTTTGACAAACTTGGCATCCATTTCCTTGTCACCGGTTACGAACGGTACATTCATAAGAGATCTGTCTTCCGGAACTACAGTTCCTTTGAACAGCTTGCTGGAATCCAGGTAATCATAAAGGATTTTTGCTTTTTCCTCATTGCGCTGTTTCATCACTTCCAGACCGCCCATCTTCTTCAGCCATTTAAATACTTTTCCGCATACATAGATGCAGTAAGCATTCGGCGTATTGTAAAGAGAGCCTGCGTCTGCATGTGTCTTATAAGTAAGCATGGTTGGGGTTCCCGGAAGAACATCCTCTGTGATCAGGTCCTCACGGATGATCACGATAACCATGCCTGCCGGTCCGATGTTCTTCTGAACACCGCCATAGATAATACCATATTTGCTTACATCCACCGGCTCAGACAGGAAGCAGGAGGATACATCTGCTACCAGAGTCTTACCTTTTGTGTTTGGAAGTTTTTTGAATTTTGTGCCGTAAATGGTGTTGTTCTCACAGATGTATACGTAGTCTGCATCCGGGCTGATCGGCAGATCACTGCAGTCCGGGATATAGCTGAAGGTTTTATCTTCAGAAGAGGCGATCTTGTTTGCTTTTCCGTATTTCTGAGCTTCCTGATAAGCTTTTTTTGCCCACTGTCCTGTTACGATATAATCTGCGACCTTGTTTTTCATAAGGTTCATCGGGATCATGGCAAACTGCTGGGATGCTCCTCCCTGAAGGAAAAGTACCTTGTAGTTATCCGGAATGTTCATAAGCTCGCGAAGATCTTTCTCTGCAGTATCAATGATCTCCTGAAAAGCTGCACTTCTGTGGCTCATTTCCATAACAGACATTCCTGTGCCGTTATAATCCATCATCTCATCCGCTACTTCTTTGAGTACTTCCTCTGGAAGCACTGCCGGTCCGGCAGAAAAATTATACACTCTACTCATGTTTCTTCATATCCTCCTCGTCAAATACATCATCAAGGTTCGCACCAGCCGGTACCATCGGGAACACACTCAGATCCTGATCGATCCAGCAATCCAGAACGACAGGTCCCTCTGCTGCCAGTGCCATCTTAAGTGCAGGCTCCACATCCTCCATCTTTGTCACACGAATGGCTTTTGCACCCAGCGCCTCTGATAATTTCACAAAATCAACGGCGTCATCCAGTACTGTGGAAGAATATCTCTTTCCATAGAAAAGCGTCTGCCACTGACGCACCATTCCCAGTACATGATTGTTCATAACAATCTGGATCAGCTGTCTGCCACAGCGTGCAGCTGTTGCCAGCTCATTCATATTCATACGGAAGCATCCGTCACCTGCTATATTTACAACTGTTTTTTCCGGTCTGCCCATCTTCGCGCCAATTGCAGCGCCAAGGCCATAGCCCATGGTTCCAAGTCCGCCGGAAGTAAGAAGAGTTCTCGGCTCTTTGTATTTATAATACTGCGCCGCCCACATCTGATGCTGTCCAACATCTGTGGAGATGATCGCATCACCGTTGGTCAACTCATAAAGCTTCTCTATAATATACGGACCTGTAAGCTGTGTGTGATCATAATTCAGCGGATATTTTGATTTCAATTCCTGGATATGTGCGATCCACTCCGGATGTTCTTTCTTCGGAATTTCCTCCAGAAGGCGTTTCAGCACTTCCTTCACATCACCGATCACACTGGCATCCACTTTGATATTTTTATTGATCTCCGCAGCATCCACATCGATCTGAAGGATTTTTGCATTATGTGCAAAAGTTTTGGTATTTCCTGTTACACGGTCACTGAAGCGTGCACCGAGAACAATAAGAAGATCGCACTCTGTTACGCCAAGATCGGAAGTCTTGGTTCCGTGCATACCTACCATACCTGTATAGAGAGGATCTTCTCCCGGGAAGGTACCCTTGCCCATCAGAGTATCGCAGACAGGAGCCTGGATCCTGCGAGCCAGCTCACGTACTTCCTGGTCAGCACCGGAGATCACACATCCGCCGCCAACAAAAATAAACGGTTTCTCTGCCTCTCTGATCATTTCCAGTGCCTGATCAATATCTTCTTTACGGATACTTTTGATCTCACGGTTAACCGTAGCCGGATGACATGGCTCATATTCATATTTCATTCCTGTGATATCCTTCGGGACATCCACAAGCACCGGGCCGGGTCTTCCGCTTTTTGCAATATAAAATGCTCTTCTTAACGTATCTGCAAGATCTTCGATATTCTTTACGATGAAACTGTATTTTGTTACAGGCATTACGATACCTGCGATATCAACCTCCTGGAAAGAATCTCTTCCCAGGAGTGGTCTTCCTACGTTTGCAGTAATGGCTACCATCGGTACGGAATCTATGTATGCAGTCGCGATCCCTGTTACCAGGTTAGTTGCTCCTGGACCGGAGGTTGCCAGGCAGACACCTACCTTTCCGGTCGCTCTTGCATAACCGTCAGCAGCATGGGATGCACCCTGCTCGTGGGAGGTCAGTACATGTGTGATCTCATCTTTGTATTCATATAAGGCATCGTAAACATTCAGGATCGCGCCGCCCGGATATCCAAATACGGTATCAACGCCCTGTTCCTTCAGACATTCTACGATGATCTCTGCACCTGTAAGCTGCATATCTTTCGTTCCTCCTTATTTTGCTTTCGGTACTTCCAGGATCGCACCACGGTTTCCGGATGTTACCATGGAAGCGTATCTTGCCAGATATCCGGTTGTCACCTTCGGCTCTCTTGGCTGCCATTTTTCTCTTCTAGCCTGCATCTCTTCATCTGAAACCTTGATCTCCAGTTTCAGCTCCGGAATATTGATGCTGATGATATCGCCTTCCTCAACCAGTGCGATCGGGCCGCCTACTGCTGCCTCCGGTGATACGTGTCCGATAGCGGCTCCTCTGGATGCACCACTGAAACGTCCGTCGGTGATCAGGGCTACGGAAGAACCAAGTCCCATTCCCACAATAGCAGATGTAGGATTCAGCATCTCTCGCATTCCAGGACCACCCTTTGGTCCCTCGTAGCGGATAACCACAACATCTCCCTCTACGATCTTACCGCCCTTGATGGCAACAATTGCGTCATCCTCGCTGTCAAATACACGTGCAGGACCTTCATGTACCAGCATCTCCGGTACAACTGCAGAACGTTTTACAACACCACCATCCGGTGCAAGGTTTCCTTTCAGTACTGCAAGTCCGCCTGTCTTTGTATACGGATTGTCGATCGGGCGGATAACATCCGGATTCAGGTTTACACAGTTTTTGATATTCTCACCTACTGTTTTTCCGGTTACTGTCATACACTCTGTATGGAGAAGTCCCAGCTTGTTCAGCTCATTCATGACCGCATAGACACCACCGGCCTCATTAAGATCTTCCATGTAGGTCGGGCCTGCCGGTGCAAGGTGGCAAAGGTTCGGGGTCTTCTCACTGATCTCATTTGCAAAGCTGATATCAAAATCCATTCCGATCTCATGTGCGATAGCCGGAAGATGAAGCATACTGTTTGTGGAGCATCCAAGTGCCATATCTACTGTAAGTGCATTTAAAACTGCCTCTTTTGTCATAATGTCTCTTGGGCGGATGTTCCTTCTGTACATTTCCATTACCTGCATTCCTGCATGCTTTGCAAGACGGATACGTTCAGAGTATACTGCCGGGATGGTACCGTTTCCTTTCAGTCCCATACCGAGAACCTCTGTCAGGCAGTTCATGCTGTTCGCAGTGTACATACCGGAACATGATCCGCAGGTCGGGCAGGTTTTGTTCTCGAATTCTTCCAGATCATCTGCTGTGATGGTTCCTGCTGCATAGGATCCTACTGCCTCAAACATACTGGAAAGACTGGTTTTGTGCCCTTTTACATGGCCGGCAAGCATCGGACCGCCGCTTACGAATACAGTAGGAACGTTGATCCTTGCCGCTGCCATCAGAAGACCAGGTACGTTTTTGTCACAGTTGGGAACCATGACCAGAGCATCAAACTGATGAGCCAGTGCCATGGCCTCTGTGGAATCTGCGATCAGGTCACGTGTTACAAGGGAATATTTCATTCCAACGTGTCCCATTGCGATTCCGTCACATACTGCGATCGCCGGAAATACAACCGGTGTGCCGCCAGCCATTGCAACGCCGAGCTTTACAGCATTTACAATTTTGTCAAGGTTCATATGTCCCGGTACGATCTCGTTATAAGAGCTTACGATTCCTACCAGTGGTTTGTCCATTTCTTCCTTTGTCATTCCAAGGGCATTGAACAGGGAACGATGTGGTGCCTGCTGTGTGCCTTTTCTTACGGTATCACTTTTCATTTTTAAGGTCTCTCCTTTTTATTCTTTACGATAGGATCCGGTATCTGTTTATAGACTTCCTCTTCCAGGTACCGGTTTTTTCTGTTCTGTTTCGTTTTCTTCTCTCTGTCCCGCTTTATTTATGCAATGGCATCTGCGATCAGATCGCCCATCTCTTTGGTTCCGACAAGCTTGCATCCGTCAGACATGATATCTCCTGTTCTGTAACCCTCTGTGAGAACCTTCTGTACTGCTGTTTCCACAGCATCTGCTTCTTTATCAAGATCCAGAGAATATCTCAGCATCATGGCAGCGGAAAGAATGGTTGCGATGGGGTTTGCCTTGTTCTGGCCTGCGATATCCGGTGCAGAACCATGGCTCGGCTCATAGAGACCAAGCTTTGTCTCATTTAAGCTTGCGGAGGAAAGCATTCCGATGGAACCGGTCACCATACTTGCCTCATCAGAGAGGATATCTCCAAACATGTTTTCTGTAAGGATAACATCAAACTGCTTCGGATCACGTACCAGCTGCATTGCACAGTTATCAACCAGCATATGCTCCAGTGTTACATCCGGATAATCCTTTGCCACATCCTCCACTACACTTCTCCAGAGTCTGGAAGAATCAAGAACATTGGCTTTATCTACACTTGTAACCTTATTTCTTCTCTTACGTGCGATCTCAAATGCCTTAATGGCAATACGGCGGATCTCATTCTCATTATAAGAAAGAGTATCTACCGCTGTGCGGACTCCGTTCTCCTCAGTAGTCTTTCTTGCTCCGAAGTAAAGACCTCCTGTAAGCTCTCTTACGATGATCATGTCAAAACCATCTCCGATGATCTCATCACGGAGCGGGCATGCATCACGAAGCTCATTGTAAAGATACGCCGGACGAAGGTTTGCAAACAGGTTCAGCGCCTTACGGATCGCAAGAAGACCTGCCTCCGGACGTTTGGACGGCTCCAGCTTATACCACGGGGATGTCTTGGCATCACCGCCAATGGAACCCATCAGTACTGCATCAGAAGCTTTTGCCTGGGCAATGGCTTCCTCTGTAAGAGGTACTCCGTGAGCATCAATGGATGCCCCTCCTAAAAGAACCTCTGTGTATGAAAATTTATGACTGTATTTCTCACATACTCTGTCTAAAACTTTTTTGGCCTCGGCAACAATCTCCGGACCGATTCCGTCTCCCGGAATCAGGGCAATCTTGTACTCCATTTTATTCACTCCTCCGATTTCCCCTGTGCTGTAAAATTTTAACGCACTGGTGTGGATAATTGTTATTATCATAACGCACTTTTCGACGGATTTCAACCTATTAAATAGATAAAGTTATTTCCGGAATGCAAAAAATAAACGGCAATTCCCTGTTTCTGCCGCCACAGAGCCATACTTTCGCACACAGAAAAAAGAAAAACTGCCCTACCATTCCGGTACAGCAGTCTTTCTTTTTTTATCATATTCTGTTTTTCCTGATGATCTTCTCAGAATTTCCCGCTGGAACCACCGAAGGTATCACCGGAAGATGAGGTATGGGTGCTGGAACCACCGTTACTGTCCTCATTTTTCGGTTTTGCGGATTTTGATACCGTACTGTAGAGGTAAAAATCATTACTTCTGGTCACATTCATACTGCCCTGCCGCACATAAGAAGCCGCCCAATCCTGTTTTCGCACAGTTTTCAGCTTTCTTCTCATATTTCCGGTCACCAGTAATCCTACCACAAGCCCCACAGCAAGAGCGATCAGCAGGTTTATCCCAACCGCAAAAGGCTCATCCGGAAGGTTTTCCACATCGTATGGCTCTGCCTCATCTGCCTGCGTGATAAAATCATCGCATTCCGTGGCAAACTTATGAAACGCTTCGTTATAATCACCGTCACTTAAATAAGGCTTCACCTGATCCATGATGTAGGACTGTCCGGCATCCGTAAACACTTCTATCGCATATCCGTGTGTTGCAATGGCCCAGTTACGGTCTCCCATATCCAACAGGAATAAAATACCGTCACCATTTTCCCCCTGTCCATATCCATGGTCAATAAAATAATCCTCCGCATACGCCTGGGCTGTTTTTCCCTCAAGACTGTTAACGGTAACGACCACAACATCTACCTGATCCCGCTCACTGATCTCATCCAGAGTACTGCTCAGGCTCTCCTGCTGCTCTGCATCCAGAAGGCCCGCCTGGTCATCCAGACGGCTTACGGTGCCTGCCCATACTGGAAAAGCACATGCCAGATACAAAAGGATCGATATCAAAAATACAGATATTCTTTTTTTCATGGCATCCACCTCCCTACAAAGCCCAGATCAGATACAGGATAATATAAGTGATCACACTCACGACCCCCGTTGTTCCCAGGAACCATCGTGCAAAAGCGTTCTTGTCTGTAGGCAGATTTCCCACAAATTTCCCTGTCTGACCATTCATGGCAAATATGTAATTATCACCCTTCCACTTCGTCTGCAGGATCCATACGGGATATAACGCATATTTCGTTGTCCCGTTATGAAGCCGGATACTGGTATTCTCCGGTACCACACTGGCGTATCCTCTCACCGTATCCCGGAATGCAGCCTCTGTGCTGCGGCGGATACGCTCATTGGCACGTTCCTCACACTCGCTGGCTGTCACATCATATTTATCTGCAAAATATCCAGCCAGATACGCAGTCTGAAAATCCACCGCTTCTTTGAAATCAAAAGGCTCTATAGACTCCATCAGATCATTTTCCATGCTGGCAGAGCCATCCACCGGTACATGATCAAAACCAAGAGAACCACTTCTGTGTACTGCATAATAGCTAGTCTCCGTATAATCATAATCACTATCGCTCCAGAACCGGGTCTTTGTTGCACGGTAACGGATATCTGCATCTGCGTCTGTGTCATACAGCCAAAACGGAACGTAGATGCCCTTAACCTCGCTGATATGATTCTCTGACTTAAATGCTTTCGGCAGAAGCCTCTTACCGGTAAGATGCTTTTTCAGCCTCTCCTTTGCCGCTTTCTTGTCCAGCTTAAACGGGATCACATAATCCGGCTTCAGTGCACCGGACAGCTGCCCGGTCATTACCACCGGACTTCCGCAAAACGGGCAGGCCGTTGCTGCCGTATTGGCATCTCCCACGATCTCACCGCCGCAGGACTTGCACACATAGGTACGCAGCCCCTCACTCTCCCCGTCCTGCCACTCACTGCCGGCCTCATCCGACCAGCTCATATCCTCAGGCTGCTCTTCCTCCACAGTCTGGGCATATTCCGATAACGTCCCGACATCAAACTCCGTATCACAAAACGGACACTTCATCTTCTGCACAGAACTGTCAAACTCTATGGAGCCACCACAGCACGGACACTTAAACTCCTGCATCTTCGCCATATATTCACCTCACTTCATCATTCTGTATCCAACAACCGGCAGGAGTTACCCTGCATTTTGCTCCTGACCATCTCTCTTTCTGATCTATACTGCATCCTCCGGTCCGAACGGATCACCGCACTCCGGGCAGAATTTCGGTGGATTCTCCGGATCTGCCGGTTCCCATCCGCACCTGCTGCAGCGATACTGCATCTTCTTCTCCGGTTTCTTCGCTCCACAGTTCATACAGAACTTGCCTTTATTCACCGTACCGCAGGAACAGGTCCAGCTGTCCTCCACCGGACGCGATGCACCACACTCCGGACAGAATTTCCCTGAAGAAACCGCACCACAACTGCAGGTCCAGGAACCAGCCGCAGCCCCTGCTCCGTTCCCTGCCGGCGAAACCGGCTGCGCTGCCTGCTGCTGTACACTCTGCTGCTGCGCCTGCTGCTTCTGGCCCATCTCAAACAACTGCTGAGCATTCAGACCACCTGCATTAGCAGCCATACCCATGCCCATAAAACCAGTCATAGCCCCTGCTGAATTAGAAGCCGCAGCCTTCATAGCATCCGCCTGGGCCCCGGTCAGAGTAGCCGCAGCCATAGCAGGATCACGCATCATAGCCGTACGCTGAGCCTGCTTGATCATCTCGGCATCCTCATCCGGCAATGTCACAGAACCAAGTGCCACACTGACCACCTTAAGCCCACGAAGCTCCTCCCACTTGGCAGAAAGCACCTCATTCATGGCATTCTCCAGCTCCGTATTATGAGTCACGATCTGATTCGGACGCAACTCCAGCTCCGAAAGCCTTCCGAAAGCAGGCTGCAGCGCACTGATAAACTCCGCCTTCAGCTGTCCGTCCAGCTCCTCTCTGGTATACTCCCGCTCCACATTTCCACACACATTCGTATAAAAAAGAAGGGGATCCGCGATCCTATAGGAATAAACACCATGACATCTCACAGCCACATCCACATCCAGCCCGATCCTGGAATCCACAACCCGGAACGGGATCGGATTAGCAGTACCAAACTTGTTATCCACAAGCTCCTTGGTATTAAAATAATACACCCTCTGATCCTTACCCGTATCACCGCCAAAAGCAAACCTCTTCCCGATCGTATCAAAGGTCTTCCTGATTCCGTCACCCAGACTACCTGAAAAAATACTCGGCTCCGTAGAAGCATCATACGTATACTCTCCCGGATCCGCACAAACCTCAACAACCTTTCCCTGCTCCACGATCATCATACACTGACCATCCGCCACAGCGATCCCGCTGCCGCTGGAAATAATATTATCACTCCCATGCTTATTGGAAGACCTGGAAGAAGACCTCTTCGTCCCCTTCACAACCATCACTTCTTTATCCATAGCCTCACAGTAAAAAAACTCCTTCCACTGATCCGCCAACGTACCACCCGCTGCACCCACAGCCGCTCTGATAAGACCCATAAATCCAACCCCTTTCTGAAAATTCATTCTTATTTACAATTTTACGATATTCCAAAGCTATCGTCACTCTCATTTCTGATAGTAACATCATTATTACACGAATTTTACCAAAAATCCACTTATTTCTATACAATATTACAATTGTCATATTCCCATCACATCCACAATTGTAGGCATATCCACACAGTCCATCCGCGCTGGCATCAAAGGCTATTCTCCCATCACATCCGCAATTCTAGGCACATCCGCAATCCAGGCTGACAGCGC
>OJRW01002977.1_pt1 | contig 10826 bp, 8 predicted proteins | sample 1599231 | NCBI WGS metagenome assembly OJRW01 (sample SAMN04168656, study PRJEB22393) | human gut metagenome | biome: human gut microbiome; feature: stool | host: Homo sapiens | collected 2014-03-17
TTCTTCGTTTTATGCCCAACTGAACCGTCCGGAAAAGTCGCTGGGGATGTTGCGGCGTGCGGTGGCTTACAGTTCCGATAATTTTACCTACCGGCTGGCGTTGGCGACAATGAGCCGCAACCTCGGTATGTTCGGCGAGGCGTCGGACGAGTATGAGAAGCTTGTAAAAGATTATCCCGGAAAACCGGAGTTGAACTATTACCTGGCGGATGCGCTTACGCAGGAAGGTGAAATCGGGAAGGCGATCGATGCTTATGACGCCCTCGAATCGTCCATAGGCATGAGCGAGGCGCTTTCCATGCAGAAATATAAATTGTATAATGCGTTGGAGCAGAACGATAACGCGTTTAAAGAGGTGGAAAAGCTTGCCGCCAAATTCCAGATAGAGCTTATTGTCAAACTGGGCAATACGCTCCCGGATATGGGCGGACTGCATCGCAAGATATTTGTCGTTATCAAATCCGATCTTCATCTACATTCCCCTTTTCCTGTGCTTAAACCAATATGAAATCAGTATACCATTTTTCGCGGCGGCTTGCAATGGGGTGGGCGCGCTTTCCTGGCCGGAAGAGGCCCTGCGCGCCAACATTATCGCGCAGGTCAGTCTGGCGCTGAACCGCATCTGGACCGAGTGGTACCCCAGCCGCGGGTACAGCTTCAACATCACGGGGTCGCCGGGGTACGACCAGGCCTATGTCAACGGGCGCACGGTGTTTGCGGTCATGGAGCGGCTGACCGCCGAACTGTTCAATACCTTTGTCCAGCGCAGCGGCGACGTCGAACCGTACTTTACCGAATACTGCGACGGCAAGACCGTGACCTGCCCCGGCATGAAGCAGTGGGGCACGGTGGACCGCGCGCGGGAGGGCATGAACGCGCTGCAAATCCTGCGGTACTACTACGGAAACCGCGTGCAGCTGGTCACAACCGACAACATTGCCGCCATCCCGTCCAGTTATCCGGGCAGCCCGCTGCGGCGCGGCAGCACCGGGACGAATGTGCGCATCCTGCAAAAGCAGCTTTCCCGCATTGCCAGGGATTACCCGTCCTTCGGCAAGCCTGCCGTGACCGGCACCTTCGACGAGGCCACCGAGAACAGCGTGAAGAAATTCCAGAAGCAGTTCAGCCTGAAGGCGGACGGCGTGGTCGGCAGGGCAACGTGGAACAAGGTGAGCTTTATTTATGTCAGCGTCAAGGACCTGGCTGAGCTGACGAGCGAGGGCGAGACTGCCGAGGGCACCCAGAGCGCGGGCGGCTGGCCTGGGACTGTTCTGCGGCGCGGCAGCACGGGCAGCAGCGTGGAGCAGGTGCAGTTCTGGCTTTCGGATTTAGCGCAGTTTGATTCGTCGCTGGTGCGCGTGACGGTGGACGGCAGCTACGGCGCGACAACTGAGCGGGCCGTGCGGGCGTTCCAGCAGAAGCAAAGCCTGACGGCGGACGGCGTGGTCGGACAGCGCACATGGAACACGCTGTACGCCGCGTGGGTCGACGCGCAGAGCGACCTGGGCGGTACAGCGTGGCCTGGCACGGCGCTGCGGCGAGGCGCTGCCGGCATGGAGGTGCGGCTTGTGCAGTTCTGGCTGCGGCTGGCGGCGGACAACTACAGTGCACTGCGCACCGTGACCGTGGACGGCAGCTACGGCGCGGCGACGGTCAGCGCGGTGGAGGCATTTCAAACGTTGTTTGGGCTGACGTCGGACGGCGTCGTCGGGCGCAGCACGTGGAACAAGCTGAAGGAGGTCGGGCTGGCCGTGGCGAACAAAATTGTGGCCGCCAACGTCGCGCCAGGGCAGTTCACGACCACCACGCGGGCGGGCAGCAGCGGCACCGCCGTGCGTGCCGTGCAATACTACCTGCGGCGGCTGGCGGCCTACTACAGCGATGTGCCGCGCGTGGCCGTGGACGGAAAATTCGGCGCGGCGACGACGCGGGCCGTTAAGGCGTGGCAGTCCCGCGCCGGACTGACGGTGGACGGCGTCGTCGGGCGGCTGACGTTCCAAAGCCTGTACGACGCCGCGCAGGCACTCGAAGCCAGCGGCCCCGTTGTGCGCACGGTCAGCCTGCCCGCGCCCGCTACCACGCTGCGCCCCGGCGACACCGGCGCGGCGGTGCTGCGGCTGAATCGGCTGCTGCTCTTTTTGAGTCAGTGGATACCGGAAATCAACTTTACGGCCAGTGACACGCCCGACAATACCTTTGACCTCGAGTTGGAAATTGCCGTGCGCAGTGCGCAGCGGTACTTCGGGCTGACCGAGACCGGCGCGGTGACGGCGGCGGACTGGAAGGTGTTCCGCGATGCCGCCGAGCATCTGTTAGCCGCGAACCCCGCCGGGCCCAGCCCCAAACCGGGCGGCGTCTGGCCCGCCAGTGCGCTGGCACCGGGCAGCGCCGGGCCCGCGGTCCTGCAGGTGCAGAAGTGGCTGAACATTATTGCCGCTGCGGACCAGACCGCCGATTTTGTGCCCGAGACCGGCCTGTTCGACACCGAGACCCAGGCCGCGCTGGAAAGCTACCAGCTGACCGCCGGGCTGGAAACGCTGGGCGTCGTGGACGCCGACACATGGGAGAGCCTGCGTCTGGCCGCACAGGGGCTCTGCCGCGAATGTCAGGAGGGATAAGCTATGCCAAAGGTCTACGTGTATGACTCCTATGACAACAAGTTTTTCCGCTATACTTTGCGTGAGAACGACCCTATGCCCTACAGCACCGATACAACGCTGCGGGTGCGGGAGTTCCGCGGCTCCAGCAAGAGCAACGTGCTCTGGACGACCACCGCTGCCATGGAGGCGTGGAACCTGACCCGCCGCACCTACGGCAGCGGTATCCCGGTGGGGTACGCCTTCAAGCGCATCTGGGAGGGGGGCCACGGCACGACGAGCCAGCACTATGCGGGCGTGGCGTTCGACGTGGGGCAGCGCAGCACTGCCGCAAATCGCCGCAAAATTTACAACGCCGCTGTGCGGACCGGGGCGTGGGGTTACGTAGAGCCGCTGTCGATGACGCCCACCTGGGTACACTTTGACCGGCGGTACGGCAAGCCCGCGTGCCGCAGCACGACGGCAGGCTACCCCACCGTGCGGCGCGGCAGCCGCAACACCTACGTGCTGATTTTGCAGGACGCGCTGAACGCGCTGGGTTATTCGACGAACACGCTGGACGGCATCTTCGGCCATGCGACGGAGAACGCGCTCAAGGCGTGCCAGCGGCGGTTCGGCCTGACTGCCGACGGCGTATGCGGCTGCGCCAGCTGGAAAAAGATCGCCGAGGCGACGGTGGGGATCGGCAAAACGGCGACGGTTATTGATTCTTGATTTATCTGCTGGTATAATAAACTTGCCTCCCTCTGGGAGGGAGGTGGCCCCGCAGGGCCGGAGGGAGAGAACTTCGACTGTGCCCAAAGCATTTCGGATAACCGCGAGGTTCTCTCCCCCACCGCCTGCGGGCGGAGCTACCTCCCGGAGGGGGCCAAGGAGCTGCACTATATTATATAAGGAAGTGTTCCCACATGGATATGCTGGAGTTTTTGCGCACCCGCCGCACCTACCGCCGCTTTGAACGGCGCCCTGTTGCGCCGGAGATCCTGACCGAGGCCGTCGATGCGGCACGGATAGCCAGCTGCGGTGCCAACCGCCAGACCGTGCGGTACATCGTTGTGCAGAGTGCCGACGCCGTGGCCACCGTTCAGCCGCTGGTACACTGGGCCGCCTACCTGCCGCCCGAGCAGGGCCAGCCGAAACCCGACGAGCTGCCCACCGCGTTCATTGCGGTTTTGCAGGACGACAACCTGCCCGGCGCGTCCGATGTGGACGTCGGCCTGGCACTTGGCAGCCTGACCGCCGCAGCTTGGGCACACGGTGTGGGCAGCTGCATCATGGGTGCGATTGACCGCCCGGCCCTGACCAGGCTGCTGGCCCTGCCCGATGGCGTGCGCCTGTGCTACATGGTCGCACTGGGCTACCCGACGCACGCGAGCAAGCTGGTCGAAATGCAGGGCGGCAGCGTCAAGTATTATCTCGATGAAAACCGCGGCTACTGCGTGCCGAAGCGCAGCATGGACGAGGTGCTGCTGAAAACGCTGTAAAAGTAAAAATCGCAGTCCCGATGATGAAATCGGGGCTGCGATTTTTTGTATCCGTCAGAAGCGGCGTCTTTCAGCCTTATCCCAAAATAGCAAAGCTCTGTGCGCCCAGGGACAGCGTGTCGTTGACGATCTCCGCCTTGCCGATCGTGTACTGAATTTTCAGATCCTCGGCCAGCTCCAGCGGCAGCTCGATGGAGACACCCGCCGGGTTGACGGCGCAGATCAGATCGCCGCGCTGCCAGACGAACGGGCGGTAGTCATCCTTCGCCTTGGGTGCGTACAGCACCTTGAACGGCGCGTCTGCGTTCAGGTCAGCGTGTGCATGGCGGAAAGCCAGCAGCGACTTCACGCTGTTCAGCAGGCTGTCGGGGTCGTCCGCCTGAGCGGCCACGGTGGGCGCATCGGCGGCAGTGTCCACAGGCAGATAGATATCCTGCGCGTCGGCGGTGGAGAAGCCGTGGTTGGCCGTATCGTCCCACTGCATCGGCGTGCGGGAGCCCGTGCGGAAGTAGCCGCCCTCCTTGGTGGGCAGCGGCAGATAGCGCATACCGATCTCGTCACCGTAGTAGACGAAGGGCGCACCGGGCAGCGTGAAAATTGTCGCGTAGGCCAGCCGCAGCTCGTCAGTCGTCAGGCCCGCGGAGGGGCGGATCGTGTCATGGTTGCAGGTGATGAAGCACCACAGACCGTCCTTGTGGGTGGCCTTGTAGGCCGGCAGGTACTCGTCCAAGAATTTGTCAATGCCGGTGCCGGAGTTCTTGCAGAAGTACGCCTTGCCGATGTTGTGCGGGTTCGAGTCCATCGCACCGTCATAGTTGCGCATGAGCCAGTTGTAGCCGTTGCCCTGCCAATTGAGATAAAAGTCCATGTCAAAGCCGTTTTTCAGCGACATGCGCGGGCCGTTCCACTCGGCGATGAGCGCGGCCTCGGGGTACTCGACATCCAGCATATCCCGGATATTGCGCCAGATTTTGCAGGTGTACTTTTTGTTCTTAGTGTCATTCTTTACAAGGCTCGACGCCATATCGACGCGGAAGCCGTCGCAGCCCATGTCCAGCCAGAACCGCATGACGTCCTTCATGGCCTCCACCGTCGCCACGCAGGCGGGATCGTCGGTGGGCTTCTGCCACTTCTCGTTGATCTTTCCATAGCCGTAGTTCAGCGCGGGCTGGCACTTGAAGAAGTTCAGGATATACGTGCCGTTGCGTTCTGTCTCGCCGCCGATGAACGGCATCCCGTCGCCGGAGGCAAAGCAGGAATCCGTCCAGATAAAGCGGTCCGAGTATTCGTTGTGCCCGGGCTTGCAGCTGGCCTTGAACCACGGGTGTTCCTCGCTCGTGTGGCCGGGCACCAGGTCGAACAGCACACGGATGCCCTTCTCATGCGCGGCCCTGAACAGCGCGGCGGCGTCCTCGTTCGTGCCGTAGCGCGGGGCGATCTTTTTGTAGTCGCGCACATCATAGCCCGCATCCTTGAACGGCGAATCAAAGCAGGGGTTGATCCACAGGGCATTGCAGCCCAGGTCCCTGATATAGTCGAGCTTGGCAATAATGCCCTGCAAATCACCGATGCCGTCGCCGTTGGTATCATAGAAGCTCTGGGGGTAGATTTCATAGAACACTGCGTCTTTCAGCCACTGTTTCATGAGATGTCTCCTTTACTATAAATAGACAGATAGAATATTCACGGCAGCCCGCAGGGCGCATTTCCTGTGCGCTTGGGAGGTTTTCCCCGCCGCGCACGGCCACGGGCGGATAGGAAATCCGCCCCTACGGCGCTCCCTGTCAGTTTGCCGCTTCATGAGTATGGAAACGTTTCATCCGTTTCTACCCCTATACTATCCCCTTCTTCTCCCTTTGTCAACGCAGCAAAACAGACAAAATAAACCACAAATTTTCTACATTTTGCATCAAAAACCGACATATTGCTAAATTGTGAACATTTCATTGACAAATTACGAACATCGCGGTAAAGTAGTAGCCACAAGCGATTGTAAAATTTAATAGGAAAGAGGGATTCATTCAAATGAATACGCTTGTAATCGTTCTGATTGCCGCGGTTGTCCTGGTATGTGCGTACGCCGGATATGGCCGCTGGCTCGCCAAGACCTGGGGTGTCGACCCCAACGCCAAGACTCCTGCTGTGCGGCTGGAGGATGGCAAAGACTACGTTCCCACCAACGGCTGGACGGTGTTCGCCCACCAGTTCTCCTCCATCGCAGGTGCAGGCCCTGTCACCGGTGCCATCCAGGCTGCCGCGTTCGGCTGGCTGCCTGTCCTGCTGTGGGTCCTGATCGGCGGCGTTTTCTTCGGCGCTGTCACCGACTTCGGTGCGCTGTACGCCTCCGTCAAGAATGACGGCAAGTCCATGGGCCTGCTGATCGAGAAGTACATCGGCAAGACGGGCCGCAAGCTGTTCCTGCTGTTCTGCTGGCTGTTCTGCGGCATCGTCATTGCTGCTTTTGCAGACATGGTTGCCGGCACCTTCAACGCCTTTGACGCCGACGGCGCACAGGTCGAGGCCGCCTTCACCAACGGCTCTGCGGGCATGGTCTCCATCATGTTCATGGTGTTCGCCGTCATCTTCGGCCTGATCCAGAAGAAGTTCAACTTCTCCGGCTGGAAAGAGGCCGTCGTCGGCATCGCCTTTATCGTGCTGTCCTTCGTGGTCGGCATGAACTGCCCCATCATCCTGGGCAAGGCTGCCTGGAGCTACATCACCTTCATCTACATCTTCTTTGCGGCGGTCCTGCCCATGTGGTTGCTGAAACAGCCCCGTGACTACATGACTACCTTCATGTTCGGCGCTATGATCGCCGGTGCGATTGTCGGCCTGCTGGTCGCCCACCCCACCATGAACCTGCCCGTTTTCACCGGCTTCAACAATGAGAAGCTCGGCACCATGTTCCCCATCCTGTTCGTCACGGTTGCCTGCGGTGCCGTCTCCGGCTTCCACAGCCTGGTTTCCTCCGGCACTTCCTCCAAGACCGTCGAGAACGAGAAGGACATGCTGAAGGTCGGCTACGGTGCCATGGTGCTCGAGAGCCTGCTGGCTGTCCTGGCCCTCTGCGTTGCCGGTGCTGCCGCCGCTGCGGACGGCACCCCCGCCGCCGGTACCCCGTTCCAGATCTTCAGCCGCGGCGTTGCAGGCTTCTTTGAGATGTTCGGCGTGCCCGTTTCCATCGCTACCGTCTTTATGACGATGTGCGTTTCCGCTCTGGCCCTGACCAGTCTGGACGCCGTGGCCCGTATCGGCCGCATGAGCTTCCAGGAGCTGTTCAGCGTTGACGATATGGAGCACACCGAGGGCTGGCGCAAGCTGTTCTGCAACGTCTACTTCTCCACCTTTGTCACGCTGGCGTTCGGCTTCCTGCTGACCCAGATCGGCTATGCCAACATCTGGCCTCTGTTCGGTTCCGCCAACCAGCTGCTCAGCGCTCTGGTCCTGGCTACCCTGTGCGTCTTCCTCAAGGTCACGGGCCGCAACAACAAGATGCTGTTCCCGCCGCTGGTCATCATGCTCTGCGTCACCTTCACCGCACTGGTGCAGCGCCTGATTGCCATGGTCAAGGCCATCTCTGCCGCTGCCGCCACGGCCATCCCCGCCGGTGAGACCACCTGGGGCGCTGTCTTTATCGCCAACGGTCTGCAGCTGATCCTTGCGATCCTGCTGATCGTCCTGGGCCTGAACATTGTCTTCCACAGTGTCAAGAGCTACAAGGCCAGCGAAAAGAACAGTGAGAAAGCTGCTGTTTAATCCAAACGGCACTTGACAAATATACCGTATTGCGGTACTATTTATTCAGCCGCAATGGCGCGGCATTACACTGCACCATTCGGCAGTCATAAGGCATTTGGCCCCGGTGATCCGCACAGTGGAACACCGGGGCTTTTGCATGAATATGAGGGAAATTTATAAAGGAGAACACAAACATGAAACTGAAGAACACACTGGCCCTGAGCCTTGCCGCCGTGATGGCCGCCGGCCTGACCGCCTGCGGCTCCGCCGCCGACACCGCTTCCGCCGCCCCTGCTGCGGATTCCACCGCAGCCGAGAGCACCGAGGCCGCCGCTGACACCACAGCCGCCCCGGACGGCGACGGCGACCCCACCACCCTGACCGTTGCCATGGAGTGCGCCTACGCCCCCTACAACTGGACCCAGAACGATGATGCCAACGGCGCTGTGGAGATCCGCGGCTCCAGCGACTACGCCTACGGCTACGACGTCATGATGGCCAAGAAGATCGGCGAGGCGCTCGGCCAGAAGGTCCAGATCGTCAAGCTGGACTGGGACAGCCTGATCCCTGCCGTCATGAGCGGCGACGTGGACTGCGTCATTGCCGGTCAGTCCATCACGGCGGAGCGCGCCGCGCAGGTCGATTTCAGCGACCCGTACTACTATGCCTCCATCGTCACCCTGACGAAGAAGGACAGCGCTTATGCCAATGCTGCAAGCGTGGCTGACCTGGCCGGTGCCACCGCCACGAGCCAGCTGGGCACCATCTGGTATGACACCTGCCTGCCGCAGATCGAGAACGCCAACATCCTGCCCGCGCAGGAGACGGCCCCCGCCATGCTGGTAGCCCTGAACAGCGGTGCGTGCGACATCGTCGTCACCGACCATCCCACCGGCCAGGCTGCCCTGACCGCCTATCCCGACCTGACCATGCTGGACTTTGGCGGCGGCGACGGTGACTTCCAGGTCAGCGACGAGGACATCAACATCGGCATCTCGATGAAGAAGGGCAACACCGCCCTGAAGGACGCCATCAATGAGGTGCTGGCCACCATGACCACCGACGACTACAACACCATGATGGACGAAGCCATCAGCGTACAGCCCCTGAGCGAGTAATTTTGCCCGCCTGCCCCTGCTGTTTTGTGCGGCAGGGGCCTTGGTGTTGGTGAAGCTGAGGAATCATAAAGGAGAATCTCATGCAAGACTTTTTCGCAAACTGTGCCACAGTGCTGCAAAAGTACGGCTTCTCGTACCTGCGCGGCGCGGGCACGACCCTGCTGCTGGCGCTGGTCGGCACGTTTTTCGGCTGCCTGATCGGCTTTGCGGTGGGCGCTTTGCAAACCATCCCCGTTGACAAGCAGCGTGACCCCGTGTGGAAGCGCGTGCTGCTGAAGATCCTGCACATCTTCCTGCGCTGCTATGTGGAGCTGTTCCGCGGCACGCCCATGATCGTGCAGGCCGTCTTCATCTACTACGGCCTTTTGCAGGTGTTCGGCATCAAGATGGGCATGTGGCAGGCCGGTTTCTTCATCGTGTCCATCAACACCGGCGCGTACATGGCCGAGACGGTCCGCGGCGGCATTGTCTCCATCGACCCGGGCCAGACCGAGGGCGCGAAGGCCATCGGCATGAACCACTGGCAGACGATGCTGCACGTCATCCTGCCGCAGGCGCTGCGCAACATCATCCCGCAGATCGGCAACAACTTCATCATCAACATCAAGGACACGTCCGTTTTGAGCGTTATCTCGATCACCGACCTGTTCTTTGTGCACAAGAGCGTTGTCGGTGCGCTGTACACCTACTTTGAGAGCGCGGCCATCGTCATGGTCATCTACCTGACGATGACGCTGTTTGCCAGCTACCTGCTGCGCCTGTGGGAAAAAGCGCTGGACGGCCCGCAGAACTACGACCTGAACACCACCGACTCGCTGGCCTACACCAGCGGCATGTACAATGCCCCGGACCCGAACCACGAGTCCCAGAATCTGGATATGAAGGGAGGCGCAGCCCATGTCTGAGCCTGTTATCGAGGTGCGCCACCTCTCCAAGAGCTTCGGCACCCATGTTGTTTTGCGCGACGTGGACTTTACCGTCAACGCGGGCGACGTGACCTGCATCATCGGTGCGTCCGGCAGCGGCAAATCCACGCTGCTGCGCTGCATCAATCTGCTGGAAACGCCCACGAACGGCAAGGTGCTGTTCCACGGCAGTGACATCACGGCCAAGGGGAGCGACCCCTGCGCCTACCGCGCCAAGGTGGGCATGGTGTTCCAGAGCTTCAACCTTTTCAATAACATGACCGTGCTGGACAACTGCACCGCGGGCCTGCGCTACGTGCTGCACCAGGACAAAGAGACCGCCAAAAAGACCGCACTCGAGAATCTGGAGAAGGTCGGTATGGCCCCCTACATCCACGCCAAGCCGCGCCAGCTTTCCGGCGGCCAGAAGCAGCGCGTTGCGATTGCCCGCGCCCTGGCGATGCAGCCTGAGGTGCTGCTGTTCGACGAGCCGACGTCCGCCCTTGACCCGCAGATGGTCGGTGAAGTGTTGGCCGTCATGCGCCAGCTGGCCAAAGAGGGCCTGACGATGATCGTCGTCACCCACGAGATGGCCTTTGCCCGCACGGTGTCCGACCGCGTGGTCTTCATGGACAAGGGCGTGGTGCTCGAGGATGCCGCGCCGGTCGAGCTCTTCGGCAACCCTAAGCACCAGCGCACCCGCGAGTTCCTCTCGCGTTATCTCGAGGACAAATAACCGACCGCAAACGCGTACGTGGCAGGGCCGCTCCGGTGGGGCGGCCCTCGTCATCACAATCGAAAGGATGTCATGGCCGAGGTTTGGCGCTTCTTTGCGCACGAGGATGATTTTGCCGATATCGACGAGCTCGGCGCGTGCGAGCGCCTGGGCCGCGTGCTGTCGTTTCCGACGATTTCGAGCATGGATGCCCAGACGGTGGACTGGCAGGCGTTTGCCGACCTGCGCGCCTATATGCAGCAGGCCTG
>OJRW01002979.1_pt1 | contig 10822 bp, 6 predicted proteins | sample 1599231 | NCBI WGS metagenome assembly OJRW01 (sample SAMN04168656, study PRJEB22393) | human gut metagenome | biome: human gut microbiome; feature: stool | host: Homo sapiens | collected 2014-03-17
GTTTTTCTTGTAACTTTTCCAATGATTGCTGCTCTATTTATCAAAAGAGCAGCAATCATTGGAAAAGTTACAAGAAAAACAGCGGAAATTTGAAAACACGGGTAAATCTAAAGAGAACCAGCAATGGAAAAGCCTTGTAGTTGACATTACTCGAGCTGAAAAAAAACTCAGTGAATACAAAGATACTGCAGCCAAAATGGAAACGTCAGGAACTGCTTTTAAACAAACCCCTACAAACGAATATCGTGAAATCAGAAATTCTGTAAAAACCTTGAATGAGGAAATAGAAAAGTATGAGAAAAAAGGCGAAAAACTTGAGGCGATGGGCGTAAAAAAAGAAAGCAAGCAATGGAGAAGTCTCATATACGATATTGACCAAGCTCGTACGCAGTTGTATGAGTATGAAGAAACGCTGGAATTGTTAGAAAAATCAGGGAAATCAACTCAGACAGTGCCAACAGAAGATTATCAAAAATTACAAAACGATATTTTAAAAGTAAATAAAGAACTTGATGCTTATCACGAAAAAGAAAATAAGCTCCAAGCTTTGGGCGTATCAAAAGAAAGCCAGGAATGGAAAAGCCTTACATATGATATTGATCAAGCAAAGATAGCTGTAGAGGAGTATAAAACAAAAGCAAGACAGATGGAATCCTCAAACACGGATGTAAAGCGGCCGGTATCTCTTCCGAAACAGGCATTGAACTTTGTCAAAGGAATAGGAACAACTGTTTCGAAGGGATGGGGAGGTTTTACAAAGTTTCTGGGAGGCGTTGGAAACATTGCATCTTCTTTCACTGGCGTAATCCGGAAATGTTCCGGTGCTTACGCTGCACTGATCCAGAAGTTTACATCCGGCATCCCGTTCCTGAACCGGACAAAATCTTCGTTCAATGGTCTGGGAACATCCGGACGAGGCTTGACAGGTATACTGAAGACGATCGGAATGACTGCAAAATTTATGTTTGCAAGTTTTGTGATCCGTGGAGCTGTAGATGGCGCAAAGCAGGGATTTCAGAACCTTGCACAGTACAGTGGAGAAACAAACAGAAGTCTTTCTCTGCTGATGTCTTCTCTGACACAGCTCAAAAATTCACTGGCCACAGCCTTTGCACCAATCCTGAATGTTGTAGCACCAATTCTGAACAGTTTCATTCAGACGGTTATCAACGTGGTAAATTCCATAGGCCAGCTGATGGGAGCCCTCACAGGCAAAACCACCATGGTCACGGCCAAAAAAGTCAATCAGGATTATGCTGCAAGTCTTAACAGTACCTCAACGGGTCTGAAGAATAATGCAAAGAACGCGGATACGGCATCAAAAGCGGCAAAACAATATCAGCGCACTCTTCTGGGATTCGACCAGATCAACAAGCTGAACGATGATTCAGACAGCTCCGGATCAGGAGGAACAGGAAGTGGAACGGATACAGCACCGCTTGGTGGTGTTAATGATATGTTCCAGACAACGGCCATCAAGAGCCGTTTCAAAGATCTCGCAAAACTGATTAAAGATTCTTGGAAGTCCGGCGATTTTACAGAACTTGGTGCCATGGTCGGCAATAAGCTCAACGAAGCACTGGAACGTATTCCGTGGGGTAAAATCCAGAATACCTGTAACAAGATTGCAAAAAGCATTGCCACTTTTCTGAATGGCTTTATTGAAGCTGCGGATTGGAAATTAGTTGGTAATACATTCTCTAAGGGACTGAACACAGCCTTTGGATTTGTAGATACCTTTGCAAAGAATTTCCACTGGAACAGTCTTGGGAAAGCTATCGGAGATGGAATCAATGGTGCTCTTGAAGGCCTTGACTGGAATCTGATCAAAGGAACCGTACATGATACCGTATTTGGCCTGGTAAGCACACTGAATACAGCGATTGCGACAACCAATTGGAGTGTAGTTGGAAAAACAGTTGGAGAGTGCTTTAACACACGACTGGAAGCACTTTATACCACAGTTCATAACTTTAACTGGAGAGGCTTGGGCACTGCGCTGGCTGATCTCGTAACCAACACGGTCAAAACCATTGATACAGGAAAAATAGGACAGACCTTATCCGATGGGATAAAAGGCTTTTTTGATTTTGCAATCTCAGCGATTGAACACATGGATTGGTGGTCCATGGGGGACACCATCTATAACAAAGCAAAAGATCTGCTGGTAAACATTGACTGGAGCGGAATTGCTGACAGAGTTTTTGAAACGATTGGAGCTGCATTTGGAGGTTTTGCCGCATTTATTGGCGGTATCTTTAAAAATGCAGTTGCAGATGCAAGGAAGTATATTATAAAGCATTTCACAGAAGCTGGAAAATTCACCTGGGAAGGCTTTAAAAATGGTGTTGTGCAGTCATTTAAAGATATAGGAACCTGGATCAAGGCACACATTTTTAAACCATTCATAAACGGATTCAAAAAAGCTTTCGGAATCCATTCACCATCAACAGTCATGCGTACGCAGGGCGGATATGTTATATCTGGCCTGTTCAATGGTATGAAAGCAGGATTGCCAGCTGTACTGTCTTGGATTGCTAAACTCCCAGGGCAGACAAAAGAGAAACTTGGAAATGCCAAAACATGGCTACGTGGGAAAGGAAATGATGCGATCACCGGTCTGAAAAATGGCTGGGAAGCTGTAAGGGAATCAACATTCCTGAGCAGAGTAAAGAAAATCGGTTCTCAATCTTTCAACGCTATCGGAGATATCAAAAGCAAAGTAACGCCGAAAGGCAGGGATATCATAAGCGGAATGAGAACCGGCCTGAATAATAACTGGAGCTCTCTGTCTGGAATATTAAGTAATATACCAGGCAAGGTGGCAAACGCAATTCCAAGCTTATACACAGTTGGCCAGAATGTTATTCAGACTTTTGCAAATGGATTTTCAAGCATCCATATCCCTATGCCACATATCGGCTGGGATTGGGAAGGTGGATCTATAAAAATCGGTAACTTCAAATTTTCATTGCCACGTTTCAATCTGAGCTGGTACGCAAATGGCGGATTCCCTGGTATGGGAGAAATGTTCGTGGCAAGAGAGTCCGGACCGGAGCTTGTCGGAAGAATGGGAAACCGTTCTGCGGTGGCAAACAATAATCAGATCATTGCCGGAATCCGGGCAGGTGTATTTGAAGCGGTTGTGAATGCTTTTGAAAGCATGCAGGGCAGAAATGATCGTGGACAGGAACTCCACATCTATCTGGAAGGCGATGCAAAGAAATTGTTTAAGGTGATCCGCCAGGAAGGAAACAACTATCAGAAACAGACCGGAAATCCGGTATTTGGATAAGGAGGCGGTAAAGTGACAGATGATATCATTATTGACGGAGTTACGATGCCGACTCCGGCCCTCGGGGGCTTGACCATTAAAAAAGAAAAAGTGTGGTCAAATAATACAGGGCGTGCTGCAAACGCAGAAATGATTGGTGATGTGATTGCTATCAAGTATACACTTGAGTGTACATGGACGATGCTTAGTAGGGCTGATGTCGCAAAAATTGATGCGGCAATAAGTCCTGCTTTTTTTAGTGTAACATTTACAGATCCTGGAACAAACACAAGAACAACGAAAAAATTCTATTCAAATACACCATCTTATCCCGTATACAGTTATGTTAATGGCATAAAAACATATAAGGGAGTAGGAGCAACACTAATTCAGAAATAGGAGGAAACAAACATGTTAAAAGGTACAAAATCAATGAATCTCAGTTACAGCTCCATCATCGATGGAAAAAGTGTGGTATACATGTCTGCACAGGTTCCGGAAACCGGAAAGAGCAACTGCACAAAGACCATTCAGGACCAGGAGATGTATGAGGCAAACAAAGCAGAATGTAGAAAAGACATGGCTGCATTTGACGAGCTCCTGTGGAAACTGGAGGATCAGGGAACAGTAGATAATGCCAAAAATACTGATACGGAGGAACAGGGAGCATGAAGATGAAGAATAGTGAGATCGTAACATTCCTTAACACATGCACAGACCTGAGACAGAAACGCCTGCCGGTCCGTCTAGCATATGCGATCAAGAAGAACATGGCAGCAGTCCAGGAAGCAGCAACTGCATACATGGAAGAAAGAGAAGAACTTATAGCCAGATATGCGAAAAAGGACAAAAAGGGAGAATATCTTGTCAAGGATAATTGCTATGTGTTCGAAAACAAAGATGAGTTTGAGAAGGATATGAGCGAACTTTTATCGATTGAAACTGCAGTGAAAATCCACACGGTATCAATTGATGTAGTTGAAAAATGCGATGACGATCCAAAGTATGATTCACTGACCATGGAAGAACTGGATGTCATTGATTTCATGCTGACAGAGTAAGGAGGCGGTCCTGTGTATCAGTCAACAACTGCATTTGGAACCTTGGTACAGCAGGATTCCAGAACATTTAAATGTTTACTTACCTATGGAGAAACATCCATCACAACCGTACGAAGTATCAAATTCACCGGAGGTTCTGAAGGAGACGACGATTTTTCTCTGGGTTCTACCATGTCACAGTACATAGAAGTGACAATTCCTGGCAAAGGACTGGTAGTTGAAGGAACAGAAATGCTCCTTCAGATTGGTATGGACGTGAACGGAAAAACAGAATATATCCCCATGGGATATTTTACAGCAGGAAAGCCCCAAAAAGCGGATGATCAGATCACGTTCACCGCATATGACCGCATGATGAAGACAGAAAGAACGTTTTCCATGAGCGGATCTAACACAGATACTGTGAGTGTGCTGAAAAAGATAGCAGAGATCACAGGGGTTTCGGTCACAACGGCCGGGCTTACGGCGATATCTATGAAAGTCCCGAAAGGGTATAGCTGCAGGGAAGTTCTTTCCTACGTGGCACAGCTTCATGGAAGCTTTGCCGTGTGCAACCGCAAAGGTCAGATTGAACTGCATACATATGCAGATTCCGGATACAAAGTGAAGCCGGGACGGTACTGGGGAAACTTTGAACATAACGATTATGCTTTTAATGTGACTAGAATGGTGTGTGCCACCGGAGAGGATAAGAACGGAGCAAGTATTTCGATAACTGCAGGTTCTGGAACAAGGAGCATATCACTGTCAAATCCGTTTATGACACAGACAGTACTCAACAAGATTCTGGCATCTTTCAAAAATTTCTCCTATATGCCGGGTACTTTGAAAATGCTGGGAGATCCCCGACTGGATCCTTGGGATATCCTGACCGTAGCAGATCTGTCTGGAAACACATATAAGGTTCCTATCATGAAACTGGATTGGGAATACGATGGCGGTCTTACATATTCAGTTGAAGCTGTCGGCCTGTCAGAAGAAGAAACCAATGTAGATTATAAAGGCCCACAGACAAAAGAAATGGAACGGTATTACGCACAGCTGGTAATGATTGACAGAGCGATGATTAACAAACTGGATGTGGAGACTGCAAAAATCACGTATGCATCTATTAAGGAACTGGATGTAGTTAAAGAAAATGCTGAGGAAATTAATGCTAAAAAAGCAAATATCGATCTCGCAAATGTAAATAACGCCTGGATTGAAAAAGGCGTCCTAAAGGACGGGTCCATTGGCTCAGCAGCAATCCATGAAGGCGCTGTAACGAACGCTAAGATTGCTGATGCGACGATTGAAGCAGCGAAGATCAAGTCTATCAATGCAGATTCTATTGTAGCCGGTACGATTAAGACAGAGCGCCTTATCATCACCGGTCCGGATGGTCAGGACTCTATTGTCAAAGCAATCAACATCGCAAATGGCGTATCTGAGGCAGAAGTGAATGGTCAGAAGATCCAGGCCGCTTCTATAGATGTCGTTGACCTGTCTGCATTCCAGGCTAAGATTGCCCAGTTTGATATGAGTCAAAATGCCATCTATAGTGGCAAGCTGGCTATTAATGATCCAACAAGCGGTGTTTATATTTCCACCACCGGTCTTGGGCTTGGCGACGGGGCTCTTACAAGTAAGAAAGAATCGCCAATTCAGATGTATGCTGATGGTGTATTTAAACTTAAAGGCAAAAATTCATCGTTGGAATTTAATCCAGTGACGGATATGTTGGACATCAATGTCAGCAATTTCCGGATTGGTTCAAAAGAAGCAGCCACAGTAGATAACACAATCAAATCAACACTCGAACAGTTTTATTTATCCACATCTCCAACATCATTAGTTGGTGGTTCATGGAGTAATAACCAGCCCGCATGGACAGAAGGCAAGTATATTTGGAGACGAAATTTCGTAACCTACGGAGATGATCGTACTGAATTCACGCCTTCTGAAAACGGAGTATGTATAACAGGTAATACCGGGGCTCAGGGTGCTCAGGGTGCTCGTGGTCCACAAGGTGCCGCCGGACCCAAAGGTGAAACTGGACCGCAGGGACCGAAAGGTGCTACTGGACCTCAGGGACCACAGGGCATCCAAGGAGTGAAAGGCGCTGATGGTAAAACATATTATACATGGGTCAAATATGCTGATTCACCTACTTCTGGTATGTCCGATAATCCAAGCGGCAAGAAGTATATTGGTTTTGCGTATAATAAAACAACAGGAACTGAAAGCACGTCTTACTCAGACTATTCTTGGTCGCTGATCAAGGGTGAAAAAGGAGATAAAGGATCGACTGGTGACACCGGAGCTCAGGGTGCTACAGGTAACGGTATCAAGTCGATAACTTATTATTATGCCAGGACAACATCTCAGACAGCGCCTAGTGCAGGAAACATCACATCGACTACGATGCCCACTCTTGACGCTACGAATAAGTATTTATGGCAGAAAGAAGTAATCAACTATACGAATAACACGAATCAGACGACAGTGTTATTGCTGGCTGTATATGGAAACACGGGCGCTCAGGGACCCAAAGGTGACAAAGGAGCTACCGGACCTCAGGGACCAACTGGACCTAAAGGAGAGACAGGTGCTCAAGGACCACAGGGAAACCCTGGATCTACTGGTCCTCAGGGTGTGAGCGTTACCGCCATCAAAGATCAGTGGTATAAATCAACATCAAATACTGCTCAGGCCGGTGGTTCATGGTCCGATACTCAGCCCAACTGGGAGTCCGGAAAATATATCTGGACAAGATCACACATCACATTCAGCAATGGAAACACAACCACAACAAATCCCGTCTTGGCAAACGCAATCAATAACGCAAACGCCAACGCAGTAAGTGCAGTAAGCAAAGTAAATAACCTTTCAGTTGGTGGAAGAAACCTGGTTCTTAATTCACATAAACTGGATGATAAATTTTACGGCGCAGGAGGATATCTCGGCACGTTTACTGTAGTTTCTGATTCGGAAGCTCTTAGCAAATATCACATCGAGACAAAATGTACTACTGCAGGATCTGGTCCACATTATCCAGTATTTCAGAAAACTGCGGATAAGATAGGCAAAACATATACCTGGTCTTTCTGGGCAAAATGCAGTGTTGCTAAAACAGGAACTGTTGGACATGAGTGTAATGGATATAAACATATTTCACTCACTACATCATGGCAGAAATTCACACAGACTTGGACATATACAGATTCCGAGTATTATTCCTTTACGTTCTATCTGGATTTCAAAGTAGGCGAAATCCTGTACATTCGAGACTTCAAAATCGAAGAAGGAACGCAGGCCACAACCTGGACACCAGCTCCAGAGGATGTGGACAGTAAAGTATCTACCGCGAATACGAACGCTAGTAATGCTTTATCTACAGCTAATACTGCTAATGGTACGGCCAACACTGCTAAAAGCAAAATTGATAACCTGAAGGTTGGCGGGAGAAATCTTTGGAAAAAAACGAAAGAATATGATGCTCTAAATGATACATTCTGGGTCGATAATAATGTCGGGGTTCGAGGGCTGACTTCCTTTCCATATACTATAGTAAATGGATTCGGGGTCCAACGAATAGACAAGTCGTTTATGGATATTAGCCAAAGAGTTACTATTAAACCCAACACGTATTATACGTTGTCTGCTTACATAAAATGGGAAGATTCCACAAAAACAAGCACCCTTCGTTTCTATGACAATGCTTCTCCACAGACAGGTAGTATACTAAACTCTCAAGTAGGCACTACCGATTATAAAAGAGTTTCAGTAACTTTCAATAGCGGAAATGCAACGATATCCACATGTCGATTCGAATGCGATACGGATACGGCCTTTTTGATATATGGACTGAAACTTGAAGAAGGTAATATTGCCACAGATTGGACACCAGCTCCAGAAGATGCTGAGAGTATGATTGGTAATATAAAAATCGGTGGAAGAAACTTAATTCCGGTAGGGATGATCAAAAACTATAATGGATTATCAACATTCTCTTATGATAAAGCATCAAACACCTGGACGTGTGTGGCTCCGATCGGTTCCAATTCATGGGGGCGAGGAATTTATTTCGACCCTGGCGTGAAGAAAATCTATATTCCGCGAGGATACACATATATAATCAGTCTGGAAGTGAATCCTGAAGTTGCCTGTATTTGGAGTGCTGATGTAAATAACGGTTTCGACGGAATGCCGAGTGGAACCGGTAATGACAATGATAATACGTCCTTGCGTAAGGCTTCAGACCATTCATTGGTAGCCAATAAATGGCAAAGAGTATGGTTCTCGTACACGCCTAGAACAGATGTTTTGTATGATATATTTGACGCTTCATCGAACTGGGGTATCGTTACTACAGACGCTACATCTCCGATTAAATTCAAGATTCGAAATGTAAAAGGAGAATTCGGAACCGTTCCGACAGACTGGACGCCTGCGCCTGAAGACGTAGATAATAAAATCGACACGGCACAGAAATCAGCAGATAATGCTAATTCTTCAGTAAGTGCTTTGAACAAGATTGCCACAAAGAGCTATTCCATTAGTGGCGCAAATGGTAAAGCGCAATGGGTTCGACTTGGGACACTCACATCCGCTGGTGATTCTTCAGTTGTTGTTATTTCTTTACAGACTGGAGATGGGTTCAACGGGGTAGAGTATCAAAATTCCCAGGCCGAAATCATAATAAAAGATGGGTGGCAGGACAAAGCAAGTACGACGGCGGCATTCGGAGCAAGCGTTACACGACAGAACACCAAAGACCTTCTGGTTAGTGTACGAGCAACCGCATCGAACGTGTGTGAAATCTGGACATATCTTCCATGGAACTACTGGAGTGGAAATTACACCATATCTGGTATTTACAGTGGATGGAATCCAAATTTTACAAAACAAGACGCAAAACCAACGAATGGTGTTGAGCAGTCACTGGCGTATCGAACTACAGCAGAAGATGCTTACACATTAGCTTCTGGTCTGAAAAAAGATGTGGACATAAGCTCCGAATTTGTGAAAACATACAACGATTGGGCGTTTAAATGGAAAACAGCCACAATGGTCGATGGTGCCGAAGTTGGAACTTATCAGAAATATATCACTCTCGAAAGTGGTAATATTTTACTTGGTCATTCCAATTCCAAAAATAAATTGAAGATCACCAATGATTCCATCCAGTTTAAAGGCACCAGCGACACCGCCATAAAACCAGATTCCGACGCAACTGCCTGGATCACAGGAAAGGTATTCCATATCAACTCCGGAGAGATTGAGAGCAGCTTGAAGTTTGGAAAAGTTTTAATGAAACCTACTAAAAATGGAATTCAAATCGGAAATAAGGCTGAATTTGGCGAACGAGTACGAATAGGATATCCATTAAGCAGTAATATGCAATATACTTATTCAGATTGCCCGCTTGTGGTTGGAAGTAATACAAATACTATTGGGGATTATCCCTGGTTCGCAGTTGATGATGGCTATGCATTTGTTAGAAACGGAATAATAACGCCAGGGGATTTTATTATTAAATTCGGCGAATATACACTGGATCGTCCCAACGGCGGTAAGTTTAGCGGTACGTTAAGACCATATTACCGCGCTGACGACGTAATAAATATGGAGTTTTATGTAAATGGATATGTTACATCAAATAAACAGGAAGTCATATTTCTTATTCCATTATCCCGACCAATTATGTCCACCCCAGTTTCGATATCAAGCATAAATGGGCTCACGATTCGGCAAAATGGAAAATATATATATGGCTCGACTGCTTCAAAACCTATAAAACCGTCATCGTATACAGCTACAGTTATAGGAGGGCGTAACGGATTGAATGTTAGAGCTAAAATAGTAATGGGTAGTAATGAAGGTTTTACTGACAATGAAATTTCAAAAATTGTAAATAATGATACTTGCGCTATTACAGCCAGTATAAAGATAAGCTTCGATTAAAAAAGGAGAATCAAAATGGCGTTAAAAAAGAAAGTAATCCAGGACGATGGTGTAACTACTGAATATCATCGCATCCTGTATGTATCCAATACTGTAAACAGTCATTGCTCTATTTCCGTGATTTCTCTGATTTCAGAAAAAATCAGGAAGAAACAACTTGCTGGAGAGATTCAGCAACCTTATCAGAAAATTGTCACCTATGAAACTGAGAAATTTAGCGATCTGAGTATCAAGGAAGCATATGAATATCTCAAAACCCTTCCGGAGTTCGAAGGAGCGGAAGATGTTTTCGAAGATAAGAATAACAGTGTTTGATTGAAAGGATAGAAAAGATTTATTTATCCAATGCGTCGTAAAACCCCTTGCTTCAGTTATGGGGATATAAGACGCGTCCATCGAATTTATGCAAGTAATTGAAGATGGACAAAATAGTAATTGTATTAACTAATGAGCCATAGTATAATATAAATATAAACATAACATATGAATCAAACAACAATGTCGTCTATTCCTGTAAATACCATGTAGTATGGTGTCCAAA
>OJRW01002984.1_pt1 | contig 10818 bp, 9 predicted proteins | sample 1599231 | NCBI WGS metagenome assembly OJRW01 (sample SAMN04168656, study PRJEB22393) | human gut metagenome | biome: human gut microbiome; feature: stool | host: Homo sapiens | collected 2014-03-17
GACCTTCGGGGTCGTGCAATGCCGCTTTTCTGAGGCGCTGTGCGTACTCCCTTTTTTCTTTCCGGAGACGGTCTGGGGCCTGTTCGCCGGATGCCTCATCACCAATCTATTGAGCCCCTATGGTCTGCTGGATCTGATCGTGGGATCTCTGGCCACCCTCATCGCCGCCCTGCTGACGGCCCGATGCCGGAAAAAGTGGCTGGCCCCTCTGCCGCCGGTGGTGCTGAACACTCTGCTGGTGGGGGCTGTCATCGCCTATGAGGAGACGGGCCTTACCGCCGCCTTCCCCGCCACATGGGCCATCAACGGCCTGACCGTGGGCGCCGGGGAGGCCATCGCCTGCTATGGGCTGGGGATGCTCCTGCTGTGGCAGCTGCCCAGGATCCCCTACTTCCGGGATCACGGCTGCCGCTGAACAGGCGGCTTTGCGGGCCATCATCAGCCTGTCTCCATTCCGCTCGATCAAGCGGTTCAATAAAATCTATTCGGCGTGAAAGCGATCGGAGCGCTGCGGTATCCCCGCAGCGCTCCCGGTGCATATAGGGCAGTCTTCGGTGCATCCACACGCCGCCCTCCCGCATGATATCAGCCTCACTTGACGTTCCCTCCGGAAGCTGATATGATGGTATTATATGGTGCGCCATGAAATCTGCAGATCACATGAAACGGAGGTCACCCCATGGATAAGCCCCTTTCCACCAAGCCGGAGGAATGCCGGTACTCCTTCTTCCAGCACACCCAGTGCGAATTTTTCCCCTGTCACAAAACGGCCAAGCCGGAGGACTTCAACTGTCTGTTCTGCTACTGTCCCCTCTATGCGCTGGGCGACAAGTGCGGCGGCAACTTCACCTATGTCGGCGATGGCATCAAGGATTGCAGCGGCTGTCTGGTCCCCCATGGCCGGGGCAGCTACAGCTACATCACCAAGAAATTCCCGGAGCTGGCGGAGCTGGCCCGGAAAAAGGACACTAAGTAAAAAAGCATCCCCTGACTGCACCGTCAGGGGATGTTTTTACGTTTCTCCGCCTTGCTTCTTCTCATGCCTGCGGCACAGGCCCCGATAGATCAGCAGTCCCACGGCGCTGAGGGCCATGGTCCCGGCAAACACCAAAATGGCAAACAGGTACTGCCTGCCGCCCACGGCGCTTCCGCCCACGGTGGAGGTAATGATGGAGGGAAGGCGGCCCGCTGAGCAGATCAGCAGCCACTTGCCCCAGGACAGATCGGTCAGCCCTGCAAAGTAGCACAGAAGATCCTTGGGCGTTCCCGGCACAACGAATACGATCCAGAACAGCAGATCCCGCTTAGGGGAGCTCTGCAAAAAACGCAGGGACTCGATCTTCTCCTTGGGGAAAAAAACCTCCACCAGCTCCCGGCCGAACCGGCGCACGAAGGCGAATACCACCACGCTGCCCAGAAAGGCCCCCAGCATACACAGCACCGTACCCTGTACGGCGCCGAAGGCGTATCCGCCGCTGATCTCCAGCGGCTCGCCGGGGATGACGGCCACCAGCACCTGCAAAAATACCATGCCCACATAGGCGGCTTGGCTCCACAGGCCGTGGCTCTCCACCCACAGGCGGAATTTCTCCGGCTCGGACACGAACTTCCCCATGGGCCGCCCCACGAACCAGCAGACAGCCGCCGTGAACACCACAAAGATGACGATGGCCGCCCAGCCGATGAGTTTTTTCTCTTTTTCCGTAAAATGCCTTTTTTTCATACCAGAATCGATCTCCGTGCATTGGGATGCTCTTACCATGGATGGACAAGGACAAAAAGCACCGGAAAGACACGCTGCCAGGCGTGGTTGCCCTTGTTCGTCAATGGTACTATAACACATTCCGCTCCGACTTATTTGAACAGGCCGTGAAGTTTTTCTTAAACATCCCTCCCGCCGCTGATCCCGTCACCGGATGCCCGCCACGAAGCAGCCGGGGTCCCTCTGCCGCTGGGCCGCCGCCCAGCGCAGCATCTGCCCCACCGGTACGGCCCCGGTGATGACACCGCCGGCCCACCGGTCCGCCGTGACGCTCTTCAGCCACGGATCCGCCCCTTGGGTCCGGACATAGTAGGGATGCGCCACGGCATCGGCCTCCACCGCCATAGGCCGGGCCGTCTCCGTGTAGAAGCCGTCCTCTCCTGTCAGCAGATCCAGACAGTCCTGCACCACGTTGGCCGCCGTGGGATACCGTCCGGCTCCCTGCCCGAAGTAGCTCTGGCGGCCCAGCAGCTCCCCGGTGCAGGAGATGAGGTTATAGTTCCCCGGCACCGCCGCCTCCGGCTCGCCCTCCGCCACCAGCGCAGGCTCTACATAGGCGGCCACGCCCGTCTCCGTCCGCTGGGCGCAGGCCAGCAGCTTGCAGGTGAAGCCATGAGCCCGGAAGTCCGCCACATCCGCCCCGGTGACGGTGCGGATGCCGAAGGCCGGGATGTCCTCCTCCCGCAGCAGCGCATCAAAGGCGATGTTGGCGGAGATGGTCAGCTTCCGACGGATGTCGTCGCCGTCGATGTCAGCGCTGGGATCCGCCTCGGCATAGCCCAGTTCCTGCGCCCGCTGCAGCACAGCGGGAAAATCCGCCCCCTGCCGGGCCATGGCATCCATAATGAAGTTGGTGGTACCGTTCATGATGCCTCCCACCTCCGTCACGGTGTCCACCCGGCGGCAGCGCTGCAGATTCACCAGCCACGGGATGCCGCCGCCCACCGCCGCCGTGCAGCGCAGGGCCACGCCATTTTCACGGGCCAGCGCCGTCAGCTCCCGGTAGTAGGCACTGATGACCGCCTTATTGGCCGTCACCACGTCCTTCCCCGCCGCCAGCGCCCGGCAGATCCATTCATAGGCCGGGTGCAGACCTCCCAGCACCTCCACCACCGTGTCGATCTCTGTGTCCCGGAGGATGGCCTCCACATCCTGCACCGCCGCCTTGCCCAGCGACGGCGCCTCCCGGCGCACCAGCACCTTCTTCACATTCAAGGCCCGGTTTTCCTGCGCCAGCTCCCACACGCCGCCGCCTACCACGCCGAAGCCCAGCAATCCGATGTTCATTCCGTCTCCTCCTTCTTCTCGATGATGTGTACGTTCAGGTGATTGTAGCACATCTCCACTCCCGCCTCGTTAAAGGCGTTGCGTATCTCCTCCAGCAGCTGATAATACGCCGGCCAGTAGTCCTCTGTTTTCGTCCAGCACCGCACGATGTACTCTATGCTGCTCTCGCCGTAGCTGCTGACGTACACCACCGGCGCAGGATCGGCCAGCACGTTGGCCGTCCGCCCCACCGCCGTCAGGCAGGCCCTTCGCACGTCCGCCGTGGCATCGTCGTAGGAGGCCGTGATCTTGTGCTGGAGCCGCCGGGTGGCCAGCGTGGAGTAGTTGATGATCTTCCCGGAGGACAGGGTGCTGTTGGGAACTGCCAGCCGCTGGCCCTCCATGGTCTCCAGAAAGGTATAGGTCAGGCTCATCTCCCGCACCGTTCCCTCCCCGCTGGGGGTATCGATGTAATCCCCCACGGTAAAGGGCTTGGTCACCAGCAGTACCAGCCCGCCCGCCACATTGGCCAGCACGTTCTGTACCGCCAGTGACACCGCCAGTGATACCACCGAGAACAGTGCCACCAGCGATGTCACGGGGATGCCCAGCTGCTGAGCCACGATCAGCACCGTCACCACCCACAGCACAAACCGCACGGTGCTGACGATGTATTTGCTGACCCGCTGCTCCAGCGTGGTCTTGCCCAGCACCCGGCGCAGCAGCACCGTGATGATCCGCACCGCCAAGATGCAGACCACCAGCGTCACCACCGCTCCCAGCAGCGCCCCCACGGAGATGATCCCCAGATGCAGGGCCGACAGATCCAGCTTTTCATTCAGTGCATTATCCATGACTGGCACCTCCCGGAAGAATTTTTCTTGATTATACCCCATATCCGTCTCATTGACAAGAGTCCGTGTCTCACGGAAAATCTGTGAGAAATTAAAATTTTTTCTTACATTTTATTAAGAATGTGTTATAATGAAATGGATAAAAATGTATACGAGAAAAGAGTTGAATGGGATGTTTACGGAAGGCCAACTGGTCATTTATGGAGGAGAAGGGGTGTGCCGCATAGCGGCGGTGGGACCCTCCTCCCTGTCCGGAACGGACAAAACCAAGCTTTACTATACGCTGACGCCTGTGACCCGCAGCGGCACGGTGCTGACCCCGGTGGATACCAAGGTGCTGATGCGCCCCATCCTCAGCCGGCAGGAGGCGGAGGACTTCATCGCCCAGCTGCCCCAGATACCTCCTGAGGAGCCGGAGAGCCGCAGTATGCGTCTGCTGAAGGAGTTCTATCAGCAGATCGTCACCTCCTACGACTGCCGCCGCATGGCGGGCCTGATCCGCTCCGCCGTCCGCCGCCGCAAGCACGCCCTGCGGACCGGGCGCAAGGTCAGCCAGATGGACGAGCGCTACCTGCGCCGGGCGGAGAGCGCTCTCTACGGTGAACTGGCCGCCGCTCTGGACCTGCCGGAGGAGGAGGTACTGCCCTACATCCGCCGCACCTGCCCCCAGTGGCCGGAATGATACTGCCGACCCGCTTTTTCACATGGAGAAGCCCCACCCGCCTGATGCGGGTGGGGCTTCTTCTATGCGTTTATGCGTTTTTTACCGGATCTGGCCGTTGCCACGGACGATGTACTTATAGGTACACAGCTCGTCCAGCCCCATAGGCCCACGGGCGTGGAGCTTCTGGGTGGAGATACCCATTTCGCAGCCAAGGCCGAACTCCCCACCGTCGGTGAAGCGGGTGGAGACATTGACGTACACGGCGGCGCTGTCGGTGCCGTCCACAAATTTCTGTGCGTTCTCGGCGTTCTCCGTGATGATGGCATCACTGTGACCGGTGGAGTGGCGCAGCACATGGGCCACAGCCTCATCTACGCTGTCCACCACCCCCACCGCCAGAATGTAGTCCAAAAACTCCGTGTCGAAGTCCGTCTCCGATGCCGGGGTGCCGGGGATGATGGCCGCCGCACGCTGATCCAGCCGCAGCTCCACCGGCACGGCCCCGGCGGTCTGCCGGTCATCCACCAGCGCCTGCTTCAGCATGGGCAGGAACTCCTCCGCCACCGCCTGATGCACCAGACACACCTCCTCGGCGTTGCACACGGAGGGGCGACTGGTCTTGGCGTTGACGATGATGGCCAATGCCTTTTGCAGATCGGCGTACTGATCCACATACACATGGCAGATACCGGTACCGGTCTGGATACAGGGAACGGTGGCGTTCTCCACACAGCGACGGATCAGGCCCGCCCCGCCACGGGGGATCAGAAGATCCACCAGCCCGTTGGCCCGCATCAGATCGGCGGCGCTTTGGTGGCTGGTGTCGTCCACGATGTTGATGATCTCCGCATCCCCTCCGGCGGCGGCAATGCCCTGCTTCAGAGCCTGCACGATGGCCTTGGCGGTGCGGTAGGCCTCCCGGCCGCTGCGAAGGACGCAGACGTTGCCGCTCTTCACCGCCAGCGCCGCCGCATCGGAGGTGACGTTGGGACGGCTCTCGTAGATAATGGCGATGAGGCCCATGGGCACCTGCTGCTTGCAGATGGTCATGCCGTTGGGCCGGGTGATCTGGGACAGGATGCGGCCCGTGTGATCCGGCAGAGCCGTCAGCGCCCGGATGCCCTCTGCCATACCCGCCAGCCGCTTTTCATCCAGATACAGCCGATCCAGCATCACATCGCTGATGGTTCCCCGTGCCTCCTCCATGTCCCGGCGGTTCTCCGCCAGAATGGCGGGGGCGCAGGCCATGAGACTGTCCGCCATGGCCCGCAGCAGAGCGTTCTTTCCCTCTGCGTCCCGGTTGCGGATGCTGGGCCACGCCGCCCGTGTCTTTTTCAGGATATCCAATGTGGTCATAGGTCTTTCCTCCCTGCCAGAAAGCGGGTGCCCACCGGCTGCCCCGCCGCAATGTCATACAGCGCCGCCGGATGGTGGCCGTTGGCGATGACCATCTCGCAGCCCGCCTCCGTGGCGATCTGAGCTGCCTGCAGCTTCGTCACCATGCCGCCGGTCCCCAGGCTGGAGCCGCTGCCTCCCGCCAGCGCCCGAATATGGTCATCCAGCCGCTCCACCACCGGGATGAGCCGGGCATCGGGGTTCTTGTGGGGGTCGCTGTCATACAGACCATCGATGTCCGACAGCAGGATCAGCAGATCCGCCCGGATGCTGGCCGCCACCATGGCGGACAGAGTATCGTTGTCCCCGATGCTGATCTCCTCGGTGGAGATGGTGTCGTTTTCGTTGATGATGGGCAGCGCTCCCAGCTCCAGCAGACGCTCCAGCGTCACGTGGAAATTCTCCCGCCGCTGTCCGCCCCCGGCGATGTCCGGCCGGGTGATGAGCAGCTGGGCCACCGTGTGGTTATACTCGGTGAACAGCTTGTCGTAAGTATACATCAGCTCGCACTGGCCCACGGCGGCGGATGCCTGCTTGGTGGGAACGTCCTTGGGTCTCTCCGGTAGGTTCAGCTTGCCGAAGCCCATGGCGATGGCACCGGAGGACACCAGAATGATCTGATGCCCGGCATTTTTCAGGTCGCTCATGACCTTGCATAAAAGCTCGATACGCTGGATATTCAGTCGTCCCGTGGGATGCGCCAGCGTAGACGTTCCCACTTTAATTACGATCCTCATAGTCGATCCTTTCTCATTCTCCACTGACATCCTCGCCGCCGGGCGCCGGGTCAGGCTGTGTGTCGTCTCCCGTGTCAGGGGCCTCCCCCGGCTCCGGATCAGGTTCCGGCTCAGGCTCCGGTTCCGGTGTCACATCCGCAGGCTTGTTCCACGGATTGTCGCTGTCGGGATCCGTGGGGTCCCAGCCGGGATAGGCGCTGCCGCCGATGGAGGGGGCGGAGGGCTTTCCCAGCGGGCCGGGGTCGTCGCTGTCGTAGATGGTCACTCCGGCGATGTCGTACTTGTTGTCATAGATCCACTTGGCGTCCGCCACCTGCAGGCGGATACAGCCGTGAGAGCAGCTGGTTCCCAGCTTGTCGAACTCCCCCGGCTGGAGGGAGCCCTTGTTGTACCGCTCCGTATAGGGGACGGAGTGGAACAGGTAGTCGCCGTAGATCTGCGTGCAGTACTGACCGGACACACCGCCCACCAGCCCCAGCCACTCCCAGCGATACCAGCCGTCCAGCGAGAAGTCCCCCAGCGGCGTCCCGGAGCCGCCGGAGGAGCACACCATGGCCCGATAGGGGACGGAGTATCGTCCGTCGTCCCCGGCGGTATAAACCGTGACCACGTTGGCGCTGCGGTTGACCCGGATATAGTAGGCGTAGCCGGAGCGCACCCACGGGTAGTCGCTGCTTCCGGCGGACCAGTCCGGCTCCTCCGGTTCTTCCACCGGTTCCTCCGGGGGTGTCTGAGCCTCCGTCAGCTTCAGCGTCGGCGGGGTATGGCTTTCTATGGCCGCCACGGCGGCAAGGCCCATATCCGCCGGGGTCTCCTCCGGCAGCTGCTGTCTGCCGCAGCCGGAGAGCACCAGCACCGCCGCCAGCAGCAGGGCTATGGCTTGTTTCTTCACGGGATATCCCCCATTCTGTAAACAGATGGTATGATTATACAGCATCTGTCGGAAAATGCAACTTCCTTCCTGAAAAAATTTGTGCTATACTGGAAGAAATACGCCAGTCAGGAGGTGCGCCATGACCAAGGAGGAGCTGAGGGAAAAAGCCAACGACCTGCCCCTGCTGCCGGGGGTCTATCTGATGATGGACAAAACCGGCAAGGTCATCTATGTAGGCAAGGCCAAGAAGCTGAAAAACCGGGTAAGTCAGTACTTTCAGGACACCGCCTCCCACAATGAGAAAACCAGAGCCATGGTGTCGCAGGTGGATCACTTCGACACCATTTTCGTCTCGTCGGAGTTCGAGGCGCTGATCCTGGAAAACTCCCTCATCAAGCGCCACCAGCCCCGGTACAACATCCTGCTCAAGGACGACAAGGGATACCCCTTCATCCGGCTGGACACCGGGGTCTCCTACCCCCGGTTCACTCTGGCGGGAAAGGCGGAGGAGGACGGCGCCCGGTACTTCGGCCCCTTCGGCGGCCGCCGGGAGACACGCCTTGCCATCGAGGCGGTGTGCGGAGCGCTGAAGCTCCCCATCTGCTCCCGGCAGTTCCCGCGGGACATCGGCAGGGAGCGCCCCTGCCTGAACCACCACATCGGCCGGTGCGACGCCCTCTGCCTGCCGGGCGGGCCGGATCAGGCGGAGTACCGCCGCCGCATCCGGCAGGCGGAGCGCATTTTCTCCGGCCACTACCGCCAGCTGACGGCGGAGCTGCAAACGGAGATGGAGGATGCGGCGGAGGAGCTGAACTTTGAAAAGGCCGCCGCCCTGCGGGACCGCATCCGGGCCATCTCCGTGCTGGGCAAGCAGCAGCAGGTCATCGCCGGGGTCTGCGCCGACACGGACGTGTGGGGCATATACGTGGGACAGGTGCGCTCCGGCTGCGCCGTGCTGCACATCGAGGACGGCAGCGTGACGGGTCGAGACCTGAACCTCTTCGCCGCGCCGCAGGACGAGAGCGAGCAGATGATCCTGTCTGCATTGCTGCCGCAGTATTACCTCAATAAGAGCGTGCTGCCGCGCGAAATTTTGCTGCCCTGCGAGATCGAGGGCGCAGCCGAACTCGCACAGATCCTGACCGAGCGCGCGGGCCGCAAGGTGACGCTCCACGTCCCCCAGCGGGGCGAGAAGGCGGAGCTCCTTGCCATGGCGCAGCGCAACGCGCGCGAGGACGTCGAGCGCGTGACGACCGCGCAGGAGCGCGAGAACCGCACGCTGACGCAGCTTGCGGGGATGCTCTCGCTCCCCGAGCCGCCCGGGCGCATGGAGTCCTACGATATCTCGAACACCGGCGCGAGCGACATCGTTGCATCGATGGTCGTCTATGAGGGCGCAAAGCCCAAGAAGAGCGCCTACCGGAGATTCAAGATCAAGAGCCTGTCGGCCCACCCGGACGACTACGCGTCCATGGAGGAGGTGCTTACGCGCCGCATCCAGCGCTATCTGGACGGGGACGAGAAATTCAGCCCCCTGCCGGACGTCATGCTCATCGACGGCGGCATCACGCACGCGGGCGTCGCCGAGCGCGTGTGTGCGCAGATGCACGTGCACGTGCCGATCTTCGGCATGGTCAAGGACGACCGCCACCGCACGCGCGCGCTCGTCACCGCGCAGGGCCGCGAGATCGACCTGCACGCCGCGCCGAACGTCTTCGCCCTGATCGGTCAGATCCAGGAGGAGACGCACCGCTTTGCCATCACGTTCCACCACGAGAGCCATTCGAAGTCCTCGACTCGCTCGGCGCTCGACGGGATTCCGGGCGTCGGCAAGGTGCGCGTGCAGGCACTGCTCAAGACGTTCAAGAGCGTTAAGGCGATTCGGGAGGCGGACATTTTCGCCCTTGAACGTGTGCTGCCAAAAGACGCCGCCGCGTCCGTCTACCTTCATTTTCACGGCGAAACGGACGAAAAAAAGGATGAAATGTAACTTCCTCTGCGATTGCCCATTTGACGGGAAAAGCGAAAAAGAAGCGCGATTTTTGTGACCTTTGCCAACAAAAATCAAAAAATCAGGTTGACATAAATGAATTCCAATAAATGAATTTTCAAAAAGTCAAACTTGCATATTTTGGCATCGCGACACGCTGTTGAGGCGGCTTTTCGTCCCCTGCGCCCGGAAAGGGCGCAGGGGGCGTTCCTTTGCTGTCCGAGGGGATAGAGCGTGCGGCGGAGAAGCAAAAAAGCCAGTGTTTGCAGGGCTTTCCGCGTTTTTGCCGCCTTGCGGGGCGGGAGCGGGACACACCCGGCCTGCTCCCAAGAGTTTTTTGCCAGCTCGGACGGGACAAAGAGCGTCGGCAGGTGTGCCGCCTCATCGACGCCGAGATGGCGGCGAGGCGGCGGAGAGGGGTGACGATGGTTTACAGAAATCGAGAAAATTACGAATTCGATGACTTAAATCGCAACTTTTAGAAGATGAAAATAAGAAAAATATCGAAAATTTTATAAAATACAGAACTTTTAGCGAACAAACGGCGGAAACTTGACAAATCCTTTTTCAGGCGGTATACTGCCAGCAAGTTTTGGAAAAGTTACATTTTGTAATCTTTTCCGGACGCAGCGCACTTCCTCAGCTGCGCGAAGCTGCGGCGGCTCACGCCGCGAAAAAAGGAGTATCCCATGCAGAAGTTTTTGAAAAATTTGTTCACAGCCCAGCGCTGCCGCAGAGCGATGTTCTTTCTGCTCTTCGCGGCTGTGATGCTGCTGAACAGTTCGCCCGAGCTGCGCGCGGACGCGCTGTACCTCATCGCCGACGGCGATACGGTCAGCGTGCTCGACGGCACAACGGACATCCCGCAGGAGCGCGTCATTGTCACCGGCGCGCAGAGCGGTGACGCGGAAGTCACGCTCCCTGCCGGTGAAAAGGTGACGGTGACACACGGCGACGATATCGAGTACGCCACCACGAGAAACGGCGAGCGCGTCAGCGAGCTGCTGCGCCGTTTGCAGATCTCGGTCAGCCCGCTTGAGATGGTGCTGGTCGACGTCACGGAGGAAGAGGTCGAGATCACCGTTGCCTCTGACTTCACCTACTATGAGACCGCCACTGAGGCGGCTCCCCACACCACGCTGACCTCCACGTCGTACCGCATCCCCAAGGGCGAGACGCAGGTCGTCCAGCAGGGCATCGACGGCACGCGCGACATCGTTTATGAGGTCGTGTATGCCGACGGCCAGTTCGTCTCCCGCCAGGCGGTGGAGGAGAA
>OJRW01002992.1_pt1 | contig 10796 bp, 8 predicted proteins | sample 1599231 | NCBI WGS metagenome assembly OJRW01 (sample SAMN04168656, study PRJEB22393) | human gut metagenome | biome: human gut microbiome; feature: stool | host: Homo sapiens | collected 2014-03-17
TGCAGGTCGATGGTCTTGCCCAGGTGCTTGCGGGCCATGGCGCTGCACTCAATGTGCCAGCCGGGGCGGCCGTGGCCCCAGGGGCTCTCCCAGTAGGGCTCGCCGGGCTTGGCGGCCTTCCAGACCGCGAAATCCGCGGGGTCCTCCTTCAGGTCGTCGTCCATGCGGCTGCGCAGCTCACGGTTGCCGCTCTCGAGGTCGTCGAGGTTCAGGTGGCTCAGCTTGCCGTAGCCGGGGTCAGACTTGACGCGGAAGTAGACATCCCCGTTGCGGGCCACATAGGCGTGGCCGGAGTCCACGAGGTCCTTGACGATGTGGATGATCTCGCCGATATGCTCGGTAGCACGGGGGCGCACGGTGGGGGCCTTGACGTTCAGACCGTCGGAATCCCTGATGTACTCGGCCTCAAACTTGCGGGCGACCTCCTGCATCGAGGTGCCCTCCTCCTGGCCCTTTTTGATGAGCTTGTCATCAATATCGGTGATGTTGGAGACGTAGTAGACCTTGTTGCCGCAGTATTCCAGATAGCGGCGCAGCGTATCAAAGACGATCATCGGGCGCGCATTGCCGATGTGAATATAGTTGTAAACCGTCGGGCCGCAGACATAGATGCGGTACTCGCCCTCCTTCTGGGGGACAAACTCCTCTTTCTGGCGGGTCATGGTGTTAAAGATCTGCATAGCTTGCACGTTCCTTCCTCTATATAGGGATGCTTTTATTATAGCCAACGCAAGGCGCGGTTGCAAGGGGGATTCAGCCGTTATTTGCGAATTGCACGGCCAGCTCGTCCCAGACAGCACTGAAATTGTAGGGGAACCGCTCGTTCTCCTCGGCCAGATAGGCGCGGTAGGTGTCGAGCTCTGCCGCCGTCGGTGCCTTAACGCGGCGGTAGGCCGTGATCGTGTAGCCGTTGCCCATGTCGAAGGTGGCTGCCAGCTCAAACGGCGCGTACTTTTCCTGGTTTTCCAGGAAGGCCGCGTTCATCTTCTCGGTGTGGTTGTTGGGGTCAAACGGCGTACAGGTCAGCACGACCTGCGCCGTGAGCAGCTCCTTCGGGAAGGCATCGTTGCCGGGATTGCAGGCACCGTAGGGCAGAATTTCGCGGATGGACTCATCCGGCAGCGCCGAGATGCGGAACACATCCGGGCTGTAGACCACGCCGTGACAGATCATGTAGGCGGAGTTTTCGCCGGTGCAGTTCTCCCGCAGCCAGGCGTTGACCTCGGCGACCTGCTGTAAATCATTGCGGGGGCTGTCCACGTAAAAGTACAGTCCGCTGTAAAATCCGCTGGGGAAAACCACCGGCAGCAGTTGGCTGCACGCGCCGAAGTTCAGCGCACACAGCACGCCCGCCGCTATTGCCAGAATGCGGCGCGGCCACGCCCACGGCAGATCGCTGACGAGCAGCGCACAGAGGAAGCAGCCCAGCAGGTAGAACGGCGCGACGGCCAGCGACTGATGGTCGTCCATATTCTGCACACGGGTGACGAGCAGCACGGTCAGCACCGCGCCGACGGCGGCAAGAACGGCGAGCGCACGGGCTTTAGCATTATACAGTCCGTATAGTATGCCGATCAGCATAATCGCAAACACGAGCCAGCCCAGATAGACACGCTGGTTGGCCAGCTCCGCCAGAAAGCCGCCGGTCTGGTAGGTCGCGTAGCGGTCACTGTAGTCGGCCTTGGCAATGCGCCAGAACATCGGCAGCAGCGGTACGCCGACGCAGACCAGCGAGGCCGCGGCAAACCTGCCGAAGCGCAGGGCGGTCTGTACCTGCCGGGCGCGTGCAGCGCGGGCCAATACCCAAACGCCATACAGCAAAAAGAACGCCACAACGGTAAACATGTAGCTGCGGCGGGTCAGCATGAGCATACCCGTAAAGGCCGCCAGCGACACAAGCCGCGCGGGGGCCGGCTGGCTGAAATCGTACCCGACGCCGAGCGCCAGCAGCATAAACGCGAACGCGACACCGAGCAGGTCCGGCATACCGCGGTAAAGCGCAATGTGCAAAAGCGGCAGCAACAGGACGAATGCCATAGAGAGCGCCGTGAACAGCACCGGGGCCTTTGGCTGAAATTTTCGGCGCAGCACCGTCAGAAGAAGCCATGCACTGTAGTATACGAGCGACGGGATCAGCAGCGCGCAGAGCAGCGCAAATGTGTTGGCCGTGCGCGGCGTGAACATGAAGAACGGCTCCGCCAGCAGATTGATGACCAGCGGCGCGTAGTCGTTGAACCACGTCTTGTAGATGGTCGAGCCGACACCGGTAAAGACGCCGTCCGCAAAGTTGGATTCCAGCCGCACCTGCAGATTGTAGTAGGTCGCGTTGTCCCACAGATAGAGACTCTGTCGGCCCACCATGGCGTGCAGATAGAATGCGGCGCTGGCCGCTATGCAGACTGCTAAAATGACGGCATCCGCTTTTGTGCATTTTGCGCCAATCGCCCGCGCCGCGCGGCGGTACAGGCAGAATGTGCCCAGCACCGCCGTGCAGGAGAGCAGCAGCAGCCATACATCCACCGGATTCCGCCCGCTGCCGAGCATATCGACAGCTTGCAGCGGCACGGCAAAATGCGCCGCCGTGCTGAACACGAACTTGACGGCAAAAATGCACAGCAGCAACAGGACGGCCCGCTCCAGGCGGGTCATCCTGCGGTAGATGCATTTTAAAAATGTACGGAGATTGAGCTTTGACAAGTTGGGGTCTCCTTATTGGGTCCGTTGCCTTGTAGGGGCCGGACATGTCCGGCCCGGCACCTGATGTAAAATGGCATGTATGGCAAGGCCGCGGGCCGGGCATGCCCGGCCCCTACTGCGCGGCGGCTGTTACTTCGCCTGCATGAACAGCTTGCGGTTCTGCCACAGGTAGATGCCGCCGGAGAGCAGGGTCGCCGCGCCGCAGAGCCAGCAGAGCACAATGGTAACAAAGCTGACAAAGCCAACATCCGTGGGCCCGGCCAGCGCACCGACAAAGTAGTAGAAGATGATGGTCAGCATCTGCAAAACGGTCTTGACCTTGCCCCACATGTTGGCGGCAATGACCGTGCCGGTCTCGGCGGCCAGCATACGCACACCGGCTACTGCGAACTCACGGAACAGAATGACCGCCAGCACGATGGGCGAGCAGACGTGATCGGTGACCATGTAAATGAACGCCGCGGTGGTCAGGCACTTATCGGCCAGCGGGTCCATGAACTTGCCAAAGTCGGTGACAAGATGATTCTTGCGGGCAAGGTAGCCGTCCAGAAAATCCGTAATGCTGGCAATGGCGAAGATGACGCCCGCAATCAGCATATAAGCCGCATGGAAGTCCGCTGTGCCATAGTGGGAGACGGCGGCAAAAATCATAAAGACGGGCACCAAAACAACGCGCATCATCGTCAGTTTATTGGGCAGATTCATAGCTTAGTCCTCCAGCCTTTCTTCCGCGTAGCCGTACAGGTCGTAGGTGTCGGAATCGGTGATGGTCACCTTATAGAATGCGCCGGTCTCCAGCGGGGTGTCCGCGGGGGTCAGCACGCTGCCGTCGATCTCGGGGCAGTCGGCCTTGGTGCGCAGCAGGTACATGCCGGTCTCGTCATCGACGCCGTCGCAGATGCACTCATAGGTATGGCCGACCTTCTCGCCCTCGCGCTCGGCGCTGACCTCGGCCTGCAGCTCCATGATGTGATCGGCGCGGCGCTGCTTCGTCTCCTCGTCGATCTGGTTCGGCATTTTTGCGGCCACGGTGTTTTCCTCGGCGGAGTAGGCAAAGCAGCCGAGGCGGTCAAACCTGACGGTCTTGACGAAGTCACACAGCTCTGCGTACTGCTCCTCGGTCTCACCGGGGAAGCCCGCGATCAGCGTCGTGCGCAGTGTGATGCCGGGGATGGCCGCGCGCAGCCGGGCAATTGCGTCCTCGATCTCCTTACGTCCGCCGCGGCGGTTCATGGCCTTGAGCACCGCGTCATCACAGTGCTGGATGGGCAGGTCGAGATAGGGCACGACCTTGGTGTTGCGGACCATGGCGGCAATAAACGCATCGCTGATACGTTCCGGATAGGCGTACAGGATACGGATCCAGCGGATGCCGTCGATTTCCTGCAGGCGGTCCAGCAGCTCACAGATGGCGCCGGGTCTGCCCCAGTCCTCGCCGTAGGCGGTGGGGTCCTGCGCGACCAGAATCAGCTCGCGCACCCCCTCGCCCGCCAGCCAGCGGGCCTCGGCGACGCAGTCGTTGATTTCACGGCTGCGCAGCGCACCGCGGATCAGCGGAATGGCGCAGTAATAGCAGCCATTGTTGCAGCCCTCGGCAATTTTTAAGTACGCATAGTGCCGCGGGGTCGAGATAACGCGCGCACCGCCGAGCTGCATATCGCTCTTGGGGCCGTAACTCTCGGTCTGGCCCGCACCGTCGGCACAGACGCGGCGGACGATGGCGGGCAGCGCGGCGTTGGAGCCAATGCCGACAACGGCATCGACCTCGGGGATCTCCTGAATGATCTGCTGCTTGTAGCGCTCAGCCAGGCAGCCGGTCACAATGACCTTGAGGTCAGGATTTTCCTGCTTGTACTGGCAGGCCATCAGGATATTCTCGATAGCTTCGGTCTTGGCGGACTCGATGAAGCCGCAGGTGTTGATGATGATAATGTCAGCCTCGGCGGGGTCAGCCACGGTGGTGTGGCCGTCCTTGATGAGGGCGTGACAGAATACGTCGGCGTCGACCTGGTTCTTCGGGCAGCCGAGGGAGATAATGGCAATTTTCATTGGGTTGTCCTTTAATATAATATTGTATGGTTTGCGCAGGATTATAGGGGCGGTTCCCCGATGCCCCGCAGGGCGGCAGATGTTTGCCGAAAATTGTAGGGCGGCCAGCCCTCTGGCCGCCGCGGAGGGGTCAAGACCCCTCCCTACAATGCGAACCGTTAAGGGGATGCAATCGGCAGGCCGAGGGCCGGGCATGCCCGGCCCCTACAGGGCAGCTGGATCTTATTCGTCGTCGGACAGCACTTCCCGTATCACCGCATGGGAAAATCCGCGGCGGGCGAGGGCGGCGGCGACCTGGTCGCGCTTACCGGCGGCGAGCTTGGCGGCGTACTGCCGCTGCACAAGCGCGCGGGCCGTCTCCAACTCGGGGCTTTCGCCGTCGTCTGTCTCGGCAAACAACTCCTCCACCACATCGGCGGCGGTGTCGCGGTCAATGCCCTTGGCCGAAAGATCGTTCAAAATCTCGCGGCGGGACTTGCGCTTGCGCAGCAGCTCCGCGGCGCGGCGGCGGGCAAACGAGACATCGTTTAAAAGCCCCAGCTCCCCCGCCCGCGCCACGGCGTAGGCGGCGCTGTGGGCGTCGAACTTCCGGCAGAGCTTCTGGTACAGCTCCCCTGCCGCGTGGTCGCGCAGGGATAAATAATCCATGGCCTTGTCCAGCGCGCGGCGGGTCTCGCTTTTCTTGCGCAGCTCCTCGATCTGCCAGTCCTCCAGCTCGTCATCCTGGTGCAGGGCGGCAGCGGCGAAGGTGTCCTCATCCAGCGAGAAGGCAAACTCGCCGTCCAAAAACAGCGCCAGACGGCCTTTTTTTGTCTCCTTGATTTGCGTTAAGCGCGGCATGGCTTATTCATCGACCATAATATCGAGGTCGACCTCGCTGCCCGTCGTCTTGGCGGCGGGAGCGGCAGGGGCTTCAGCGGCTGCCGCGGGCTTGATGACCTCACTCGGGTCCAGCGGCTTGACGGTGCCCTTCTTACCGGCGGCCAGCAGGCGGTCAGAGTTCGCGCGGACGATCTTCTCGATCTCGTCGGAGACCTCGGGGTGGTCTTTCAGGAACTGCTTGGCGTTGTCGCGGCCCTGGCCCAGGCGCATCTCGCCGTAGTTGAACCATGCGCCGCTCTTCTGGACGACACCCAGCTTGACGCCAAGGTCAAGAATTTCACCGATCTTCGAGATGCCCTCACCGAACATAATATCAAACTCGGCCTCACGGAACGGGGGCGCGACCTTGTTTTTCACGATCTTGGCGCGGGTGCGGTTGCCGATGAACGCGCCGGTGGAGTCCTTCAGGCCCTCGATGCGGCGCACGTCGATCCGCACGCTGGAATAGTACTTCAGCGCGCGTCCGCCGGTGGTGACCTCGGGGTTGCCGTAGACGATGCCCACCTTCTCGCGCAGCTGGTTGATGAAGATGCAGACGGTGTTGGTCTTGCCGATGACGCTGGTCAGCTTGCGCATGGCCTGGCTCATCAGGCGGGCCTGCAGGCCCACATGGCTGTCGCCCATCTCGCCCTCGATCTCAGCGCGGGGCACCATAGCAGCAACAGAGTCCACAACGATGGCATCAATGGCACCGGAGCGCACCAGCGCCTCGCAGATCTCCATAGCCTGCTCACCGGTATCGGGCTGGCTGACCAGCAGGTTGTTGATGTCCACACCCAGCGCCTCGGCATACACAGGGTCCAGCGCGTGCTCCACGTCGATGAAGGCAACATCGCCGCCCTTCTTCTGGGCTTCGGCCAGAACATGCAGGGCCAGCGTGGTCTTACCACTGGATTCAGGGCCGTATACCTCAATGATGCGGCCCCGGGGCACGCCGCCCACGCCCAGTGCCAGATCCAGGCCGATGCTGCCGGTCGAGATGGCATCCACCTGCATGGCGGCGTTGTCGCCCAGCTTCATCACAGCGCCCTTGCCGAACTGCTTCTCGATCTGGGCCAGTGCCGTGGCCAGCGCATCCTTCTTGGCACCGGGATCGGTCTTCTGGGTCGCCGGGGCAACGTTGTTGTTCTGATTTTTTGCCATAGTGTCATGCTCCTTTGTCATCTGTTCCCGGCGCGGTGCGGCCAAACGCAGGCGCGGGCATTCCAATTCTTTCGGTACTAGTATAACACATTTTACAGATATTACAACAGGAAGTTGTAGATATTTTTATTGTTTTCTCGCCATCACACAGCGGTCATTGCCGCCAAAGTCTTTTCTGCACACGATGTCCGTCCACCCGTTGGCGGCAAGCAGAGCTGTTACGGCTTCCCGCTGCTGCCAGCCGATCTCCAGGGCAAGGGCACCGCCGGGACGCAGGGCTTGCAGGTAGTGTTCCGCAATGGCGCGGTAAAATACCAGCCCATCCTCCCCCGCTTCCAGCGCCATGGCAGGCTCCTGCGCCACCTCGGGCTGCAGTTCGCCCATCTCGGCGGCGGTCAGGTAGGGCGGGTTCGACACAATGAGGTCGAGCTGCCCCTCCGGCAGGGTCTGCCAGTAGGTGAACAGATCCCCCCGCACCGGGGTGATGGTCAGTACCGGGGAGAGATGGGCGTTCTGCTCCAGATAGCGGTATGCCGCAGGGCTCTTCTCCAGACTGGTGACCTGTGCCGCCGGGCAGAAGCGCTTCACGCCCAGCCCCAAACAGCCCGTGCCGGCACAGAGGTCGAGCACCCGGGGTGCCTCCACCCCAGCCAGCATTCCGGCGGCGGCTTCGGCCACCACCTCAGTATCGGCCCGGGGGCAGAGCACGCCGGGGCCGACAGCCAGCTCAAAGTCGAGGAAGGGCCAGCTGCCGCAGAGGTACTGCAAAGGCTCCCGGGCCGCGCGGCGGGCCGTCAGGGCTTCCAGCCGCTCTGCCTGCTCTGCACCCAGCGGAGCATCGGCAAGGCGGACATCCCCGCCCGCTGCCAGCCGGAAGAGCTCGGCCGCGTCAAAATCCGCGTCGGGGCAGCCTGCGGCGCGCAGGCGTGCCTCCACCTCCCGGACTGCTGCCCGGGGCAGCATCCCTGCGGTTACCATCTGCCGTCCTCCGGGTCCTCGGGCAGGACCGGCGTGACGGCAGCAATGGCCACCTCGATCATGCTGTCGTCCGGCTCAAACACGGTCAGATGCTGCACCCAGATGCCGGGCTGCCGGATGATGCGGGTGGCGATGTTGTCCGACCGGCCGCACCACTTGAGCAGCTCGTAGCTGATGCCCATGACCAGCGGCAGGAGCAGCAGCTTGAACACCACCCGCAGGCTGGTGCTGGACCAGGGCAGCACGCTGTACAGGAACACGCTGACGATGACCACCAGGATCAAAAAGCTGGTGCCGCACCGGGGGTGGAAGCGGGTATATTTGCGGACATTCTCCACCGTGAGGGGGTCTCCGGCCTCGTAGCAGGCAATGGTCTTGTGCTCGGCTCCGTGGTACTCGAACACCCGGTGGATCTCCTTCATCCGGGAGATGGCGGCCATGTAGGTCAGGAAGATGGCGACCTTGAGCACCGCTTCCAGCACCACCTTGGCCCAGCGGCCCAGCGGCACCAGATGGTTCAGGCCGCCCACCAGCACCGTGGGCAGAACGGTGAAGAGCAGGATGGCAAACAGCCCGCCGATCACGGCAGCTGCCGCCAGCATGATATCTTCGGCCTTTTTGCCCAGATGGTCGCCCACCCATTTTTCAAAGGCGGTCTCCTCTTCGGCGGGGTCGTAGTCGTCCCCCATGCTCACCTGTGCCGAGTACATCATGTACTTGTATCCCATAATCAAGCTCTCGATCATCGAGATGGCTCCCCGCACCAGCGGGATCTTTGTCCACACGCCGTGGGTGGGGGTGGGCTCGACCTTGGTCTCAATGGTTCCATCGGGCTTGCGGACGGCACAGCAGATGTTTTTCGGGCCCCGCATCATAATGCCCTCCATCAGGGCCTGCCCGCCCACACTCGTCTTGAAGCGTTCCTTATTCGGTTGATTCATTGGCTCTCCTATGGGGCGCTGCGGCCCCTCTCTATCGTAAAAACTGCCCCTCTATCTTACCAGATAAATATGGACAATCTCTTATCGTTTGTAGATCGGCAGCCCCAGGGTGACCACCGTGCCCCGGCCCAGCGTACTCTTGAGGTCCATGGTGCCGTCCAGTGCGGTCATAATGGAATCCACCAGCGCAAGGCCGATGCCGCTGCCCCGCACCGAGTTGCTGCCCTTGTAAAACTTGGTCTTGACGTTTTCCAGATCCTCCGGCGGGATGCCGCGGCCCTGATCGATGATCTCGATGAAGGCTTTGTACTCGCCCTGCCAGATCTTGACCGTGATGCGTCCGCCGGGGGCCGAATACTTGATGGCATTGTCCAAAATGTTGATGAACACCTGCCGCAGGCGGTCGGGGTCGGCGTAGACCGGGATCATCTCCTCCGGCTCCGCATAGGCCAGCAGAAGCCCCTCCCGCTGGATGCGCGCTTCACAGAAAAGGACAGCGTCCGTCAGTTCAGCCACAAGGTCCAGGGGGCGGCACTCCATTTTCAGGCGGCCATTCTGCAGGCGGCTGAAATCCAGCAGCTCCTCCACCATGTTGTACAGGCGGGCGGTCTCGTTGTTGATGATCTCCAGCCCCTTGCGGTAGTTCTCATCAGTGGGATCATCCAGGGTGCGCAGGGTCTCCACCCAGCCCCGGATGGAGGTGAGCGGCGTGCGCAGCTCATGGGAGACCGAGCTGATGAATTCGTTCTTCATCTTCTCCGTCTCTTCCAGCCCCTCGGCCATCTGATTGATGGTGCCGCGCAGGCGGTCCACCTCGTCCCGCTCGTCACCGGTCACAGGCAGACGGACATCCAGTTCTCCCCGGGCGATGCTGGCGGCGATCCGCTCCACCTGCCCCAGCGGCACCACGATGCCCCGCACGAAGTACAGGCCAGAGGCCACTGTAAAGCCCAGAATGGCCGCCACCACGATCAGACTGACGATGAAAACGCTTTTCAGCTGCGCCTGCACCAGCGTCAGACTGGTGACAAGGCGCATGGCAGCCACATCCTCGGCCGCATAGGGCACCAGACTGCACACAGCCATGACCGTTTCCCCGCTGGCGGTGCGGTAGATAGCCACACCCACGCCGTCCGGTGCATCCTGCGCCTTGTTAAAATCGTCCTGCACCACGATGCCGTCCGCACCTGTGCCGCTGGAGGAGGCGATCACGCCGCCGTAACCGTCCAGCAGCATGAACTCATATTTGTCTTTATCCGCAAACTGCTCCACCATCCGGCGCAGGGCCACACTGCGGTTGGCCGCGGTCTTCTGAGCCGTGTCGCCGGTGTACATTTTCAGCTGACCGTTGATGGAGGAAAAACGCCGCATCATGGTCTGCTGGACGCTGTTGTAGTAGCTGCGGCCGAAGTTGTACACGAACATGCTCTCCACCAGCAGCACCAGCAGCACGGTCAGGAACAGGCTTCCCCGCAGCCAGCGGTTGGTAATCCCACTGCGCATTGCTTTTCCTCCTTTCTGTCAGTAATCCTGGCTCTCCTATTGGGAGAGCAGTCGAGTACAGCGCAACTGAGAGGTTTTTCCTTACTCCTCCCACCGGTAGCCGTAGCCCCACACTGTCATAATGTGGGTGGGGTGGCTGGGTTCATCCTCTACCTTCATCCGCAGGCGGCGGATGTTCACATCCACGATCTTCACATCGCCGAAGTAGTTCTCACCCCACACGCCCTTCAGGATCTTTTCCCGCACCAGCGCGATGCCGGGGTTGTGGAAGAACAGCTCCATGATCTGGAACTCCACCTGGGTCAGCTCGATCTGCCGCCCGGCCTTGAGGAGAACACGGCGGTTCTCATCCAGCACAAATTCCCCGCTGACCAGCGTGGTGGGGGCATTTTCGTCTGCAGCGGAGCCGCCACCCGAGCGGCCCACCCGGCGGCAGAGGGCCTCCACACGGGCCAGCAGCTCACTGACGCTGAAAGGCTTGGTCATATAGTCATCCGCGCCGATGGACAGGCCGCGGATCTTGTCCTGCTCCTGCCCCTTGGCACTCAGGATGATGATGCCGATCTTCTGGTCGGTGCGGCGGATGGTCTCGCAGAGCGAGAA
>OJRW01003009.1_pt1 | contig 10767 bp, 7 predicted proteins | sample 1599231 | NCBI WGS metagenome assembly OJRW01 (sample SAMN04168656, study PRJEB22393) | human gut metagenome | biome: human gut microbiome; feature: stool | host: Homo sapiens | collected 2014-03-17
AAGACGGAACTCCGGAATACCGTAGCTTAACACACCACCGGCACGATGCAGTGCTTCAAAAATGGTCACATCGTAGCCAAGCTTTGCCAGATCTCCGGCACAGGTCAGACCTGCAGGGCCGGAACCGATCACTGCTACTTTGTGTCCGTTTAACTTCTCTGCTTTCTTTGGCTTGATACCGTGCTCGCGTGCCCAGTCTGCAACGAAACGCTCTAATTTACCGATGGCAACCGGATCACCCTTGAAACCGCGGATACATTTACCTTCACACTGGCTCTCCTGCGGGCAGACACGTCCACAGACAGCCGGAAGTGCGGAAGACTCGGAGATAATATGATAAGCCTCCTCAAAATTGCGCTCCTTGACCTGTGCGATAAATGCCGGAATATTGATAGAAACCGGACATCCTTTCATACACTGTGCATTTTTACAATTTAAACAACGGGAAGCCTCTGCAACTGCCTCTTCCTCGTTGTATCCATAACATACTTCCTCAAAATTCGTAGCACGGACCTTTGGTTCCTGCTCACGAACCGGTACTCTGACTAATCCTTCCATTACTTGTCACCTCCGCAATGGCCGCATCCACCGTGATGGGTAGCGCCCTCTTCATATGCGAGCTTTGCTCTGCCTTCTTCTGTCTTATACTGCTGCTGACGCTTCATTGCCTGATCAAAGTCAACGAGATGTCCGTCGAACTCCGGTCCGTCAACACATGCGAATTTTACTTCTCCGCCAACCATCAGACGGCATGCTCCACACATACCGGTTCCATCTACCATGATCGGGTTCATGGATACAACGGTAGGAATCTCAAGCTTCTTGGTAAGGATTGTAACGAATTTCATCATGATCATCGGTCCGATTGCGACACATACATCATAATGTTTTCCCTCATCGATCAATGCCTGTAACTGCTGACAGCCATTTCCGTGAAATCCGTAAGTACCGTCATCCGTACATACATATACATTTCCGGCTACTGCCTTCATCTCATCCATATAAAAAAGCAGATCCTTGGTACGGGAACCCATGATCACGTCTGCATCAATTCCGTGCTCATGCAGCCATTTTACCTGTGGGTATACCGGTGCGGTTCCCAGACCTCCTGCGATAAATACAATTTTCTTTTTCCTGGTCTCCTCAAGGTTCTCCTCCTCACAGAGTTCGGACGGACATCCCAAAGGTCCAACGAAATCTTCGAGAGCATCGCCCTCATTTAAGGCCATCATACGCTCGGTTCCTGCGCCAATCGTCTGTACCACGATGGTGACAGTCTCCTTCTCTCTGTCATAGTCACAGATCGTAAGCGGAATACGCTCTCCTACTTCATCTGTCTTTGCAATGATAAACTGTCCCGGCAGACACTCATTGGCCACACGCGGTGCCTTGATGTCCATCAGGATAATGTTATCTGCCAATGTTTCTTTTCGAACAATCGGGTACATAAACTGCCTCCTGTATGTAATAAATTTAATCTAATCCCTGTTCTCTTTTTCTGCTGAATACAAAAAGAGGTGTATAGCACACCTCTTTATTGTATATGACTTCTTCACTTTTCGCAACGACTTTTTTACGAAAAATATACAAGCTCATCTTCCGGTTTCTGGGCTTTTTCGATGGAAATCGGGTAAAGAACCGGTCCTTTTCCCTTATATTCCCGTGCAAATTCGACACGAATCTCTGCCGTAATTGTAATCCATGACTTGTGCGGAAGTTCCTCTTCCCTGTCATATTTACATTTAAAACCGATGAATGTCACATCCTCGATACAGCATGTCATCGCAAACCGTCCCGGAACAAACACGCCTTTCTTAAGTTTATCCGGATTATATACCAGAGCCAGGAATTTTACTTTCTTGCGATCGTATTTCTTGTAATTTTCCATGGCATCCATGTACCAGATAGCATAATCCGCATCGGTCAGCTCAATCACATCCTGATTGATATCAAACGGTAATTCCTCCGGACGCTCATCAATCGTTCCGTCCTTGCGCTCATAGACAATCTGTGCTTTCCGGTTGATGTTCTTAATGGTACGGCGCAGATGTCCGCGATCGGTATCATCATCTGTACGGTTAAAAATAACCACATCACTGGAAAAAACCTGTTCCTGCATCATTGCACGCATATTATTCATATACAGATCATACGTCGTAGAATCTACGGTTGCCAGTGACTGTACAATCACCCAGCCCTCCGGCATTTTTGCCTCAAGCAGCTTGTCCATCCCCCAGGTGCCGTTGTACTCGATAAAAATTTGTTCCGGCTGATAGGTGTCCTGGATTTCCTGCAGTTTTGCAGGCGTAAAATCCTCTTCCTCTTCGACCGTTACCAGCTTGAAGTTGATGGTTGCCAGTTTTGCTTCGTCATATTCTTTCTCGCCGTCTTCGCACATGATGATAATTCCTTTCGAACCATCACCGAAGTTATTCTCAAACAGCGTTTCTTCTACGAGAGTTGTTTTTCCGCTGTCCATAAATCCTGTAAATAAATATACCGGAATATCCTGTGCCATAATTGCTCTCCTTACATTTTTATTGGGGTTTACAGCATTTTAAAGACCAAATGTCTTCAGTAATTCATCCTCATGAATCTCCGTTCCGATTACCACGATACGTCCGGTGTAATCCGGCTCACCCTCACGGATCTCATACTCGCCCGGAACCATATCAAAGTACAGCCAGGTACCATCGGTACTCTCCACCATACCTTTGGAGCGGAGGATATTGTCAGAATCGACAAACTTCTTAAGTACTTCCTCAAGTTTTGCACGCTCGAATTTGTGCGGTGTCTCCTTGCCCCAGCTGGTAAATACATCATCTGCATGATGATGGTGATGGTGCTCATGGTCATGGCAGCCACAGGTACAGTTTTCATCATGCTCATGGTGATGCTCATGCTCCTCATGATCATGGCAGCCACAGGTACAGTTTTCATCATGCTCATGGTCATGGTCTTCGTGGTCATGGTGATGCTCATGGTCTTCGTGGTCATGGTCTTCGTGGTCATGGTGATGCTCATGGTCTTCGTGGTCATGGTCATGATGATGGTGCTCATGCTCATGTTCTGCCTCTTCCTTTGCATGATGTGCCTCGGCAAGAGCCTTCATCTCCAGATTATCCTGTCCTTCCATTACCTTAAGGATCTGTTCTCCGGATAATTTTGCCCAGTCTGTTGTAATAATGGCAGCCTTTGGATTCAATTCCTGAATTTTATTGACACAAAACTCCAGCTGTTCCGGTGTTGCATTCTGGCTGCGGCTTAAAATGACAGTTGTCGCATACTCGATCTGGTTGTTGAAAAACTCACCGAACGCCTTCATCTGCTTGCTCGCCTTAAGCGCGTTTACAACCGTTACCAGTGCGTTTAATTTTACATCCTGCTCTTTTTCAATATCAATCACGGACTTCATAACATCGGAAAGCTTACCGACTCCGGATGGCTCAATCAAAATACGATCCGGATGATACTTGGTGATGACTTCATTTAAGTTCTTTCCGAAATCACCAACTAAAGAACAGCAGATGCATCCGGAATTCATCTCTGTAATCTGGATTCCAGCATCCTTTAAAAAACCACCGTCAATGCCGACCTCGCCAAATTCATTCTCGATAAGGACAATCTTTTCCCCGGTAAATGCCTCATCAATCATCTTTTTGATAAAAGTTGTTTTTCCGGCTCCTAAGAATCCGGAGATAATATCTATTTTGGTCATGATAATCCACTCCTTTTTGTTTTTTCAAAATCTATTCTATTTTACTCGTTTTTTTATAATAATGCAAGTTGTGACACAGCCGGTCTAATAATGCATATGATAAAGTTTTTCATACACACCGCCCCGTGCCAGCAGTTCTTCATGGGAACCGGATTCCGCAATCCCATCTTCTGTCAGAACCAGAATTTTTTGTGCATTCTGGATCGTTGTCAGACGGTGGGCGATCACAAATGTCGTACGGTTCTTTGCCAGTTTCTCCAATGATTCCTGTACGACCCTCTCGCTCTCGTTATCCAGTGCGGAAGTTGCCTCATCAAAGATCAGAACCGGTGGATTTTTCAAAAAAACACGGGCTATGGAAAGCCGCTGCTTCTGCCCTCCGGAGAGCTTGATTCCACGCTGTCCGATATCTGTATCATATCCATCGGGAAATGCCATGATAAATTCGTGGGCATTGGCATTTTTTGCAGCAGCAATCACTTCTTCCCTTGTCGCATCCGGCTTTCCATACCGTATATTTTCAAAAATCGTTCCCGAAAACAGGTATACATCCTGCTGCACCATTCCGATATGGTCACGCAGGCTCTTTAACGTCACCTTACGGACATCTTTCCCATCCACGCGGATACATCCTCCGGTCACATCATAGAATCTCGGAATCAGGGAACAAAGCGTTGTCTTTCCGGCACCGGAGGATCCCACCAGTGCCATATATGCCCCTGCAGGCACATGCAGATTGATCCGGTTAAGCACCTTCTCCTGATTGTCTTTATACTGAAAAGAAACATTTTCAAAATCAATGGTTCCTTTCACATCAGTCAGTGCTACAGCATCGTTTGCATCCTGGATTTCCGGTTCAATATTCATAATTTCCTGAAACCTTTCAAATCCCGTATAGCCATTCTGAAACTGCTCGGTAAAGTCCACCAGTGTCCGGATTGGATCAGTAAATACCCCAATATACAGCAAAAACGTAACCAGATCATTGACCGTGACCATTCCCTTTGCAATGAGAACCCCTCCGGCAAGGATGACATTTACCTGAATCAGTGTTGTAAAAACGCCAACCCCGGCCTGAAAACTGCCCATGTAATGATAACTGTTCTTCTTTGCCGCAAGAAATCCGTCATTTCCATGACGAAATTTTTCGTTTTCAATCGCCTCATTGGCAAACGATTTCACCACACGGATGCCTGACAGATTATCCTCGATCTGTTCATTAATCTCGGCAATTTTAATACGGTTCTGCTGAAAAGCCCGGCGCATCCGCTTATTTAACGCAAATGCAAATACAAACATAACCGGAAGCACTGCAAACGCGGCAAGCGCAAGCCATCCATTAATGTTGAGCAGGATCACAAACGCTCCCACTATCTTTAATACCGACAGGATAATATTCTCCGGGCCATGGTGCAGCAGTTCTGTAATATCAAATAAATCTGCCGTCACACGGCTCATCAGCTGTCCGACTTTTGCATCATCATAAAAGGAAAAAGACAGTTTCTGCAGATGCCCAAACAATTCGGCCCGCATGTCATATTCCATCTTTGCCCCCATCACATGTCCATAATTTCCGATAAAAAACCGGCTGTAACAGTCCAATGCCAGAAGCACAAACAATCCGATGCCAATCAAAAAAAGTTTCCGCAACATCATCTGGGGCTGCTGATAAATCAGAGTCGATGTCACATACCGCACAACCAGTGGAATAGTCAGTGCCACTGCCGCAGAAAGTGTCGCAAATAACATGTCTGCCGCAAAAACTGCCCGGTAGGGTTTGTAATAGCTTATCATTTTTTTCAGATTTTGATTCATGGTTCACCTCATCCTGATCATTTCTGCAAAAAAGCACCCCGCGAGTTATCCCGCGGGGTTAAATACATTAGTTGTATTTTCTTTTTCTAGCAGCTTCAGATTTCTTCTTACGCTTTACGCTTGGCTTCTCGTAATGCTCTCTCTTACGAATCTCCTGCTGGATACCAGCCTTCGCACAGTTTCTCTTGAAACGGCGTAATGCGCTATCTAAAGTCTCATTCTCTTTTACGATTACACTAGACATTCTTTCCTAACCTCCCTCCAGTTGCGATATTGTGCATCAACTGTAAGGTAATCTTAATTGCACTATCGATTATTTTAACAAAATATCCTGATTTGTCAATAGTTTTTCCGAAATTTGCATAGTTTTTTTCTTCCACATGCTTAAAGCTTTGTAAACACGGAAGTTTCTTTCTTCAATCCCTCTGCAATCGCAAAGTTCTCATCCATCTTCTTGGAAATTTTATCCATATCGGATACAAGAACCTGTGTGCTGTCCGCTGCTGAAACGACTCCACTGACACCTTCCTCGATCGCATGGGAAATCGTATTTACGGAATTTGCAATCTCATCCATGGAATTCTGTAAAGAATCCGTCTTTGCCTCGAAATCTGCCATGACACCTTCGATAAATGTTGCCTTGTCATGATATGCGCCACCGGATTCCACAAATTTCTGGAATTCCGGCAGGATTTTTTCATTCATGTACTCTACCAGTCCATTTGCATTGTCTGCAAGATTATGTACTGCAGTTATGACAATGGCATTGATGCTCTGGATATTGTTAGCCGCTTCCTGACTGGCGGCTGCCAGCTGGCTGATTTCGGAGGCAACCACTGCAAATCCTTTTCCTGCATCCCCGGCACGGGCAGCCTCAATGGATGCGTTTAATGCCAGCAGGTTTGTCTGGCTTGCAATATTTAAGATGTCGTTTGTCAGATTGTCTACCTGATTGACACTGTTGCTGTCCTCAATTGCCTGACTCAGCACGGAAACAATGTCATTTACTTTCGCACCCGTTGTATCCATATTTTCACGCGCAGCATGTTCCATTGCCTCTGCATGCTCTTTCATTTCTTTGGTATACTGATTGATTTCAATCGTTTTCTCTGCAATTGACTTGACTTCACCGGCAACCGATTCGGTATTTTCATTAATCCGTGAAGCATTGTCGGAAATATCCTGCATCGTTGCAGAAAGTTCTTCCGTCAGTGCGGACAGATCGGATACACTTCCGTTGGAAGTCTGCACACTCTCACGCACTTCATTTACAACACCCTCAAGATCCCTGGAATTGCTGCTGATCATCCGGAAAATTTCCTGCAGCTTTGCCATAAAAGCATTGATGCCTCCACCGACAGATGCCACTTCTTTGTTGTTGGTAATGGTAACCCTGCGGGTCAGGTCACCCTGCCGGTTATCAATTTCGGAAATAATCTCATTCATTTCCCTGTTCGTATTTGCAAGCGGATAAATTACCCACCGAAGCACTGCCACCATTGCTGAAAAAAGTGCCGCAATACTAATCAGAATCGTCACTATGCTTGTTCCTATTGAACTATGGTATGCAGATGTCAGTTTCTGTCTCTGTGCATTTGCATCCTGATTTACAATTTTCTTGATACTTTCGATATCCGACTCAATGGCATCTGCACACTTGCTGATTTTTCCATTGGCAAGTTCATAGGCATCTTCACTTTTCCCTGCTGCGGAAAATGCCATAACATTGGCACATTCATACTTTAATTCTTCGTAATTTTTTTTGATATCATTGTATTCTTTTTTGGTATCCGGTGTCACGTATATCTTGTAACTTTCCAGATCTTTCTCCAATGCATCTTCCTGACTGCGGATTTTTTCCACCAGCTGGATCATGGAATCCAGATCCACCGCTATGATATGGGACAGACCCAGATTATGGATGTCCTGCGTCTGTTTCTGGATTTCTGCCAGACCCGAAACATTCTTTAAAGATACTTCCGAAATCTGTACGGCACTCCGGTTAACGTTCCTGATATTGGAAACAGACATCACGTTCGAGATGATACTGAATATTCCAAGTATAAATACCGGAATTAAAATGATAAGTTTGGTACTTAATTTCTTTTTCTGATTCATATGCTCCCACCTCTTAGCCTGCTACTGATTTTGTAATACCATTGACCAGATTATCCATCAGTTCCTGTAACTTTACGTGGTTTGGATTTCCTGCTGCCATCGTATTCCCGAATTCCTTGCTTGCATCCCAGTAACTGTTTCCGACACGCTGCAGTTTTCCGAATTCCGACTGTGCAATCACTGCCTGAATGGATGGAGAAGCCTTAACCGCATCCGAATCCGCTGCCTTTGTATTGGAAGGTCCCTGTCCGTTCATCTCAAACCGGACAGTCTGGTTCTGCTCATTGGTCAACCAGTCTGCCAGTTTTGCTGCCCACTGTGGATTTGCCGAATAAGCACTGACTCCCATCAGCTTATAGCCGGTAAAGGAAGCCATCTGTACCTGTTTTCCTGCCACGGTATAGGTCGGAAGCTTGGCTGCGCCAATATCATTTCCCCAGATCTTTTTCAGTTCGGTCTCACTCCATACACCGCTTACCCCTGCAATTACACTGCCTTTTTTTGCACCTTTAATAAAATCTTCATTCACCGCATTTTCAAATCCACTGCTGGAACTGATATCAAGCATCGCCTGCGCAATATCCACGCCTTTGATATCCCCTTCGGTGGAATTCCATTCACAGTGGTTTGTCACATTGTCATCATTGATACCGAAATCCAGTCCTGTATTTCCGAAAAACGAATACAGATACCAGCCGGAAGACCAGTCCATCATAAACTTCTTATGATTTTTTTCTGCTACTTTTAAAATGCCGTCAAGGGTTTTGACATCCGAATCACTCAGGTACTTTTTGTTATAATACAAAAAATACCCATTGTCTGCAGTCATGGGATATGCATAAAGCGTATCATCGACTGTGGCAGCGTCTATTGCGCCCTCCACATTTGCTTTTTTCACTTCGTCTGCATTCGGAACCGGATACAATGCACCACCGGCCACCATAGAAGCCACCTGGTCATCTGCAAGAATAAACACATCAGCTGCATTATGCACATCTCCAAGCACATTGTCACGCGTATCGGAATCCGCATTCTGTTCCAGGGTGATATCAAAAGTTGCCTGACCCTTATACTCTTCCTTGAAACTGTCGATCATCTTATTCAACGCATCATACGTTGATTCCTCTGCCCACACTCTCAGTTTTACCGTTCCGCTCGTCCTGTCCGTCTCCTGTGCACCGCCCTGCGTGGTCTCCGTTGCACCCTGAGGCACCGCCGATGCGCAACCGCCCAGCATGGACACGGCAAAGATTCCTGCCAGCACGGCCGACAATAACCTCTTTCTCTTCATAAAGTCTCTCCCTTTCTTCATGTCGTTTCCACCTTTTGTTGTATATACACAAATTTCACAGTGGATTAACTGTTATTATACTATAAATATTTGCAAAAAACAGGTAAAATCGCATTTTTATTGCGCATTTTTACCTGTTTTTTGCGTTTTTATTATATTCTTTTATACGTTATCAGTGATAGATTATTTCAACATGTTTTCCAGTGCCGTCTTCGCCTGTGCAATTGCATCCGGAATACCAGCCGGATTCTTTCCACCGGCCTGCGCCATATTCGGACGTCCACCACCGCCACCGCCAACGTTTCCGGCGATCGCCTTGATCAGATTACCGGCATGTGCCCCCTGCTTCATCGCTGCATCGGTTGCCATGGCAATCAGGTTTACCTTTCCATCACAATCGGATGCGATCACTACGACGCCCTCACCGATCTTGTCCTTCAGCTGGTCACCGAGATCACGCAGACCATTCATATCCACACCGGATACGCTGGTTGCCAGAAGCTTCACACCTTTGACATCCTCGATCTGATTCATCACATCCCCAAGTGCATCCTTGGCTGCCCTGCTCTTTAACGCCTCGTTCTCGCTCTGCAGTTCTTTCATCTCTGTGGTCAGATGCTCCAGACGTTCCTTAAGGTTTGCAGGTGTAGACTTTACAACCTTCGCTGCTTCCTGAAACTCTTCTTCCATCTTTTTGTAGTATGCAATCACATTGTCACCGGTCAGTGCTTCGATACGGCGCACACCGGCTGCAACACCGCTCTCAGAAAGAATCTTAAATGTCTTGATTTCTGCAGTATTCTTTACATGTGTACCGCCACAGAACTCCCTGGAGAACTCTCCCATGGAAACGACACGGACTTTTTCCCCATACTTTTCGCCAAACAGAGCCATTGCCCCGGTCTTCTTTGCCTCATCAACGGTCATGATATCGGTACGGACTTCCATGCCCTCGTTGATCTTTTCATTGACCATTTCTTCCACTTTCTGCAACTCTTCCGGAGTCATGGCTGCAAAGTGGGTGAAATCGAATCTGGTACGTTCACTGTCCTGATAAGACCCCGCCTGCTCGACATGTGTACCCAGCACTTCACGGAGTGCTTTCTGCAGTAAATGGGTTGCCGAATGGTTTGCACAGGTCTTTGCGCGAAGTTTTGCGTCTACAACCAGTTCCACTTCCTCGCCGGTATGGATCATACCGGACACCATATGCCCGATATGTCCGTATTTACCGCCCAGAAGCTTAACCGTATCCTCAACCTGGAATACACCGTCCGCCGTACGGATCTGTCCCTTATCGCCCTGCTGACCGCCCATTGTGGCATAAAACGGAGTCTTCTCTACGATAATGGTTCCTGCATCCCCATCGGAAAGTGCTTCCACGATCTCGGTCTCGGTCGTCATAACCGTAACTTTAGAAGCATATGTCAGATTCTCGTATCCGACAAATTCTGTTGTGATGGAAGGATCAATCTGCTCGTAAACCGTTGCATCCGCACCCATGTAGTTTGTCACTTTACGGGCACTTCTGGCTTTCTGCCTCTGTTCTTCCATACAGGCCTTAAACTCGTCCTCATTATAGGAAAAGCCCTTTTCTTCAAGGATTTCTTCGGTCAGATCTACCGGGAATCCGTAAGTATCGTAAAGTTTGAATGTATCGGCACCGGAAAGTTCCTTTTTGCCGTTTTTCTTCATCTCCTCCATCAGGTCAGACAAAATGGCAAGTCCCTGATCGATGGTCTTATTGAATTTCTCTTCTTCCTGTGTCAGAACCTTAAAGATAAATTCTTTCTTCTCTTCCAGTTCCGGATATCCATCCTTGCTC
>OJRW01003013.1_pt1 | contig 10759 bp, 8 predicted proteins | sample 1599231 | NCBI WGS metagenome assembly OJRW01 (sample SAMN04168656, study PRJEB22393) | human gut metagenome | biome: human gut microbiome; feature: stool | host: Homo sapiens | collected 2014-03-17
ATTTATTATTTTATTCTATATTAGTGCTGGATACTGTCGGGGTCAAAGTTGTGTGCCATCAAGGCAGAGATGGCGGGCAGCGCGGCAGCAATCAGGGCTTTGTCATGGTTAGGGGCCAGGCGGGTGGCGGAATCAAACAGCATGGTGTTTTCCTGTTGCGGGGTGCTGGCGGGCCAGGTGGGAATGCCGCTGTGCTGCGGGTTTCCGGTACGGGCAAAGGCCAGAACGGCATCAAAAATCTGCTGTTCCAGCTGCGGGGTCACGCCGGAAATGTTGGCAGAAGGCACCAGCTCAGTATTATGGAAAACAAACGGGATATCGGAACAATGCCATGGGGCGCGGCCGCCCTCAATGGTGAAATCCTGATTGAAGAAATAGCTCCACACCGGGCCGGTTTCCGCCCGGCGGCGGATATAGCGCATGGTCGGCTCCCGGAACAGTACATCCAAAAACGGCAGGTCGGCGGCGCTGCGTTCGGGGTAGGCGGCGTGGAACAGCGGCAGCAGGGCATCCGCCGTCTGCTTGCCCAGCATTTTTTCGGCAAAGCCTTCGGCCTCGGCGGCGCTCATCTGCGCTTTGTTCAGGCCGAAGCCATTGAAGGCGGCAAACTCGCCAAACACGGTGCCCACCAGAAGGGGAATGCGGGCGGTTTCGGGGCGGAACGCATTTTCCAGCGGGTCACCCAGATAAAAGGCGTTGGGGTGTGGGGCGCAGCCGGTGTTTTTTCCGGCTGCTTTCAAGGCGGGGGCTACTTTATTATAAGCGGCGGCAAGCGCGGCATAGGGTACCGTTTCCAGTGCGGCGATATCCGCCGCGCCAAGCTCCGCCATCAGAGCCTCGGCGCAGTCCCGCCCGCTGCCGGTGCAGTCGGCCAGGCGGCCCAGAACGCCGCTCATCACAATACCTTTGTGGAACAGCCCGTCCGCGGCGGGGGTCTGCAGCAGGGTGGTCACCTTGGCACCGCCGCCGGACTGGCCGAACAGCGTGACGTTTTCCGGGTCGCCGCCGAAGTTTGCGATATTTTCGTGAATCCACTGCAAAGCTGCGACCATATCGGCGTTGCCGGCGTTGCCGGAATTCTTATATTCCTCGCCGAACGGGGAAAGATCGAGATAGCCGAGGATATTGAGGCGGTGGTTGAGTGAAATGACGACGACATCGCCGTATTTGCTCATGTTTTCGCCCTCGTAGGCGATGTGCTCAATGGAGGAGCCCGCCGCGAATCCGCCGCCGTGCAGCCAAACGAGCACGGGCTTTTTGGCGTTCGGGTCAAGATGCTGTGTCCAGATATTGAGGTACTGGCAGTTCTCATCGAGCGGCCAATAGCGGTGCGGCACCATCAGCTCGTTGCTGGGCTGATCCTGCTGCAGCATGGGGCACACGTAGCCGTAAGCCAGCGCGTTTTTGATGCCCTCCCACGGCTCTACCGGGGTCGGCTGGTGGAAACGCTTTGCATCGGCGTATTTTACGCCGTGGAACACATATGTGCCGTCAAGCTGAAAACCGCGCAGCTTACCGGCTTTGGTCTCGACGACCGGGTCTGTTTTGGTGCACATGAAATTTCTTGCCATATATCACAACTCCTTAAAAATTTGACAAGTAAAAAATAACCTTGCAATGTTAATTGTAAGGTTATTTCTCATAAATGTCAATATTCTAATTTTTGATTTTATGTGCAATTTACAAGAACAGGTCTTTTAAAAGCTGCTTTCCGGTCTTTGTGCGGAAGATGTTCTCGTACACCTTTTCGGCGGCTTCATGGGTCATGCCGCTCTCGAAAATGTTTACGAGGAAATCGGCTTCAACCAAAATCTGATAATCGATGCCGTTGATGTTCGTGTACGTGTGGTGGTGGCCGATGAGATAGCAGATACGCTCCGTCTGCCCATGGGTATAACCGCACGCAGGCAGCATTTCGAGTGCGATGGGCGGGCCTTCCACCTCCTGGTGAGAGCCGTTGCAGTTACCGTATTTTTCAAAGCACACTCGGATGCCGATGTCGTGCGTAATGGCGGCGGCTTCCAAAATTTCTTTTGTCGCATCGTCCACGTCTTCGCCCTCCGCGATGGTCTTTGCGAACGCGAACACCTTCAAAAAGTGGTTGACGCGCTCGACACAGCCGCCCTCGTACTCCGTCATTTTCAAAACGAGCTTGCTAAAATTTGTCATGTTTTTCACTTCTTTCTTTCAAAATCGTCTGCGCAGGTGATGAGCGCCTTCTGCAAACCCATGGCATGTGCGATAGGCAACGCGAGCGCAAGTTGCATTTTGGCGTAGCCCCTGCGGCGCTCGCTCGGCACGATGCGCTCTGTGCCTCAATCCGCAAGATACGCTTTATACTGCGCTTCCGTAATCTGCTCGGGTAAAATGAGCTTCCTTAAAATTTCTCCCGTTATTTTGCCATGACAGCCTCGATGTCTTCGATGGTGCGCGGCACGGACGCAGAGAGGTTCTCTGCGCCGGTCGGCGTGACAAGGCAGTTATCCTCCACGCGGAAGCCGATGCCGAGATCTTCGGCGTAAATGCCGATATCAACGCAGAAGACCATGTTCGGCGCGATAGGCTTGCCGAGTGCATCGACAACATCGTGCACGTCGTAGCCGACATGGTGCGCACCGCCGTGCCACATGTATTTGCCAATCTCATCGTAAGAGGACAGCAGACCGATCTTTTTCAGCTGCTCACAGCAATAGCGGCGGGCGGTCTTATCCACATCGTCCATGAGCATACCGGGCTTGATGATGGAGAACATGTAGTTCGACGTATTGAGGGCACACTCATACAGCATGCGCTGCTCTTTCGAGTATTTGCCGTTGCACGGCCAGCCACGGGAGACATCGTTGCACTCGCCGTCCCACTGCGCGCCAACGTCATTCAAGATCATATCGCCGTCTTTGGCTTGTCCCATGTAGCTGTCGTAATGGATGCAGAAGTTGTTTTCGCCGGCGGAAATGATGGAGTGGAACGCGGGCTCAAGCACGCCGGCGCTGGTGAGGGCGTAGTCGAACTCGGCTTTATACTCGTACTCATACATGCCGGGGTGCGAAGCGCGCATCATGCGCAGAATGCCTTCGCGCGTAACGGTCATGGCACGACGCATGGCGTCAATCTCGCACGGAGCCTTCAGGGTACGCAGGCGCTTTAAGATGGGCAGGATATTTTCAACCGTGAGGAACGGGTAGCCGGTCTTAATGGTCTGCGCGAAGCGGTGGGCTTCATCTAAGCCCTCGTCCGGCGTATGGCGGTAGAGGTCGAGGTAGACGCGCTGCACGTTGCCGCTGTTCAAAACACGGTGGATATCGTTTTCAAAGTTCTCAACGAAGCGAATATCCGTGATTCCGGACTGCGCCATAACTTCATCGGCTTTCGGTCTGCGGCCCGTCCAGCGCTCTTTCATGAGATCCGGCGGGAGGATATAGATGGATTCCTGCACATTGCCGCCGATTTTTGTGGCGACCAACACGAGCCCCGCGAATTTAATGCCCGTTAAATACAGGAAATTACGGTTTGTGAAGAATGTATAGTACGCATCGGCACTCTGGCGCGGTGCGCTGCCGGAAAAGAACACGGCTACGCTGCCGTCTTTCATTTCGGCGTACAGGCGCTGACGGTTTGCCTTGTGGAATTCTGCTGTCATGATAACCCCTCCGAATCTTTTTAGTGCTTATTTATATTTTCTAACGACTCGTTTCTACGAGTCGTTCAGGAACCCCATTGACTGGGTTTCCTGCAGCTAAACAGTCCACCGGACTGTTTAGCCTACCTTCCTAGTCCTAATGTAGGCAAAAGGATTTCGTCGTCTGCGGACGACGAATCAGGGCTCTGCCCTGATAACCCGCAAGTTTTCTGAAGAAAACTTGACCAAAGACTTTGTTTGTCGCTTCGCTATGTTTACTTCAGCTTTGCTGCAAGTGCAACCCAGCCTTTTTCCTCTTTGCGGTCGATGATCTCGAATTTATCCGCGAGGCACGCCAAAACATCGTCTTCCCTTGTATCGATGATGCCGCTCATGATATAGACGGTATCGGGTTTCATGAAGCGCGGGGCATCTTTTGTGAGCAAAATCACGACGTCTGCGACGATATTCGCGACAACGACATCGAATGTGCCGGTAACCTTATCCGCCAGATTGCCGCAGATGCCGGTGAACTTATCGCCGACGTGGTTGATCTCTGCGTTTGCGACGGCGGTCTTGACGGCGAGAGCATCAATATCGACGCCAACGGCGCTGCCTGCGCCGAGCAGCAGACCGGCGACGGACAAAATACCGCTGCCGCAGCCCATATCAAGCATGGTATCGCCCGGCTTTACATACTTTTCGAGCAGCTCCATGCAAAGGCGGGTCGTTTCATGCGTGCCGGTACCGAACGCGAGGCCCGGCTCCAGATGCAGCACGACGCGGTCACCTGCTTCGTACTCGTCCTCCCACATGGGGCGCACAAGCAAGCGGTTGCCGACGGGGATGGGCTTAAAATACTTTTTCCAGTTGTTGATCCAATCCTCCTCCGCGCAGTTGGCGGCGGTGATGGTGTTCTCAATGCCGACGGCTTCAAAACGCTCTTTGAGGAACGAAATGGCTTCCGCCGGGTTTTCCTCCGGGCTGATATACACATGGATGATGCTTTTGGTGCGGTCTTTTTTGAGAAGGTCTTCGTCAATGAGGTCGATATGCGCGATTTCCATCGCTTCCTCTTCTAAATGCGAATAGTCTTCAATATAAATGCCGTAGGGCACGACCATCTGCGCAATGTCGCCCGCGCGGTCCGTATCCGCCGCGGGAATGGTGACCTGTAATTCGGTCCAGTCTGCGTTTACCTGATCTGTCATACTTTTTAACTCCTGTTCTCTTTTTATAAAATGCAGAAAATTATCTATACATTTCTCATATAAGCTGATTATACAACGCGCCCGGAAAACTTGCAATAGGAGGCCCTGCGACAATCATGACAAAACGCAAATTTCTGCTGCAAGGCATCGCTTTAACGGCATTTTCACTGTTTTTCCGCATTACGAATATCGGCTACCGTGCGTATTTATCGGGCAAAATCGGCGCGGAGGGCATGGGGCTTTACCAGCTCATCTTCTCCGTGTTCCTGCTCGCCATCACACTTTCCACTTCCGGCATCAGCTTGGCCGTGACGCGCATGGTGACGGCAGCCATTGCGGCGAACCGCCGCTGCACGGTGCGCAGCGTGGTGACGCAGTGCTTTTTGTTCTGCCTGACGGTGAGCTGTACCATTGCGGTTTTGCTGCTGTGCTTTTCGGATTTTGCCGCCGCGCATATTTTGGGCAACGCCGGCGCGGCGCCGTCTCTGCGCATTTTGGCGCTTGGGCTGCCGTTTATGTCGCAGTGCACGTGCATGAAGGGATATTTCTTAGCAGTGGACGAATCGCTTTCCACCTCATGGAGTGACGCGGTGGAACAGGTGCTGACGATTTTCTCCGCCGTTGTGCTGTTCTGGTATTTTGCGCCGCAGAGCATAGAAGCCGCGTGCTTTGCGGCGATGATTGCTTCAACATTCGGAGAAGCCGTCTCGTTTTTGGCGGGGTTTCTCATTTACCGCCGCAGCTTAAAGCGCAACACGCCGAAAGAAAAAGAGCAGGCGACGGGCGTTCTGCACGGGATGTTCCACATTGCGGTGCCGTGCACGCTTTCGAGCGCGGCACGCAGCTTGCTTTCAACGACGGAAAATCTGCTCATCCCGCGCGAGCTCGGGCGGTACGGGCTCAGTTGTGCGGCTTCCATGTCCGCCTACGGTTTATTGCAGGGCATGGCAATGCCGATGCTGTACTTTCCGTCTTCGTTTTTGACGTCGTTCGCGTCTTTGCTCATCCCGAAAACGGCGCGGGAATTTGAGCTTTCGCACCGCAGGGCCGTGCGGCACATCACGCAGCGCGCGGTGCACGCAGCCCTGCAGTTCGGCATTTTCTGCGCGGGGATCTTCTTCGTTTTCGGCAGTGACTGGGGCGAGGCGTTTTATAAGAGCCGGGAAGCCGGGGCATACCTCAAAATTTTGGCGCCGCTCGTACCGCTTTTGTATCTGGATGTCGTGGTGGACAGTCTTTTAAAGGGGCTTGACGAGCAGCTGAACTCCATGAAATACAACTTTTCGGATTCGTTTCTGCGTGTGCTTTCGATTCTGCTTTTCATGCGGTTTGCCGGTATGCGGGCGTACATTGCAATTTTGTTTTTCTCGTCCATCTTCAACGCGATGCTGAGCGTACGAAGATTATTAAAAGTCGCCGATGTACATATCGGGCTATTGAAAAGTGTAGTGATGCCGACGTTTTTCGCAATGCTTGCCGCGAATGCAACACAGTTTTTATTGAAAAGCATTTCGCTTTCGGGTATTCCCCTTGTTTTGCTGCAAACGGCGGTTTGTGCAGGGTTTTATGCCGCTTTGCTGTTTCCGTTTTTAAAGCTGTGCGCGTATCATACGGACAAAAAGCAAACCGTTAAAACATAAAAGCGGCGCTCCGACAGGTTGCCCTGCCGAAGCGCCGTGGTTTTATTTACGTGTTGTCAGAGAGAAATCAGATCCAACGGGTCTCGGTCATCTTCGGCTCGAAGATGATAGCGGACTTCAGGGTCTCAACAGCCTTCATAAGGCCCTCGTTCTGGCTCATGAGGCTATCCTCATGCTCAATGCTGATGGCATAGTCATAGCCGACAAGGCGCAGAGCGCTGATGATGTCCTTCCAATAGAGCAGATCGTTGCCGTAGCCGACGCTGCGGAAGATCCAGGAGCGATGTGCTTCGTCTGCATAGCTCTTCGTGTCGAGCGCGCCGTTCTTTGCCATGTTGTACTTATCGAGGCGGGTATCCTTTGCGTGTACGTGGAAGATTGCGTCGCCGCCGAGCTCACGGATAACAGCAACCGGATCCATGCCCTGCCAAATGAGGTGGGACGGGTCAAAGTTTGCGCCGATCTCCGGGCCCACAGCCTCACGGAGCTTGAGGAGCGTCTCCGTGTTGTAAACACAGAAGCCCTGGTGCATTTCAAGAGCGATCTTGTTGACGCCGTGCTCTTTTGCGAATGCTACAAAATTCTTCCAGTAATCGACAAGAATCTTCCACTGATACTCGAGGATCTTACCGAAATCGTCCGGCCATGCGCATACAACCCAGTTCGGATACTGAGAGGTCTCGCAATCGCCCGGGCAGCCGGAGAAGCAGTTGATCTGATGCAGGCCGTATTTTTCAGCCATCAGAACTGCGTTGCGCATGTCCTTATCATAAGCCGCAGCCAGCTCCTTATTCGGGTGGATCGGGTTGCCGTGGCAGGAGAATGCGCTGACTTCCATATCATACTTCTTGATGGTATCGCAGAACTCCTGATACTTTGCTTCATCGTGGAGCAGAACTTCCGGATCGCAGTGATCTTTGCCCGGATAGCCGCCGCAGCCGATTTCGACCATCTGGATGCCCATGGACTTGAAATACTTCAGTGCGTCCTCAAGAGGCATGTTGCCTACAACATTGGTAAGTACGCCTAACTTCATGTTAAAACACTCCTTCTAATTGAATAAATCAAAAGAATAACAGATTGAATTGGGGCTTTTTCTGAAAGAGAAAACCCTGTTTGGTTTTATTGTACTATATTTCCTTGGTAAAATCAACATGGATTTGGCTTTTACGCCGCATTTTTTTGGAATGCCTTTCGGCAGATGTATTGAATTTTTGTGGTTCTCCGTCAAATTCACGGTAGAATTTCGCCGGGCCTTCCTCTATAATGAAAGTTAGCATTTTATTAAAGGCGGTATAGTTAAATGGAGAAGACCCAAAACTTTAAAAGCACCGTGTTTGCCTGCTACCGCGGGTATATCACGCAGGGCATTGTGAACAATCTCTCTCCCCTGTTTTTCGTGCTGTTCCAAAACAAATTCGGCATTTCGTATTCGCTGATTTCGGCGCTCATTCTGTGCAACTTTGTGACGCAGGTCATCACGGATACGCTTTCCGTTAAATACGTAGACCGCATCGGCTACCGAAAATCAGCGGTCATCGCACACGCGCTGGCGTTTTTAGGCCTTGTGATGCAGGGCACGCTGCCGAACGTGCTGCCTGCGCCGTATGTGGGTCTTGTCCTTGCGACGATTGTGAACGGCGTGGGCGGCGGCCTGATTGAAGTTATCATCAGCCCGATTGTCGATTCCTGCCCGGGCGATGCGAAGGCCTCCGCGATGAGCCTTTTACATTCGTTTTACTGCTGGGGACAGGTGGGCGTGGTGCTCATCACGACGCTTTTGCTGCGCTTGATCGGCGAGGATTTGTGGTTTATCATCCCGATTCTGTGGTCTTTGCTGCCGCTTTATAATTTATTCCGTTTCCTCAAGGTGCCGCTGATGCCCACCGTGCCGGAGGAAGAGAAAACACCGCTCAAAACGCTGTTTACCTCGAAAATTTTCCTCGTGGCACTGCTTTTGATGCTTTGCGCGGGCGCGAGCGAGCTTGCCATGAGCCAGTGGAGCTCGCTGTTTGCGGAGCGTGCACTCGGCGTGACGAAGGTCATCGGCGACCTTTTAGGACCGTGCCTGTTTGCGGTGTTTATGGGCATCGGCAGAACAATCTACGGCGTGTGGGGCGAGAAAATCCATTTAACGGGCGCGATGGTATTCTGCGCCGCACTGTGTATTTTGTGCTATCTTGGTACGGCTTTATTTGAAAACCCGTGGCTTTCTCTGCTTTCGTGCGCGCTGTGCGGCTTTTCCGTAAGCCTCATGTGGCCGGGCACGTTCTCGCTGACCTCCGCCGCGTACCCGAAGGGCGGTACGGCGATGTTCGGCATTTTGGCGGTGTTGGGCGATGTGGGCTGCTCTGTGGGCCCGGCATTGATGGGCGCAGTGAGCGGCGCGGTTTCCGGCAATGCAAACATCGCCGCATCTTTTCCGAATCTCACTGCGGACCAACTCGGTTTAAAGAGCGGCATGCTGTTTTCCGCGGTTTTTCCGGCATTTATTTTAATCGGCGTTCTGTTGCTCACACGGTTTCATAAGTCTGCAAATAAAAAGCCAAGCCCCAAAGCGGACTTGAGCGAAGAATAATTTATTGGCACCAGATAGAGAAAAAGTGCAACGCAAATCTCTTGCATTTGAATTTGCAAGGGATAAATTGTTGCACTTTTGCCAGATTGCTACCAAACAGAATTTACGAATGCAAACCTCAAAGCAGTTTGCTTCCTGCACGCTTTCTATCCTGCGGCCTGTGTCAGCACACATGCTGTTGTGCTCTGCGACATGAACGGCAGACAAACGCCGCTCTCACCTGCGCCGACCAGCAGCTCCGTGCCGTTTTCGCAGGAGACTTATACGTCAGATACTCACCGTAACAGTTGGGTTTCCAGCTCGCGAACGCGGCGAAGAATATCGACGGAATAGGACGGAATACGGCCGAGCGCATCGGGACCGACATTCAAAAGGTAGTTTACACCCATACCGTTGAGCTTCTGCTTGTTTGCAAGAATCTGCTCGGGTGTTTTCCAGTTGTGGTCGTAGTATTTGAAGCCCCATGTGTCGTTCAGCGTGGCCGCGGTCTCATAGAGGTTATACGGCGAATACTTGAAGCCGAACAGATCGTTCATGGACTGCATGTCCCCTGCGCGTTCTTTCGAGATCTCTGCCGGACGCTCTGCGGGAATCTCGTTATCGCCGAGAGAAACGTAATCATACACGCCGTTGCCGAGACGAGAGTTCACAAGGCAGTCCGGCTGATACTGCTTCACAAGGTCGTAAAGCTCCTGACTCTGCGCCTTTGTCATCACGCCCGGGGTGTCGAACCAGATCAGGCAGATGTCGCCGTATTTTGTCATGATCTCCTTCACCTGCGGCTTGATCTTCTCGTTAAAGCAGATGGAGTAGTCTTTGTTGTCTGCACCGGGGAAATCCCAGTTGTTATACCACGCCGTGCCGGCGCAGCCGGTGGTTTTGTCGTAGCCGCCGCCGTGCGGGTGGTGCCAGTCAAGCTCCTGCGAATAGTAAAGTCCCAGCTTTAAACCGTGCTTGTAGCAGGCTTCCGCCAACTCTGCGATGAGGTCTCTGCCAAATGGCGTTGCTTTTTTGATGTTGTATGCATCGCAGTCGGAATCAAACAACGCAAAACCCTCGTGGTGCTTAGAGGTAACCACAAAGTAGGTCATACCGCATTCTTTTGCAAGCTTTACCCACTCCTCCGCATTAAAATAAACAGGGTTAAACGCACCCGCAAGCTGTTCCATTTCGCGGTTCGGGATGGCAAAAGCAGACTGAATCCATTCACCGTAGTCGTAGGGCGTACGGCGCCCTCTGTACTCACCGGCGAGCATGGAATAGAGTCCGAAGTGGACCATCATGCCGTATTTCGCTTCGCGAAACCATTCGATATTGTTCATGCCTTTTCTGCACGGCTGCCGACGAAAAAATTGCGCAGCCGTGCTTCCTCCTTTGAGAATTTTTTGTGTGTCTTATTATAGCATACGGAACCGAATTTGTCTTGCAGTTTCTTTTGTACACGAGTGAAAAAAGCCATGCAGCGTGCTATGTTGAAAATAAAGACAAATCAGAGCGAAAAAACCGGAGGCATAGTATGGCGGAATATTTAGATATTGTAGATAAGAACGGGATCCCCACAGGCGAAACGGTAGAGCACGAAACGACGCACGCAAAGGGCTTTCGGCACCGCACCCGCGCTTGACGCAAAAGCACTTGCGAGTCTGCTTGCCGGCAAACCGTCAACCACAGCAAAAAAATAAAAAAGCCGAAAACCTTTGAAAATAAAGGCTTT
>OJRW01003015.1_pt1 | contig 10752 bp, 7 predicted proteins | sample 1599231 | NCBI WGS metagenome assembly OJRW01 (sample SAMN04168656, study PRJEB22393) | human gut metagenome | biome: human gut microbiome; feature: stool | host: Homo sapiens | collected 2014-03-17
AGCATCTGGGTCACTACCATAAAGGGCACGCCTGCAGCCCGGCAGGCGGCGGAAAACAGTCTGCGGCTGATCCGACTGGCCGGTGCGCCTTATGAGGTGCCGGTGGCGGTTGGAGCCACGGAGCCGCTGGCGGGGAACTGGAAGGGGCCGGATCCCCACATCCACGGGCCCAACGGCATCGGCGGGGTGGAGCTGCCGCCTTCGCCCCAGCAGCCGCTGGAGGAACCGGCCTGGGCGTTCATCGCCCGAATGGCCCGGGAGCACCCCGGCGAGCTGACCTTGGTGACGCTGGCCCGAATGACGAATCTGGCAAAGGCTCTGGAGATAGAGCCGGATCTGCCCCGGCTGTTGAAACGGGTGGTGTTCATGGGCGGCACGTTCCACGCGCCGGGAAACGTGTCCCCGGTAGCGGAGGCCAACATCGCAGGGGACCCGGAGGCGGCGGACCGGGTGTTCCAGGCGGGCTTTGACCTGACCATGGTGGGGCTGGATGTGACTCAGAAGGTGCGGCTGACCACGGACCATGTGGCGATCCTGGACAAGTACGCCGCGCCGGAGAACCGGCCCATTGTGGACTATCTGAAGCAGGCACTGCCCTTCTACTTCCGGTTCAACCGACTGCAAAACAACTGTCTGGACCACTGCCCGGTCCACGACCCGCTGGCCATGCTGGCGGCGGTGGATCCCAGTGTGGTGACGGTGCGGACCATCCCCGCCCGGGTGGAGTGCGGCGGCAGCTTCTGCCGGGGCATGGTGGTGGCGGATCTGCGGGAGCATCCCATCGAGGCTCCCGGCGTCTCCATCTGCGTGGATGTGGACAGCCGCCGGGCCCTGGAAGAGCTGCTCACCACCTTTATGGCATGAGGGAGGAGAAGGACATGCGCGTTGTCAACTTCGGGTCCCTGAATATCGACTACGTCTACCGGGTGGACCACTTCGTCCAGCCCGGAGAGACCATGAGCGCCCAGTCCCTGCAGATCCAGTGCGGCGGCAAGGGGCTGAACCAGTCCGTGGCTCTGGCTCGGGCCGGGGTGGAGACCTGGCACGCGGGCCTCATCGGGCCGGAGGGGCATTTTCTGAAGGAGACGCTGGACCGGGCAGGCGTCCACACCCGGTTTGTGGAGGAGTCCGCAGGCAGCACCGGCCACGCCATCATCCAGGTGGACAGCACCGGCCAGAACAGCATCCTGCTCCACGACGGGGCCAACGGCCGCCTGACCCCGGACTTTGTGACGGCGGTGCTGGATCAGTTCTCAGCCGGGGACACGGTGCTGCTGCAGAATGAGACCAGCTGCGTGGAGGAAATCATCCACCAGGCGGCCCGCCGGGGGATGCGGACGGCCATGAACGCGGCTCCCGCCAATGAGAAGCTGGTGGGCCTGCCGCTGGAGGCGCTGTCCTGGCTGTTGGTGAACGAGGTGGAGGGCGCCTTTCTGGCGGGAACGGAGGCGCCGGAGGCGATTCTGGACACGCTGGCGGCGCGGTACCCGGAGACCACTGTGGTGCTGACCTTGGGAGAACAGGGCGCTGCTGCAGCGCGAGGGGGCTGGCGGGCCTGGGGCCCAGCCCGGAAAACGGCGGTGGTGGACACCACTGCGGCGGGAGACACCTTCACCGGCTACTTCCTGCGCCGGGCGCTGGAGGGCGGCACACTGGAAGAGGCACTGTCCCTGGCCGCGGCGGCTAGCGCCCTGGCGGTGTCCCGGCCCGGCGCGGCGGATGCGGTGCCGGGATATGAAGAGGTCCTGCGGACCCTGTAAATCGGAAAAACACGGAAGCCCCGGACGAAACTCCGTCCGGGGCTTCCGTTTCTATCCTGCGGGCCAATAGACCCTCAGTCCCGCTTTCGGACGGCGGCGGAGCCCAGGCGGAGCTCCGTCCGATACTTGGCCACCGTGCGGCGGGCGATGCGGATGCCCTGCTCCGCCAGCAGCTCCGCCAGCTTCTGGTCACTGAGCGGGCGACTGTGGTCCTCCTGCCGGATCAGCTCCAGCAGCCGCAGCTTCACCGTCTGCTGGGAGGGACCCTGCTCCCCCAGAGCGCGGCTGAAGAAATAGCGGAGGGGGTACGTCCCCTGCCGGCACTGGAGGTATTTCTCCCGAGTGGCCCGGGAGACGGTGGAGGGATGGAGGTGGAGTCGCTCCGCCAGTGTCACCATGGTCATGGGGACCAGCTCTGTGGTCTGGCCGGCAAAAAAGGCCCGCTGGGTCTCCAGGATCGCCTCCGCGCACTGGCGGAGGGTGCTGCCCCGGCGCTCCAGGCTGTTCAGCAGCCACTTGGCCTGCTGCATCTTTTGCTGGAGATAGGCCCGGGTCTCCGGCTCGTCGGATTCCTTCAGAAGCCGCACATAGTACTGGCTGATGGACACCCGGGGAAGGTAGTAATCGTTCAGGATCACCTGGAGCTTTCCGTCCAGTTCCGCGATGAACAGATCCGGCCGGACATAGAGTGTGGGCTCCGCCGGCTGGAAGGAGCGGCCGGGGCAGGGATCCAGGGCAGAGATCCGCTTTTCCGCCGCCCGGACCTCCTCTGGCGTGGTATGGAGTTCCCGGGCAATGAGGCTGTAATGCTTCTTGCCCAAGTCCGGCAGGAAGCGGCGGACGATCTCCATATCCAGGGGGGAGGGAGCATCCTGCCGGGCCAGCTGCAGCAGCAGGCACTCCGACAGGGACCGGGCGCCCACGCCGGCGGGGTCCAGGCTCTGGAGGGTCTCCAGCGCTTGCTGGGTCAGGGCCTGGGGGATCTTCAGATCTGCCACGCCGTCCAGGTCCTCCTGGCTGAGGCGGCCCTCCTCGTCCACCAGCTCTGCCAGATACCGGGTCAGGGCCAGCAGGGGCTTGGGCAGGCGCCGGCGCTCCAGCTGGTCGCAAAGGAAGGCGGAGAGGCTCTCCGTCTCCCGGTCCGCGGCGCCCCGGTCCGGCATGGCGCCGTGGCCGTCCTCCGGCAGGCCGCCATTGATCCAGTGGACCTTCTGCCGCAGGGCCTCATAGGCTTTGTGGAGGGAGGACAGATCAGTCTGCTCCACCAGAGGGTTTTCTTCGCTGACCTGGTTCAGATAGTCCAGCAGCTCCTGGGAGTTCATCTGCAGAAGCTCCATGGACTGCAGGAGCTGGGGGGTGAGCTTCAGCTCCTGCCGAAGCTCTGTGCTGAGATGGATCAAACTCATGGACCGGAACCTCCTCTCACGCCCGGGCGGTCACGTATTTGGCAATCTTGCGGGCTGCTGTGGCCTGGGAGATGCCCAGCTCCCGGGCCACGGCCACTGTGGTGCCGCACCGCTGGTAGGAATCCCGGATGATTTGGGCCTCGTAGGCGTCCATCCGCTCCGCCAGCGTGCCGCCGGGAAGCAGCTCCGCAGGGGCCGACGCGTCGGCGGTGTACTCCAGCGGCAGGGCAGGAATGTCCAGAATGGGGTCCTGGGCAGTGATTACCAGCCGCTCCATCAGGTTCTCCAGCTGGCGCACGTTGCCGGGCCAATCGTACTGCTCCAGAAAAGCCAGAAAGCGGGGGCTGCAGGTGAGGGACTTGTTGTACTCCCCGCAGAAGCGGGCCAGGAACTGGTGGGCCATGGGGACGATGTCCTCCTTCCGCTGCCGCAGGGGGGGGATGTGGATGCGGATGACGTTCAGCCGGTAGAAGAGATCGGACCGGAACAGACCGCGCTGCACCGCCTCCTCCAGATTGCGGTTGGTGGCAACGATCAGCCGGAAGTCCAGCTCGATCTTCTGGGTGCCGGAGAGGCGCTCAATGGTCTTCTCCTGAATCAGCTGCAGGAGCTTGGACTGGATATGGGCGGGCAGCTCGCCGATCTCATCCAGGAACAGCGTGCCGTGGTTGGCCAGCTCGATCTTGCCGATCTTGCCGGAGGAGGAGGCCCCGGTGAAGGCGCCCTTCTCATAGCCGAACAGCTCTGACTCAATGAGATTTTCATGGAGCACCGCGCAGTTTACCTCGATAAAGGGCCCGTTTGCACGGTTGCTCATCTTGTGAATGGCCTTGGCGATGGCGCTTTTACCCACGCCGGTCTCTCCGGTGATGAGAATGTTGGCCCGGGTGTTGGCAGTGTTCTGCATCAGCGTCCACAGCCGCTGCATGGGGGCGCTTTTGAACAGCAGATTGGTGGAGGTGGCCCGGGTCCGCAGCTCGGCAATCTCCTGGGAGTAGTGCTGCAGGGAGTCCTGCATCCGGCGGTAGTTCCGTTGGATGGAGTTGATCTGCTCCATGGACACGGTGTTGAAGCAGACGGCGTATTTCAGCTCCCCGTTGGCGTCAAACAGGGGAATGCCCACGGTCATCACGTTTTTGTGGGTGTGGTTGATGGTCTGTGTGGCGCTGATCTTCTTCCGCCGCCGGATGACCTCCGCCGTAATGCAGGGGGTGAAGGTGCCGTCCGCCTCCAGATCAAAGGCGGACTTGCCAACGATGGAGTCATGGGCAAAACCGAAGTTTTTCTCATAGGTCTCGCTGACCCGCAGAATGATGCCGTTGCCGTCCGAGACCATCATGTCATCCGCCAGGACCAAGTTGTTTTCCGGGCTGAGGATCTCCAGAAGTCCCTCCAGATTGATCCCCTCGTCGTGGAAAGCAGAAAAAGACGGAATCGCCATAGGCGCAGACCTCCTGTGCCGGACTGAATGCCGGTTGCTCTATTCAAAAATGAGTATAGCATATTCAGAAATGAATAGGAAGAGGCGGGAAATATTTTTGGCTCGTGAAATTTCACGAAAATTCGACAGACAGACTGCTGTATTTCACAAACAAACTGCGGAAAATGCTGGAAGACACTGACAAATTTGTTATTCAAAAATGAATAATCCCGCATGGAAACGGCTGACGGCACCGGGAAAAGCAAGCGATTTACCACTTGGATTTTAGCAACCTACACAAAAAAACGAACCGAAAATGAGAGAATTACACCTGGAAAAATGGCATGATTTTTGCTATAACTAAATTGTTGGATGATTACTCTCCAACAGTTTGCTGAGCAAAATATGATTAAGGAGGACATTCCAATATGTATCAGACCATTCGCTATGAAAAGAACGGCAATATCGGGATCGCCACCATCAACCGCCCCGAGGCGCTGAATGCGCTGAACTCCACCGTGATCTCTGAGCTGGAACAGCTCATCAGCGAGGTGGAGAAGGATGCCGAGCTGGGCGCCTTCATCATCACCGGCGAGGGCCGCTCCTTCGTGGCCGGCGCCGACATCGGCGAGCAGAGCACCATGGACGTGGCCGCCGGCCGCAAGTGGGGCCAGCGGGGCAGCGCCCTGTTCCGCCGGATCGAGAAGCTGGAGATCCCCACCATCGCCGCAGTGAACGGCTTCGCTCTGGGCGGCGGCTGTGAGCTGGCCATGTCCTGCGACATCATTCTGGCCGCCGGCCCCAACGCTGAGGGCAAGGGCGGCGCCAAGTTCGGCCAGCCCGAGGTGGGCCTGGGCATCACCCCCGGCTTCTCCGGCACCCAGCGTCTGCCCCGCCGTGTGGGCGTGGCCAAGGCCAAGGAGTTGATCTTCTCCGGCAAGCAGATCGGTGCTGAGGAGGCCAAGCGCATCGGCCTGGTGAATGAGGTCTATGCCGCCGAGGAGCTGCTGAACAAGGCTGTGGAGATGGCCAAGTCCTTCACCGCCAACGCCCCCATCGCTGTGAAGTATTCCAAGGCCTGCATCGACCGCGGGATGCAGATGGACATCGACAACGGCATCGCCCTGGAGAACGAGCTGTTCGCCATGTGCTTTGCCACCGAGGACCAGAAGGAGGGCATGGGCGCCTTCCTGGAGAAGCGCAAGGAGAAGCACTTCCAGAACAAGTGAGCGCAGACCGGCAAGAGGCCGTCCATTTCATTACATATAAAGAGGGAAGTCAGGCATGAAAAAAGTTCGCGTGCTTACCGCCGAGGAGGCGGCGCTGCTGGTGAACGACGGCGATACCATCGCCACCGGCGGCTTTGTCAGCTGCGCCTGCCCTGAGGCGCTGTCCAAGGCATTGGAGAAGCGGTTCCTGGAGACGGGCCATCCCAGAGATCTGACGCTGTTCTTCGCGGCAGGCCAGGGCCACCGGGACGGCACCGGCGGCGACCACTACGGCCACGAGGGCATGGTCAAGCGGGTCATCGGCGGCCACTGGGACCGGGCCCCCAAGCTGGGCGATCTGGCCCTGAGCAACAAGATCGAGGCGTATAACCTGCCCCAGGGCGTCATCTCCCACATGTACCGGGACATCGCGGCCCACAACATCGGCACCATCACCCACGTGGGCCTGTACACCTTTGCCGACCCCCGCAACGGCGGCGGCAAACTCAACGATGTCACCAAGGAGGACCTGGTGAAGGTCGTCGAGATCGAGGGCCAGGAGCGGTTGCTCTACAAGGCGTTCCCCATCAATGTGGTGTTCCTGCGTGCCAGCTACGCCGACGAGTACGGCAACTGCACCGTTCACCGGGAGATCGGCCCCATCGACGTCACCGCCATGGCTCAGGCCTGCAAGAACTCCGGCGGCCGGGTCATCGTCCAGGTGGAAAAAATCGTCCAAGGCGGCAGCCTGGATCCGAAACTGGTGGCAATTCCCGGTATCTATGTGGATTCTATTGTGGTAGGATCCATTGAGGATAACGAGCAGTGCCTGGGAATGCCCTATGACGGCAGCCTGACCGGCGAGTTCCGCATTCCCGTGGACGCCATCCCACCCATCCCGCTGGACGCCAAGAAGATCATCGCCCGCCGGGCCGCCATGGAGCTGCCCCAGGATGCCATTGTGAACCTGGGCACCGGCGCGCCGGAAAAAATTGCCAACGTGGCGGCGGAGGAGGGCATCTCCGACAAGATGACCCTGACCGTGGAGGCCGGCTCCATCGCCGGCGTGCCCATGGGCGGCACCCAGTTCGGCGCCGCAGCCAACTCCATGGCCATCATCCCCCACAACGTCCAGTTTGACTTCTACCAGGGCGGCGGCCTGGATGTGGCCTTCCTGGGCCTGGCGGAGACGGCACCCAACGGCGACCTGAACGTGTCCAAGTTCGGCACCCGTCTGGCTGGCGCCGGCGGCTTCATCGACATTACGCAGAATGCCAAGAAGGTGGTCTATTGCGGCACCTTCACCGCCAAGGGCCTGAAGACTGCCTGCGAGGACGGCAAGCTGGTGATCGTCCAGGAGGGCGCCAAGAAGAAGTTCGTCAACCAGGTGGAGCACATCACCTTCTCCGGCAAGTATGCCGTGCAGGTGAAGCAGCCTGTTCTGTACATCACCGAGCGGGCTGTGTTCGAGCTGCGGCCCGAGGGCGTGACTCTGATCGAGATCGCGCCGGGCATCGACCTCCAGACCCAGGTGCTGGATCAGATGGAGTTCATGCCGAAGATCGCTGAGGACCTGAAGCTTATGGACGAGCGCATCTTCAAAGATGAGCTGATGGGACTGGCGGAAGCCTGAGAATTTCCACCGTCGCGGCAATGCGATTTCCAGCCCTGACCGGGCCGCAAATCGCGCCGCTGCCTCGAAACCGGCGAAGCGCCGCCAGCGGCGGATCAAGCGAGCCGGGTTCCCCCTCTCCCTCACACGGCGAGGGAGCCGCGCCCAGTGGCGCGGGCCATGGAGTTCCGGGCAGGCGAAGCTCACCTGGAACACATTGAAATGTAAAAGACCCCCATTTTTTTGAGGAGGAAAAAAAGAAATGGCATTGATGACCGCACAGGAGTATGTAGAGAGCCTGCGCAAACTGAATACCCGGGTGTATATGTTCGGGGAGAAGATTGAGAACTGGGTGGACCACCCCATGATCCGCCCGTCCATCAACTGCGTGGCCATGACCTACGCTCTGGCCCAGGACCCCCAGTATGCCGATCTGATGACGGTGAAGTCCAGCCTGACGGGCCACACCATCAACCGCTTCACCCACCTGCACCAGTCCACGGAGGACCTCATTAACAAGGTGAAGATGCAGCGCCTGCTGGGCCAGAAGACCGCTTCCTGCTTCCAGCGGTGTGTGGGTATGGATGCGTTCAACGCCGTGTTCTCCACCACCTATGAGATCGACGAGAAGTACGGCACCCGCTATCACGAAAACTTCAAGAAGTTCCTGACCTTCGTCCAGGACAACGACCTGACTGTGGACGGCGCCATGACCGACCCCAAGGGCAACCGGGGCCTCGCCCCCTACGCCCAGAAGGATCCCGACATGTTCCTGCGCGTGGTGGAACGCCGCGAGGACGGCATCGTGGTGCGCGGCGCCAAGATGCACCAGACCGGCGCCCTCAACTCCCATCAGATCCTCGTCATGCCCACGCAGACCATGCGCGAGGAAGACCGGGACTATGCCGTGGCCTTCTCCGTCCCCGCCGATGACCCCAGCATCCTTTACATCTATGGCCGTCAGGCCAGCGACACCCGCAAGCTGGAAGCCAGCAAGGTGGACGTGGGCAACGCGAATTACGGCGGCCAGGAAGTCATCATCATTTTTGAAGATACCTTCGTTCCTTATAAGAACGTGTACATGTTGGGCGAGATCGATTTCACCGGCATGTTGGTGGAACGTTTCGCCGGCTATCACCGCCAGTCCTACGGCGGCTGCAAGGTCGGAAACGGCGACGTGCTCATCGGCGCGTCCCAGACGGCCGCCGAATGCAACGGCTGCGCCAAGGCGTCCCACATCAAGGACAAGATCATCGAGATGATCCATCTGAACGAGACGCTGTTCTCCTGCGGCATCGCCTGTTCCTGCGAAGGCTCCCCCACGCGGGCCGGCAACTACCAGATCGACATGCTCCTCGCCAACGTGTGCAAGCAGAACGTCACCCGCCTGCCTTACGAGATCGCCCGCCTCGCGCAGGACATCGCCGGGGGGCTCATGGTGACCATGCCTTCCGATGCCGATTTCACGTCCGACGAAGTGGGCGAATGGTGCCGCAAGCTCATGGTGGGCGATGCCCGGTATTCCGTGGAAGACCGCCAGCGCATCCTCCGCCTCATCGAGGCCATGACCATCGGTTCCGTGGCGGTGGGCTACCTCACCGAATCCATGCACGGCGCAGGTTCGCCGCAGGCCCAGCGCATCATGATCGGCCGTCAGGCCAACATGGAAGCGAAGAAGGCCCTTGCACGCCGCCTGTGCGGCATCGATCCCGACGGCCTGTTCTGATTTGAAAACGCCTGCCGCGGCTTTTCGGGCCTTGGCAGGCCACTGCTTGAAGAGAGGGAAGGGGGTTATGTACGAGAACATCCTTTTTGAGAAAAAGGACGGCGTGGCTTACCTCACGCTGAACCGTCCCGATCAGCTGAACGCGCTGAACAGCGCCGTACTGAAGGAACTTGACGACGCCCTTGCCGCGATCGACGGCGATGCCGAGATCCGCGTCCTCGTCGTCAGGGGGGCCGGAGAGAAGGCCCTTGCCGCCGGAGCGGACATCACGGAGATGCAGTCCATGGAAGCGGAAGCCGGTATGGCCTTCGGTGCCTTTGGGCAAAAGGTATTCGCCAAGATAGAGGCCCTGCGCCAGCCCTCCATCGCCATGATCCCGGGCTTTGCCCTTGGCGGCGGCTGTGAACTGGCCCTTGCCTGCGATATCCGCATCGCATCCGAAAAGGCCCGCTTCGGCCAGCCCGAAGTCGGCCTCGGCATCACGGCCGGATTCGGCGGCACCCAGCGCCTGCCCCGTCTGGTGGGCAGGGGCGCGGCCTCCCTGCTGCTCTTCTCGGGCAACATGATCGATGCCGCAGAGGCCCTGCGCATCGGCCTCGTCGACAAGATCGTCCCTCACGATGCCCTTGCCGCTGAAGTTTCCGCGCTGGCGGAAGGCATCGCCCGTCAGGCTCGCTGTGCCGTCCAGCAGACCAAACGCTGCATACGTCATGGCCTCGAATCCGGCCTCGAATCCGGCCTCTCGTACGAAGCGCAGGCGTTTGGCCTCTGTTTCTCCACAAAGGATCAGAAGGACAGGATGCGCGCCTTCGTCAATCGCCGCCGCTGATCGGGTTCCGCTGCGCAACCCTCGGAGGATGGACTGAATGGAAGCAACGCTCTGGCAACGCCTTGATGAGATCATTACGAGGACCGTGAGGCCTATGGCCGAGCGCTGTGATGAGGAAAGCCTTTTCTGCGGGGAGTCTGTCCGAGCCTTGGCCGACGCCGGATTCATGGGGCTTCCTTATCCTCCCGAGCAGGGCGGGCGCGGTTCCAGCTATGAATCGTATGTCCGTTGTGTGGAACGCCTGTCCAAGGCCTGCCCTTCCGTGGGCGTCACCTATGCGACGCATGTGGGCCTTGCCTGCCATCCGCTCCATGCCTTCGGCTCGCCCATGCAGAAGGAAAGCTTCCTTCGTCCCATGCTCCGCGGCGACAAGCTGGGGGCCTTCGCGCTCACTGAGCCCGAGGCCGGGTCGGACGTGGGGGCCATCGCCACCACGGCGGAGCTGGACGGCGGCTTCTACGTCATCAACGGACACAAGATATTCATCACCAATGCCGGCAGGGCCGATATCTATATCCTCTTCGCCCGTACCGGCGGGCAGGGCACGGAAGGCCTGAGCGCCTTCGTGGTGTGCAGTGACGACGCCGGCCTGCTCATCTCCGCCCCTCAGCGCAAGATGGGCATCCGCGGCGCCCAGACCTGCGAACTCTTTTTGCGCAACCTCTGCATCCCCGCCGACCGCCTCATCGGCAGGCCTGGGGACGGGTTCCGCATCGCCATGGAAACGCTGGACGGCGGGCGGCTGGGCATCGCCGCGCAGGCGGTGGGCATAGCGGATGCCGCGTTCGACG
>OJRW01003031.1_pt1 | contig 10713 bp, 9 predicted proteins | sample 1599231 | NCBI WGS metagenome assembly OJRW01 (sample SAMN04168656, study PRJEB22393) | human gut metagenome | biome: human gut microbiome; feature: stool | host: Homo sapiens | collected 2014-03-17
GTATTAAAGAGGGGGCGAGGAACAATGGAAGTGACGCGAGTATCACTGTCCGAGCGCATTGGAATGGCACAGGAAGGTCGGACGGCACAGCCGGAATACCTGCCCAGCCTGATATGGCAGTGGGGCAAGACATCTATCCGGGCATACTTCGGCGGCTGCACGGCGGAGCTGGAGCGGTTTTGCGAGCTCATGCGGCTTGCGCCGGAGGATGGCCTGACCTATCAGGAGGGCCTGAACGCCACGCTGATTTCCGGCGGCAAGGGTACCAATGTGATTCCCGACGAGTGCCGTGTGCACGTCAACTACCGGTTCGCGCCGGACAAGTCGCTCGCCGAGGCGAAGGCGCTGATGATCGGCGCGGATGCGGGCGCGGAGCTCGGCAACGGCGAGCATCAGGCCACCGGTGGCGTGTTCGAAGGCTTCGGCATCGAGATGAAGGACGAATCGCCGAGCGCACGTCCGGGCCTCAATTCGCCGCTTGCCCAATCGCTGGTATCGCTTGTCAAGGAACGTACCGGTCGTGACCCGCTTGCCAAGCTGGGTTGGACGGATGTGGCGCGTTTCGCGATTCTGGGCATTCCGGCCGTGAATCTCGGCGCGGGTAGCCCGCTGCTGGCTCACAAGCAGGACGAGCAGCTGCCGGAGACCGATCTGCTGCTCATGGCCGACCTGCTGGAGGACTGGCTGCGTTGAATCGCCGTTGAGTCGTTGCTGAGCTGCCGTTGAATCGCCGGTAATTCGCTGCCGCGGGCTTGCCGCAGAACCACTATTGGTCCACCGTTGAACCGCTGCTGAACCACTATGCCGGCGCACGTTCATTCACGGCGTGTCAACGCGAATCATTGGAAAACGGAGCGTGTAGGGGGAATAAATTTCCCGTCCTGTCACGCTCCGTTGTTTTTTGTGTCATACTTATAGACGGTGGTTCTGCAAGACCGCCGACGCATCCGATGGCGTTGATCCCCTCGCGTGAATGTTCTGTGAGTCGCGAGCGCAGGTGTCCGCCGTCGCATGATGAAGACTTTTGACGGAAGTTGCTTCCTACGGGCGCCATGATGCGCGGCCACGGTGAGAGCGTGGTGTGAGAACCGTTGGGGCTTGAGTGAAGGCGATGCGATTGCAGCGCGTTGCCGAGGAGCGTTGTGCCTACTACCAATGAGGGCCTCGATCAGGTCGAGGCTGTTGTGTCATCCGATAATTCAACCAATAATGCGGCAAGCAGTGCGGGTTCTGTGTCTGCCGATCCGGCTCCGCGCCGCCGTCGTGGAGGTCGCCGCGTGGTGCGTGGCGTAGGTGCCGCGGGCGCGTCTTTGGAGCTGAAGGTCGAGGAGCATGCCAAAGCCCCCTTGTTTGAGGAACCGAAGCTTGAGCCTGCCCAGCCTGCGCGTGATTCCGCCGATTTCAATGATGCCGATGACGCCGAGCCGTCGCGTCCGCGTCGTCGTCGCGTGACCCGTTACGATGACGACGATGAGATGCGTGACGAACGTCCGCGCCGTCGCCGTCGTTCCTCTGTGGACGTGCAGGACGAGGATGATCGCCCGTCGCGTCGCCGTCGCCGTATCAGCGACGAGCCGCGTGATGACCGTGACGATCGTGACGATTACGGCAATCGTGGCAATCGTGACAATCGTGACGAATCATCCGAAGACCGTGCGCTCGACGCCGTCAGCGCGCTGCCGGAAGGCCATGAGACGCGTCATAATCCGCGTCCGATGACGTCGCTGCTGTTCCAGGAGCCGATTCTGCCGGCCGCCCCCGCGGGCCGCGGATCGTCCGACGATGACGATGCTGACGATACGGGCCGCAGAGGTTCGGACGATGCCCGTGACAGCCGTGATGACCGCGACGATGACCGTCCGACTCGTCGCCGCCGCCGTCGCAGCCACGACACGGCCGACACGGACCGCACGGACGCTTCGAATGACGGTCGCGGCCGTGATGACGGCAATGACCGCAACAACGACGCCGAAGACGATGAGCATGGCGATTCCCGCCGCTCCCGTCGTTCCCGTCGTCTGAACGCGCAGGAACGTCGCGCCGCTGCCGAAGTGGAGCAGATCGAGGAGGACCTGGTCCTCGATGGCATCACGTATGCGCCGATCGATGACGAGTCCCGCAATGGAAACGATGATGACGACGAGCAGCCGACGCGCACCCGTCGCCGCCGTCGCGGACGCGGCAACCATGAGGAAGCCGACGAGCAGCAGACCTCCGAACGCGAATCCCGTCGCCGTCATGAGGATGACGATGAGGAAGAGGGCACGGTGACCCGTCGCCGTCGCCGCCGCCGTGGAGGGTCGAAGGCCGAGGAATCGGACGAGACGATGTCCCGTCGCTCCCGCAAGCAGCAGTACATCGACGAGATCACCGACGTCGAAGGATCCACCCGTCTGGAAGCCAAGAAGCAGCGCCGCCGCGACAACCGTCGTGAACGCAGCCGTCAGAACCAGCTCATGGAGCAGGACTTCCTGGCCCGTCGCGAACACGTCGAGCGTCTGATGGTGGTGCGCGAACGTGAGCGCCACACCCAGATCTCCGTGATCGAAGACAATGTGCTCGTCGAGCATTACGTGTCCGACATCCAGGAAGTGGCCACCGTCGGCAACATCTATCTTGGCCGCGTGCAGAACGTGCTGCCGAGCATGGAGGCCGCGTTCGTGGACATCGGACAGGCCCGCAACGGCGTGCTGTACGCCGGCGAGGTGAACTGGGATTCCGCACGTCTGGAAGGCCAGCCGCGTCGTATCGAACTGGCGTTCAAGTCGGGCGATCCGGTGCTGGTGCAGGTAACCAAGGATCCGATCGGCCACAAGGGCGCAAGGCTTACCTCGCAGGTCACCTTGGCCGGCCGTTTCCTCGTGCTGGTGCCGTCCGGCGGCATGACCGGCGTGAGCCGCAAGCTGAGCGAGCGTGAGCGCGCCCGCCTGAAGAACATCGTGTCGAAGATCGCGCCGAAGGATATGGGCGTGATCATCCGAACCGCGGCCGAAGGCGCTTCCGAAGAGGCCATCACCAAGGATCTCGAGAACCTGGTGCGCCAGTGGGAACGCATCACCGCTAAGCGCGACGAGTTCCTGCACGGCAAGCGTCCGAAGCTGTTGCAAGGCGAGCCGGACGTGGCCATCCGCGTGGTGCGCGACATCTTCAACGACGACTTCTCCAAGATGATCGTTGAAGGTGACCGCGTGTACGGCCGTATCGAGGAATACCTCGACACTATGGCTCCCGACTTGAAAGACAAGCTTGAAAAGTGGGATCCGGCCGAACATGAAGGCAAAGACGTGTTCGACAAGTGGCAGATCGACTCCCAGCTGCGCAAGGGCATGGAACGTCAGGTCTACCTGCCGTCCGGCGGTTCGATCGTCATCGACCGCACCGAGGCCATGACCACCATCGACGTGAACACGGGCCGTTTCATCGGCCGCGGCAAGAGCCTCGAGGAAACGGTGACCCGTTGCAACCTCGAAGCGGCCGAAGAGATCGCGCGACAGCTTCGTCTGCGCGACATCGGCGGCATGGTGATGATCGACTTCGTCGACATGGTCATGCCGGCCAACAGGGATTTGGTGCTCCGCCGACTGGTGGAGTGCCTGGCGCGCGACCGCACCAAGCATCAGGTGGCCGAAGTCACCTCGCTGGGACTGGTGCAGATGACGCGCAAGCGCATCGGCCAGGGTCTGGTGGAGGCGTTCTCCGAGGAATGCCCGACCTGCAAGGGCCGCGGCTTCATCCTCCATGACGAACCGACCGTTTCGGCGGATTACGACGATCCGTACGCCCTGAAGGGCGGCGATCCGTTCGTCAAGACCAACAAGCATGGCCATGGCACGGACGTGCAGGTGCCGAAGGGCTCCTCGCCGGACGTGAAGGCCAAACTCGCGCAGATCGCGGCGGCAGCCGTGGCCGCCAACAATGCGGACCTGGGCGAGGAAGAACAAGAAGAATAAAGGAAAATCCCGGTATGTCAACCTGACACGCCGGGAGCAGACTTGCGGTTGTACGCGGGTATGTGTAGATTAGATTGCTGGTGTCTGGCCGCGAGGCTCGAACGTGCCGGGCAGTAAGCTTTCCAAGTTAATAAAGGAACGGATATGTACGCTATTGTGAAGGCCGGCGGCCATCAGGAAAAGGTCGAGGTCGGTGACGTCATCCTCGTCAACCGTCTCGACGCCAAGAAGGGCGACACCGTGGAATTCCCGGTCGCTCTCGTTGTGGATGGTGACAAGGTCACCGTCAACGCCAAGGATCTCGCCAACATCAGTGTCAAGGCTGAGGTTGTCAACGATGAGGCCAAGGGCCCGAAGATCAGCATCATGAAGTACAAGAACAAGACCGGCGTTGCTCGTCGCAAGGGCCATCGCCAGCAGCTGACCGCTGTCAAGATCACGGCTATCGCCTGATTGACGCAGGGTTAGAGTCAAGGACCGAAAGGAACAGACATGGCACATAAGAAGGGCGCGTCCAGCTCGCGCAACGGTCGCGATTCAAACGCGCAATACCTCGGTGTGAAGAAGTTCGGCGGCGAAGCCGTCGTGGCCGGCAACATCATCGTTCGTCAGCGTGGCACCAAGTTCCACCCGGGCGAGAACGTCGGCATGGGCAAGGACCACACCCTGTTCGCCCTCAAGGACGGCAGCGTGAAGTTCGGCGTTCGTCGTGACCGCAAGGTCGTCGACGTGATCGCCGCCTGAAATACGCGCAATCAACGCTTATAAGATAAAGCCGCGCCCGTTGTGGACGCGGCTTTTCTTTATTTTGATGATCGCTGAGGATTGTTTTCCTCCAGTCCGTCCCAAACGTCACGTAACGTTGCATGCAGAACATGCATGCAGACTTGCGAACGGACAATAAATCGGACCGTTTCGAACAAACGATTAAGGTAGATACATGAGTGATTTCGTCGATCGCGTGACCGTCCATGTGAAGGGCGGAGACGGCGGCAACGGTTCCGCCGGCATCCGTAGGGAAAAATACAAGCCGTTGGCAGGCCCGAATGGCGGAAACGGCGGTGACGGTGGTTCCGTGATCTTCTTGGCCGACCAGAACGCCAATAGCCTGCTCGACTACCGTTTCATGCCCCACCGCGAGGCGGGAAGCGGCACCATGGGCTTGGGCGACACTAAAGACGGTTCCAAAGGTGCCGATCTGATCCTGCCTGTTCCCGTGGGTACCGTGATTTTCGAAGCCAAAGGACCGCAAGGCAAGCCCAAGCATCCGGGTGAACAGCTCGCCGATCTTCGTCATGCCGGAGACAAGTTCGTTGTGGCCGCAGGCGGCAATGGTGGTCTTGGCAACGCCGCACTAGCCAACCGCACCCGTCGAGCCCCGGGCTTCGCGCTCTTGGGTGAACCGGGTGAGGAGCGCGACGTCATCCTCGAACTCAAATCCATCGCCGACGTGGCATTGGTGGGCTTCCCGTCCGCAGGCAAATCCAGCCTGATCGCAGCCATGAGCTCCGCCAAGCCGAAAATCGCCGACTACCCGTTTACCACGCTCGTGCCGAATCTCGGTGTGGTCATGGCAGGAGACATGCGTTACACCATCGCCGACGTGCCAGGCTTGATTCCGGGAGCCTCGCAAGGCAAAGGCCTCGGCCTTGAATTCCTGCGCCATATCGAACGCACCGAAATCATCGCCCACGTAATTGACTGTGCCACGCTGGAACCCGACCGTGATCCGATGAGCGACTACAAGGCGCTCGAACACGAGCTGGCCGAATATGCAGATAAGCTGGAACTGCCATTGGGTGCGATTCCAATCCCCGAACGCCCCCGCATCATCATCCTCAACAAGGTCGATATGCCGGAAGCCAAGGAATTGGCCGAATTCGTCAAACCGGAATTTGAAAAACTCGGTCTCAACGTGTATGTCATCTCCACCGCATCCCATGAAGGTTTGAAAGAACTCAACTGGGCGTTGGCAGCCATGGTCGCCGACATGCGCAAGGAAGTCGCCAAACGCGAACAGGCCGAAGAAGAAGCGCGTGTGGTCATCAAGCCGCTTGAAGAGCCTCGCAATCGCCGCCGTCGTAACGACGAAGGCGGCACCGCGCTTGACTTCACCGTGGAACGCAAGGAAGCCGGCAACGGCGACGTCTGGTATGAAGTGCTTGGCACCAAGCCGGAACGTTGGGTCATGCAAACCAACTTCGACAACGACGAAGCGGTCGGCTACCTGGCAGACCGCCTCGCTAAGCTTGGCGTTGAAGACGAACTGCGCAACAAGGGCGCCAAGCCGGGTGATGAAGTGCGCATCGGCAAGGGTGCGCGAGCCGTGGAATTCGATTGGGATCCAACCATTGCGGCAGGTGCGGAAATGCTCGACGGCACCCAGCTTGGCGCACGAGGCGTCGACCTGCGACTGCAGGAACAGGACGGTCGTTCGCAGCGCCGCACCAACGCGGAACGCCGTCGCCAATACCACGAAATGATGGACGCACGCCAAGCCGTGCGCGAAGCCATGATGGCCGAGCGTAAGGCCGGACACTGGGCTGATCCTTCTGTGGACGACGACCGGCATGACGAAACCAGCCTTTTCGGACGCGGTGAAACCACCGAATCCGAAAACGTGGAACAATAGAAGCAGCAATACGCCCGCTGATGTGCCGATTGGCATGTCGGCGGGTTTTCTTTTCGGCCATTCGAACGCCTGGAGGAACCATGAACACGCCATCGCAAACCCAAGTGCGCCGAGCCATCGCCGAAGCGCAAACCATCGTGGTGAAAGTGGGATCCAGCTCGCTGACCAAGCCAAGCGGCCACCTCGATCCGGAACGGCTCAACGCGCTCGTGGCGGCCATCGCACGCGTACGACTCATGGGCGGGCGTGTGGTGCTCGTCTCCTCCGGTGCCATCGCAGCCGGATTCGGTTCCCTTGGCTTCGACGCGCGACCAACCGACGTGGCTGACCAGCAGGCATGCGCGGCCGTAGGCCAAGGCCTGCTCATGGCACAATACGAAAACGCTTTTGCACACTACGGACTGCGCGTCGGGCAGATCCTCATCACCGTATCCGACACCATCGCACCACAGCAATACCGCAACGTGAGACGCACTCTCGAAAGACTGCTCGACCTGGGCGCGGTGCCAATCATCAACGAAAACGACTCGCTCGCATCCAACGAAATCCGATTCGGAGACAACGACCGCCTCTCCGCATTGATTGCCAACATCGTTGTCGCCGACGCCCTCGTACTCCTCACCGACGTGGATGCGCTCTACACGGCACCCCCAAGCGAACCCGGGTCGAAACGTATCAGCTACGTGCCGAACGTGGAAGACGCGCTCGCCAACGTGCAGGTCGGCGGCACAGGATCAAATGTGGGTACCGGTGGTATGGTCACCAAAATGGAAGCAGCCCGCGTGGCGGCAGTTTCCGGCATTCCCGCAGTGCTCACCTGCGCGTCGAACGCAGGCCCGGCCATGATGGGAGACCCGGTCGGCACCGCATTCGCACCAATCAACGACCGTGGCTCTTCGCGCCGCCTATGGATTGGCTTCGCGGCCCACCCGCAAGGTACTCTGGTGGCCGACGCGGGCGCGTCCAACGCGGTACGTGGGGGAGCGGCCAGTCTGCTCGCAGCCGGCGTGCTCGAGGTGAAGGGCGATTTCGCCGCCGGAGACGCGGTGTGGATCGACAACGAAGCGGGAGAGCATCTCGCAAAAGGCCTTGTAGGATTCGACTCCGAAGAGATCCCGCAAATGCTCGGCCGTAATACCGCCCAGCTCAAGCGTTTCCTCGGCGAAGAATACGCACACCCCCTAGTCCATCGAGACAACCTCGTTTTGGTGTAGAAATATTTATCTTCCAGTCCCTGCCGGACACCAGCCAAAGGAAAGAAAAAGGAAACGGCAAAAGCGACCAAAATATGCCAGAAGGTTGTTGTTTTTCGGGCGGGAGGGTTAGCATGGCAAGCATGACTATGGCTGATTGGCAGACTCTTTCCGAACGTATTAACCGCGTGGCTCCGAGCGCTACTCTGGCCGTTGATTCCAAAGCGAAAGCGATGAAAGCTGAAGGAATCGACGTCATTGGATTTGGCGCGGGCGAGCCGAACTTCCCGACTCCGGCTCCGATCGTCGCAGCTGCGGCCGAAGCGGTGCAGGATCCGAAGAACTATCGTTACACTCCAACGGCAGGTTTGCCGGAACTGCGCAAGGCAATCGCAGAAAAAACGTTGCGCGATTCCGGTTACGAAGTCGATCCGAACCAGGTTATCGTAACCAACGGCGGCAAGCAGGCCGTGTACTCGGCATTCCAAATCCTGCTTGATGAAGGCGACGAAGTCATCATTCCGACGCCGTATTGGACGAGCTATCCGGAAGCGGTGAAACTGGCCGGAGGCGTGCCTGTCGAAGTGTTCGCCGGTGCCGACCGCAATTTCGAACCAAGTCTTGAAGATCTCGAAAAAGCGCGTACCGAACGTACGAAAGCCATCATCGTGAACACGCCGAACAATCCGACGGGTGCCGTGTGGAAGCCGGAAACCGTCAAGGCGATTGGTGAATGGGCTGTGGAACATCATGTGTGGGTGATTTCCGACGAAATCTACGAGCATCTCAACTACGATGGCGCAAAAACCACGTATGTCGGCGCTGCAGTGCCCGAAGTGCGTGGCCAGCTGCTGGTACTCAACGGCGTGGCCAAAACGTATGCCATGCCCGGCTGGCGTGTCGGTTGGATGATCGCTCCTATCGACGTGGCCAAGGCCGCGTCCAAGCTGCAGGGGCATATGACGTCCAACGTGAACAATATCTCCCAACGTGCCGCAATCGCGGCCGTGTCCGGCTCGCTCGATGCCGTGTACGAGATGCGCGAGGCTTTCGACAGGCGCCGTCAGACCATCGTTGCCGCGTTGAACGATATTGAGGGTGTGAACTGCCCGACGCCGACCGGTGCATTCTATGCGTTCGCCGATGTGAGCGCCCTGCTGAACAAGCCGCTCGGCGCAAGCAAGGCTTCCTATGCGAGCACGTCCGAGCTGGCTGCGGCATTGCTTGACGAAGGCCATGTGGCGGCCGTTCCAGGTGAAGCGTTCGGTGCTCCTGGCTATCTGCGATTCTCGTATGCACTTGCCGACGACGATTTGGTCGAGGGCATGAAACGCATGAAGCAGTGGGTCGAAGCCTGATACTGGCCTGACTGAAACTTTTCGTACGATTCGCACCACGGTGACATGCCGGGTGCGAATCTTTTTTTCGTTGGAAAATAGCGGTTTTGAGAGGTTTTTAAAAAAACTGGTTGGACTAAGTCGCAAATACCCGCTATTATTTCGACTTGGCGGTTTTGCCGCTTACTTCTTGCGTGGTTTTTCGCATAAAATCCTCGCCAGCAAGTAGAAACGGCAGAGTACACCTAGGGAAGTGGCGCAATTGGTAGCGCAACGGTCTCCAAAACCGTAGGTTGTGGGTTCGAGTCCCGCCTTCCCTGCCAAGCTTCTTACAACAAGCCCAGCGGAGGATTATTATGGCGAAGGCGAAGAACAGCGAGAAGGCCATTAAGCCGAACATCTTCATGCGCATTGGCTTGTTCATCAAACAGATTATCGACGAACTCCGCAAGGTCGTGACCCCGACCAGCAAAGAGCTGTTCTTCTGGGCGCTCGCCGTGTTCATTTTCGTGCTGTTCCTGATGGCACTGGTCACCGGCATGGACTACGGTCTGGGCAAGCTGACCCTGTGGATCTTCGGCTGATCAACAACTTGAAGGTGAAACTGCATGACTGACGAAGTGTTTTCTGACAACCTCGACGAGGCTCCTGAAGCTGATCTCGAGGCCGCGGCCGCCGTTGAGGCGCTGCCGGCCGAAGGCGAAAGCGTTCAGGAAACCGCCGATGAGACTGTTGAGGCAGAGCCGACTGCCGAAGTCGTTTCCGACGAGTCCGAAGAGGGCAAGGAAGATGACGAGCAGGATGCCGGCGCCAAGGCCGTCGAAGACTTCTCCAACAGCCTGCGCACCCTCGAGGGTAAATGGTATGTGCTGCACACCTACTCCGGCTATGAGAAGCGTGTGAAGACCAACGTTGAATCCCGTGTGGCGAGCTTCGGCATGGAAGACAAGATCTTCCAGATTGAAGTGCCGATGGAAGAGGTCGAAAAGCACACTGAAAAGGGCAAGAAGGTCATCACCCGCGTGCGTGTACCCGGCTACGTGCTGATTCGCATGCTTCCGGATGAGAACGCCCGTCGTATCGTTCGTGAAACCGAAGGCGTCACCGGCTTTGTTGGTCCGACCAAGGATCCGGCACCGCTGAGCCGCAAGGAAGTCGTTTCCATGATGGCTCCGATGATTGCCTCCGAAGCGCTCAAGAAGGCTGGCGACAAGCCGGCCGCCAACAAGAAGCGCGTCCTCGAAGTCTCCTACGCCGTTGGCGATCAGGTCACCGTCACCGACGGTCCGTTCACCACCATGGCAGCTGTCGTCTCCGACGTTGAGCCCACCACACAGAAACTCACCGTGCTCGTGTCCATCTTCGGTCGCGACACACCAGTGGAGTTGGGCTTCAATCAGGTAGAAAAGCTAGCCTGAAATTTAAAATAGTAAGGATTTTGAAAGACCCCGCGCATTGCGGGGTCTTTTTTTGTCTGGGGGAGTGGGCACAATGAGAAAGCTTGTGTCTGGAGGGTTTGGCGTGCCTGAACGAGGGTGCGGAATCCGCTAGCACAGCACAGCAATATACGTTGCGGAAGGAACCGGACGCGGGAGACCTAC